>JAABUL010008898.1_pt1 | contig 9986 bp, 11 predicted proteins | sample 5559151 | NCBI WGS metagenome assembly JAABUL01 (sample SAMN10711876, study PRJNA513368) | rock metagenome | isolation source: Antarctica rocks | place: Antarctica: Victoria Land, Pudding Butte sud | reverse complement strand
ACGGTCCCGTGTTCAAGCGAGAGACCCCGCCGGGGCTGCGGCCGCTGTACGGCGACTGGATGGTCTTCATGGTCGGACCAGAGGCGAACCGCTTTGTACTACAATCGCACCGCCACGCCTTCAGCCACGAGCGCGGCTGGACGCCCATCCTGTCCGGTATGTTCGAGCAGGGGCTGCTCAACACCGACGGCCCTCCGCACGACCGTGACCGTAAGATGATGAACCCAGCCTTCGCCGTGGCTTACATGAACGCCTACCTGCCGATCATGAACCGTGTCATCGCCGCGCGCACGCGCGACTGGGCCGCGCGCGGCACGGTTGACCTGTACGAGGAGACGCGTAAGATCACCTTCGATGTGGCCGCCGCGGCCCTCGTCGGGCTCCAGACCGGCGCCGAGGTCGACCGCCTGCGCGAACTGTTCTACCAACTGCTCTACGCCGACTTCACGGCCATGACGTCGCAGGAAGAGTTCTTCACGCACCTGTCACGCGTACGCGGCGAGCTCGACGGCCTGCTGCTGCGCCTGATCGCGGCGCGCCGCGCCGACCCAACCGATGACATCCTGGGCCTGCTCGTACGCGCGCGCGACGACGACGACCGGCCCTTTAGCGATACACAGTTGCTCGGCCAGCTGCACATCCTGCTCGTAGCGGGCCACGAGACGACGACGACGCTCAGCGCATGGCTGCTCTACCTGTTGGCGACGAGTGCCGCCTACCTGGCGCGTGTGCATGAGGAAATGGATACGGTACTGGCCGAATCAGGCGGCGAGATCACCCTCAAGGCAGTGCGCGCGGCCAAGACACTTGGCTACGCGGTCGACGAGGCGGGGCGGCTATACTCGCCCGTGGGCAACGCGCCGCGTAGCACGGTCGAGGATGTCGTGTTCGCGGGCTACGAACTCCCCGCCGAGACGACGGTCCGGCTGGGGCTGGCGGCCTCCCACCGGCTGCCGCGCGTCTTCGCTGACCCCGAGCGCTTTGACCCCGACCGCTTCGCGCCGCCGCGCGAGGAGGACAAGCGCACACCCTACAGCCTCGTGACCTTCGGCGGCGGCCCGCGCGTGTGTATCGGCATGAGCTTCGCGCAGGTCGAGATCAAGGCCATGGCCATGCGCATCCTGCGCGACTACACCCTCGCGCCGGTGGAAGGTCATGACCCCGCGCACGCCTACAACGGCATCACCGCTGTGCTGCCCAACGGACTGCCCGTCCGCGTCACGCCGCGCGCCTAGCGGCCCTCACCTCCCCCACCCCCTCTCCCTGACGCGGGAGAGGGGGAGCCGCCCTATCAACTCGCTTGAAATATGCCCAGAACATAAGACAAGCAGCCACTGACTGAAGGAGCGCATCATGCCCATCGATCTCGTCGCCAAACCGCTTGCGTATATGCTCGCGGCTATCACCATGACCATACACAACTACGGGTTGAGCATCATCCTCTTCACACTCCTCGTGCGGCTCGCGCTCGCCCCCTTCAACCTGGCACAGTTGCGCTCCGGCAAGGTCATGGCCGCTCTCGGGCCGCATCTACGCGACCTGCGAGAGCGCTACGGCGCGGATCGCGAGCGGCTAACGGCGGAAACGCTCGCTCTGTACAAGGAGCACAAGGTCAGCCCGCTGTCCAGCATCGTCCCCGTGCTCATCCAGCTGCCCATCCTGTGGGGGCTCTACAGCGCGCTCAACGCGCTGAAGAATCCCTGCTATCCGCTGCAGGTGTGCTCGGCCGCCGCGCGGGCGCTTGGCGCGCACAACATCTTTCACAGCGCCTTCCTATGGCTGCCGAATCTAGGACATCCCGACCCATTGCACATCCTGCCAATCGCCGCGGGCGTCTTGCAGTGGGTACAGTCGCGCATGATGGCGCAGCCGGCCGTCGATCCGCAGATGCAGCAAATAGCCCTCGCCTTGCAGTTCATACCGTTCATCATCGTCTACTTTGCCTGGCGCTACCAGTCGGGGCTGGGACTATACTGGGTCTGCTCGACCATGGTCAGCATCGTTCTCCAGTACACCGTCTATCGCGACACGCCCACCGGCCCGTGGGGACAACTCCCTCTGTTGGGACAACGATCTCCCGCCGCGGTTCCAGTGCAGACACCAGCGAGCGAACGGTGGTGGAAACAGGGCCGCCGCGTGCGGCGTCGGCGTCCAAGACACTAAAAGGGAAATAGATGGCGAATGTCGACAACGCGACCACTAGTCTCAGCATCACGGCGCGAGACCTCGATCCGGACGACGTTACCGCCCTGCTCGACTGCGCGCCAACTCGATCCTTCCGCGCGGGCGACGTGCGTTCAACCCGCAGTCCTGACCAGCGATGGAAGCACGGCGGCTGGTTTCTAGAAACGACGCTCGACCGGCAGGCTGACCTCGGGGCGCAGATCGCGGATCTCCTCGATCAAGTCACGCAGGATGTCGCCGTGTGGCAGCAGATCACCGAGCGCTTCTCGGCGCGCATCTTTTGCGGCATCTTTATGGAACGCGAGAACGAAGGCTTTGGCCTTGACCCAGACGTGTTGGCGCGTCTGGCCGCTCGCAAATTGCCGATCGACTTCGACCTGTACGGGCCGACCCAGGACGATGGGGAATATCAGCGTGATTAACGTGACGCGGTAGGACGCGCCCGTGCATGACACGACGAGTTCACCGCATTATCGTGTCACACGAGGCGTGTCCCCGCGAAGAGCAACGCGCCGGCCATAGCCGGGCGCAACCAGGTGTCGGGCAAGCGGGCGCAGAGCTTACTGCCGATGAACACATCCGGCAGCGACTCCAGCAACAGTACGATCAGATCGTTTGCCTTCTCCGCGTGCCCGTTGCCGATGTACTGCCGGCAGCGGCGTCGTTCACCGTAGTTGGGGATGTAGGGCTCGCGCGCTCGTCGGTTGCGCGTCGGGCGCACGTCTCGCCTACGACGCCTTTTCGGGTGGAGGGAGGATGAGGTGTTCGCGGATGCGCACGCCGAGCGCGTCCACGACGGCCTGGACGCGGTCAAGGCTCGCACCGCTGTAATGGGTCGCCTCATAACGCTGGATTTGTTGCTCCTTCAGCCCGAGCCGAGCCGCGAGTTCCTTCTGCGTGAATCCCGCGGCAATACGCGCCTGAATCAGCGCATCGGGTAGGGCGGTGAGCGAGTCCACGTCGAGGGTCATGACGCGTCCGCTGCGCAGCGCCTCGTACTCATCAATCTCGTGTTGCAATTCCTCGACCTGGCTCTCATATTGGGCGACCATTGCCGCGCGAATAAGAGGGTCCGGAGTGTCGCTGGTCTCGGCGACCTGGCAGGCGCTGTCGCTGAATTTCGCCACCCAAGCCTTAGTGATACGATACTGTCGCTCGTTCGCGATCATGACTCCTCCCCAATCGTCAGGGCGACGATGCCCTTCGTCGTTCCGTCGCGCGTCTGCTGGAAGAACGCGAGGTAACGCGTCCCGTGCGGATCCGCGACGCTCTCCGCGATGAAAAACTCCCCGCCGTAGGCTGCCTTCTGAGCCGCACGTCCATTGGCAAACATCAGGAGAACCGGATCAAGCAGACGCCCCTCGACCCCCCGATTCTCCCAGCACGCGTCGAAATCACCCGGCTCCTCTTTCGCTGTGATAAAGCTTCCGTCGATGTAGACCCGGCGACAGCCTGCCCGCCGCAGCGCGTCGATCCCTGATCGGAGCCCTGCAAGTAATGCGCGGCGACGGGGCGTCCCCCCGTAGCGGTCGACTATCTCCTCCCATGACGCCTCATGTAGCCCTGGAGGCAGCAGCCCAGTCGTCGGATCAAACGGCGGTATCACAACGCAAGTATAGTGTTGTGTCTGCTTTGAGTCAAGATGCGGCGATTAGCGGTGGTGAGTCCGTTGACGATCGCCGATGTATCATGTCTACACGAGGCGTGTCCCCGCGAAGAGCAACGCGCCGGCCATAGCCGGGCGCAACCAGGTGTCGGGCAAGCGGGCGCAGAGCTTGCTGCCGATGAACACACCCGGCAGCGACCCCAGCATCAGGTTGAGGCTGAGCCTAAGGTTCACGTCACCCATCCCCAGATGTCCGAGCGCCACCGTCGGGATCAGCAACGCCGCGAAGGCGACATCGGAGCCCACCACGCGACGCAGTCCCAACCGCGGCAGTAGCAGATACAGCACCGGGACGGTGACCGAGCCGGCCCCGATCGAGGTCAGGCTGACCAACACGCCGACCAGCGCGCCCAACGCTATCACCCCCCCGCGTGTCCCGCGTGTCCAGAGCGGCGCTGGCAGCTCCGTTACCCCGAGGGGACGTCCGGCCTGCCGGCGCCGCAGCCACGGCGACAGCACGATCACGACGGCGACGATGAGGAGCAGCGCGCCCACGCCATGCTTGAGCGCGACGTTGATGGTATCGAGCCCCAGGCGCGCGCGCAGCAGTGCCAGCAGGCCCAGGCCGGCAAGGCTTGCCGGCAAGCCGCCCACGCACAGCAGCCCCACGACCCGCCACTCGACCGTCCCCTGACGACGATGGATCAAGGCTCCCAGCAGTTTGGTCGGCACGCTGTAGGCCAGATCCGTGCCCACGGCGACTAATGGCTTCACCCCGAGCGTCAGGATCAACAGGGGCGTCAGGATGGAACTGCCCCCGACTCCGGTGAGCCCCACCAGCAGCCCGACGACGAGCCCAACCACGACGAGACGTGGGTCCATAGTATATCTCCTACTCTACCTATGCTCACGGGCTCACGCGGTGTGCAGCCCGCACTCGGTTTTCGCGAAGTCGGCCCAGCGGCCGGCGCGGGGGTCCTCTCCCGCCGCGACCGGCCGTGTACAGTGAGTACACCCGACACTGGGATACCCCTGGTCGTGCAAAGGGTTATAGGGGACATCGTGGTCGGCGACATAGCGCCAGACCGCGCGCTCGTCCCACCCAACCAAGGGATTGACCTTGGCCAGGCCGAACTTACTGTCCCACTGCACGACAGGCGTGGCGCGGCGGGTCGCGGCCTGGTCGCGCCGCAGCCCGGTGATCCAGGCGTCCATCCCGCGCAAGGCCTCGCGCTGCGGGGCGACTTTGCGCAGAGCGCAGCAACGGTCAGGGTCACGCGTCCACAGGGTGTCGCCATGCGCGGCGGCCTGCTGGAGTGGAGTCAAGGCCGGACGGAACGGACGCGGACGGATACCGTAGCGCGCGGCGGCGCGCTCAGCCAGGGCGTATGTCTCAGGGAAGAGAAAGCCGGTGTCCAGGTAGAACACGGGGACGGACGCATCCAGGGCCATCACCATATCGAGCAGGACCATGCCCGAGACCCCGCCGAAAGAGCAGGCCAGGGTGATACGCGAGCGATACGTGTCGAGCGCCCAGCGCAAAATATCATCCGGAGGGCTCCCCTCCAGGTCGCGCGCGGCCCGCGCCAGGTCATGCGCGGCCGGTAGCGTTCGCGCAGGCATCGTCATCGTCATTGTCATTATGGCGCCTCATCATGCGCGGCGCGGCGTCTGGGCATAAGGCGTAACACCTGCCGCCCCGCCGCCGCGCGTGCGTGTCAAAAACAAAGAAGGAGGTCCGCGCGGCGAGGCGGTTACCTCCCCACGCGAACCTCCGGCTGTCCGGTCAGCTCCCACGCCCGATCGCCAACCCTTAAAGTCTATATATTTTATCGGGATTATGCGATTGACGCGTAGTGGCATCATACATGGCCGCGACGGACTATGTCAAGGCAAAAATGCACCTTAGTCGCCGCTTTTCCCCGTACATTTTGTCCGGCGTCCCTACCGCCGAATGAGGTTGACACCAATAGGCGCGGTCCTCTACTATACAACGTATAGTGTCGATAAATCAATTCCGATAGATTTAGTGGGATTAAGGGCTATGCCGGTACAAGATGAGGCGCGGGGCGCTGCCCGTCAAGAGCGGCGGCAGGCGCCGCGTGACGGGCGGGAAGAAGCGGTACGCCTATCATCTCCCTCACTCGTCCCGACCACGGATGAGGAGCGTGTCGTCCAGGCGCTTCTCGCGGCGCTGCGGCGTATCCGGCACGGCTCGGTCCAGATCATCGTGCAAGATAACCGCGTCGTGCAGATTGACACCGTTGAAAAGACACGCCTGACCAGCGGCTAGTGGAGAAGATAATAGCATGACTACTAAGCATGAAGAGGCCGCGCGCGATCTACTGCGCCTGGGACCGGGCGCTGGGAGCAAGAATGAGGCGCTCAAGGCGCGCAGCGACGGGTTGCGCGGCGGGATCGCCGCGGAGTTGGCGGCGGACACGACCCATTTCGACGAGGATCAGATCCAGCTCCTCAAGTTCCACGGTACGTATCAGCAGGAGGACCGCGACGCGCGTCAGACGCGCAAGGCGGCGGGCGCCGAAAAGGCCTACCAGATGATGGTGCGCTCGCGTATCCCCGGCGGCGTATTGACGCCGGAGCAATACCTCGCCCAGGACGACATCGCCGAACGCTTCGCCAACGGTACGCTACGCATCACCACGCGCCAGGGCTTCCAGTTGCACGGTGTGCTCAAGGGTGACCTGCGCCCCACTATCAAGGCCATCAACGCGTCGCTGCTGTCGACGCTGGCCGCCTGCGGCGACGTCAACCGCAACGTGATGGCCTGTCCCGCCCCCATTACCACCCGGGCGCAGGCGCGCGTGCAGGAGATCGCCCACGACCTCGCCATGCATCTGGCGCCGCGCACCAGCGCCTACCACGAGATCTGGATCGACGGCGAGCAGGTCGACACGGTCGAGGCCCCGCGCGCGGAGGAGGTCGAGCCGATCTACGGCCCCACCTACTTGCCGCGCAAGTTCAAGATCGCCGTGGCTTTTCCGGGCGACAACTGCATCGACGTCTACACGCAAGACGTCGGCCTCGTCGCCCACCTGGATGGCGAGGAATTGGCCGGCTTCACCGTGCTCATCGGCGGCGGCATGGGCATGACGCACGGCAAGAGCGACACGTACCCGCGCGCGGCCACGCCGCTCTGCTTCGCCGCGCCCGACGAGGTTATCCCCGTCGTGGAGACGATCGTGACGATCCAGCGCGACTACGGCGACCGCCAGAACCGCAAGCACGCCCGCATGAAGTATCTCGTGGAGGAGCGCGGCATCGTCTGGTTCCGCGCCGAGACGGAGCGCCGCCTGGGCAAGCTGCTGTGCGGCCCCCGTCCTGTAGCATGGCACGACGTGGACGACCACCTCGGCTGGCACGCGCAGACTGGCGGCAATCTCTTCCTGGGTCTCTACGTGGAAAACGGCCGCGTCAAGGACACTGAGGACGTGCGGATGCGCACGGGCCTGCGCGCGGTCGTCGAGCGCTTCAAGCCGGGCGTGCGCCTGACCGCCCAGCAGAACATCCTGCTGACCGACATCGCGCCGGCGCAACGCGGTCTGGTCGAGGCGATGCTCTCCGCGCACGGCATCGCCACCGACCCCGACGCGGTCGGCGTGCGCCGCCACGCCATGGCCTGCCCCGCTCTGCCCACCTGCGGGCTGGCCCTCTCCGACGCCGAGCGCGCCCTGCCGGCGCTGATGACGGAGATCGAAGCGGACCTCACGGAGCTAGGGCTGGACGGCGAGCGCCTCAGCGTGCGCATGACGGGTTGCCCCAACGGCTGCGCGCGCCCCTACATGGGCGACATCGGTCTCGTCGGTAAGACCAAAGATGTCTACAACCTCTACATCGGCGGCGACTGGGAGAATACGCGCTTGAACGCGCTCTACGCCTCCTCGGTGCGCACGGGCGACCTCGCCGCGACGCTGCGGCCCTTGCTAACCCTCTGGCGCGACGAGCGCGCGGACGGAGAAACGTTCGGTGACTTCAGCCACCGGCACGGCGTCGAGGCCCTACGCGAGAAGGTGGAGGGCGGACGTGCTTCCTAGTCATAGAGATGGGCGCCTGACTCTAGTCACGCCAGTGGCGGATGCGCCACCGTCCCGACCGCGCCAGCTGTGGCGCGCGCTGATTGACTTCTGGCGGCATGCGGACACGCCCAACATGGCAGCGCGCCCTGTTGACATGGATGATGTCGAAACTGCATGGGCGCTGTTAAGGTCAGGTTCATCCCCAGGGACCGATTATTCAGAAAAGCGGCGTCATGCCTAACTACTACCCTGTCATGCTCGACCTGCGTGGCCGTCTGGCCATCGTCGTCGGCGGCGACACCGTCGCGGCCGAGAAGGCGGCCGGGCTCGCCGCCGCCGGCGCCGACGTCACCGTGCAAAGCCACGAGTTCCGCGGCGACCTAGAGGCGATGGCCGCGCGCGGCGAGGTCACGTTGCGCCGCAAAGCCTACGCGCCCGGCGACCTGGCCGGCGCCTTTATCGTCGTCGCCGCCGTGACCTACGACCAGCCACTGGTCGAGGCCGTCTGGGCCGAAACGCAGGCGCGCGGCCAGCTGACCAATATCGTGGACGTGCCGGCGCGCTGTAACTTCATCGTGCCGTCGATCCTGCGGCGCGACCAACTGACCATCGCCGTCTCGACCGAGGGCGCGGCCCCCGGCCTGGCCAAGCGTATCCGCCAACGGCTGGAGGGGTTGTTCCCGCCGGCCTACGGTGCCTACCTGCGCCTGGGCGCGGTTGCTCGCGCGCGCCTGCGTGGGCAAGGCGTGTCGTACGGCATGCGCGACCGTTTCTTCGGTGACTACTACGCGTCCGACGCGTTGGCGCGGCTGGGCGAAGGCGATATGGCCGGCGCCGCCGCGGTCACGTCCGCGCTGCTGCGCTGCTACAATGTCGAAGCGTCCGCGGAGGAATTGCTGGCTTGCCGCCAAACGTGCGACGGAGCGTGCGGCGCGACCGGCGGCTGCCAACGCGCCATGGGGCGACAGACGGCGGCAGGGAGTCGGGCATGATTGAGTGTCCCCCTTGATGGTGATGGCGCTCGCGGTGGGCCTGACCTTAAAAGGTCATGGCAGGGACCGAACCTTGAAAGGTCACGCTGGCGTCAGACATGCGGGGCGAGACACATGTCGTACCCACACAGACCTTTTAAGGTCAGACCGCTGCCATGACCTTTTAAGGTCAGGCCGCGTCTCACTATCATGGGGGCAATCCACATGATTGCCGTACTACTGGCGAAGAGGAAACCGTGATCTCATGGTGATGTACGCACAAAGAACAAACGAAGGAATCCAGGTCGCCGACGGCCAACCCAACGGCGTCGTGGCGGAGCGCGCGCGCCGGCCTGGTACGGTCTCCCTCGTCGGAGCCGGGCCGGGCGACCCCGACCTGATCACGCGCAAGGGCCTGCGCCTGCTGCGCGCGGCCGATGTAGTGGTCTACGACCGCTTGATCGCACCGGAGCTAGTGGACGAGGCGCGCCCCGACGCCGAGCTGATCTTCGTGGGCAAGGGTCCCGGCTGCCACACTATGCCCCAGGACGGCATCAACAGGCTGCTGGTCGAGCATGGGCGTCGTGGGCGCGCCGTAGTGCGGCTAAAGGGTGGTGACCCCTTCGTCTTTGGGCGTGGCGGCGAAGAAGCGGAGGCGCTGGTCGCGGCCGGCGTCCCTTTCGAGGTCGTGCCCGGCGTCAGCTCGGCGGTCGCGGTACCGGCCTACGCGGGTATCCCCGTCACGCACCGCGGCCATGCTCCGCTCATGACGGTCGTGACCGGCCATGAGGGCGAGGGATCGTCCGAATCGGCGCCGGTCGATTGGGCCGCGCTGGCGAAACTTGGCGGCACGTTGGTCATCATGATGGGCTTGTCCGCGCTGCCGCGCCTGACACGGCGCCTCATCGAAGGCGGCATGGCCCCCGAGACGCCAGCGGCCGTCATCGCGCAGGGCACGACCCCGCGTCAGTGCGTGGTCACAGGCACGCTGGCTGATATCGCCATACGCGCTGCGGCGGAACGTGTCCAATCGCCAGCGATCACCGTGGTCGGCGCGGTGGCCGGCCTGAGCGAACGGCTAGCCTGGTTCGAGGCGGCGCCGCTCGCCTGGAGAGAGTAGGCTATCGGGTACGCGGAGCGGCTATGCGCGGAGACCACTGAGGGGGCGGCGCGTGTATTCACGCGCCG
>JAABUL010008895.1_pt1 | contig 9987 bp, 15 predicted proteins | sample 5559151 | NCBI WGS metagenome assembly JAABUL01 (sample SAMN10711876, study PRJNA513368) | rock metagenome | isolation source: Antarctica rocks | place: Antarctica: Victoria Land, Pudding Butte sud | reverse complement strand
CCTGCTTGCAACCAGAGGATGGAAGGAGGCACTAAGACTGGACACTGGCTGGCATCTCACTCAGTGCGCCCATCAGCCACATCGAGGCGTCTTTGGTGGGCCCAGCAAGTATTGGCAGGGGAGCTTGTCTGTCCATGCAAGCTGCCCGCACAGCCCCGGAATCTATACTGCAAAGCCCGATTTCGCAGACTCGCACGTCACAGCGTGTGTTCCTGGCTGACGTATGTGGAGGACGGACCTGAGCTGCGGTGCGGGACGCGGCGTCGCCATTGCTGCCGTTGCTGGTTTGCACCGGGCCGGCAGGGGCGCTGCGGCCGTGTGGCGTGCCGCCCTGCCGCGCCCGCCCCAGTATCCGGTCTCCACTCTGCTTGGTGTCAGCATCAGAACCCTGAGAAGTGACTTGGGAGAATCCCGCAGGGCCCACACTGCAAGTCAGCACAAGCCCAGACGAGCCTAACAAGTCCCAAGTCGCCTGTTGACCAGCGCAGAGCACCTTGCGTCAAACCCTGCGTGTGGGAGTCGTTGGCCCCACCTCGAGCGCCAGAAATTGACGACTCTGGCTTTGGGAATGCAGGGATGGTTGCAATGGCACAAGGTCACACATCGCACCTGGCGGGTGGAGTGACCACATCCGCCTCCAGCGCCACACATTGGGAACTTGACTTTCGATGTAGTCTGGCAAATATAGGACAAAACTGCACCTGGCGCGTGGGGTCGACGACATCCACCCCCAGCACCTAAAATCAGCCTTCGTTGAATATCAATTTCAATTTCTTCAGCACATAAGCCACACGTATTTGGCACCTGGCGGGTGGGATCGACAACGTCCACCTCCAGCGCCGTGGCGTCGCCGTCGTCGCTGCCGCTGCCGCCCACCGGCATCTTCGGCAGGTTGGTCTCGTGCGGCACCTGCGCGACAGATAGAAGCTCAGCATCCACAGGCCAGACAGACATAGGTCGTCCGAGTCGCGTCACTCCAGCCGGCAGTCTCCAGCCGACAGTCTCCAGCCGGCAGTCTCCAGCCGGCAGTCATAGAAACACAACGACGCCATCGCCTGATGGGCCAAGTTGATGAAGGGTCCTGCTTGACCAATGGGCAGCTGCTGTGCGTGACACTCCAGCGCGGCAGCAGCGGCCGCCTCCGTGATGCGTCCGCCTATGTCTGGCAATAATGCCGCACGCAATGAATCGCACAACGAGCGGAGACAAAGCGCGGGAACAGAGGGCTTTGGGCGCGCGCCTGGGCGATCTCCGCCGCGATGCTTTCCAGATTGGAGCGCACACTCTCCGGCAGGTTGTTAGGGTTCACGCCCGCCTCCCGCGGAGCAGCGCCCGACTCGCTGTCCCTGCTTTCGACAGCAGATGCGCTCGGCTAAGTTGCAGGGTAGGTCAGTGGCACATCTGCATTGGGCATGCCGCTGCCATGCATGCAGGCTGGAGGAGCCACGGTTGACGACAGCTATGCAAGTGCAGCAGGCGTTTGCCTTGACAACACAATGCAGATGCAGAAACATCCAGTCTCAGGAAATCAAGCACAGGGTTGCTTGCACCGCACCTGCCGCTTGCAGGGCTGCCGTCGCGGCGGGCGCGTGCCTTTGCGCGCAATGCCTGCCGGCCTGCTGCCTGCCTCGCCTCGCTGTCCCGTTCCTGCCGGATCATCGCCGCCGTCGCTGAGCCCTGCGAGGCCGCCCTGGAATCCATGGACTCTGCCGCCGCCGCGCCTGCCGCCGCCGCGTGTGTCGCCGTCGCGTCTGCCGCCGCCGCGTCTGCCGCTGCTGCCTCTGGTGTCGCTGTCGCATCCGCATCCGACGCAGCCGCCGTATCTGCGTCCGACTCCGACTCGGCATCAGACAGCGGGTGCAACGCCGGGCCCGCATCTGCCGCCCTCCCCGCAGCCGCCGCCGAAGCGTCGCTGTCGCCGTCGGCCACTGGCGGAACGGCGGGCGGCGCCGCAGGGCTGTAAGGGCGTCCGTTTACGGGGTCCTTCGGCCGCGCTGACATGCGCAGTTTCTTCACGGCACTGGACAGGCCACTGGCGTCTGCGTTTTCGACAGCGTCCTGCAGTAGATTGCAACCGAATGCATGAGAATATCTTGCATGCAGATAGATGTTCTATGTGGCCGCGCAGACATGCCCAGCTTCTTCACTGCGCTGGACAGACTGCTGTCTGCGTTTTCGACAGCGTCCTGCAGAACTGTGGAATCAGACGCTGTTCAGCAGCCCATGCTGGATAGGAGGTGGCACCAAGCCCAAAATGAGAGCCTGCCTGAACCGTGCGGGAACATGGGAGAATCCCCGTTGCAGGCATTGCTTTGCCTAAAATCCGGTGCATGCTTCTGGGTTCCATGTGCCTTTCTGGGAGCGATACCACGCCTGGATCATGCAAGAGTAGTCCTCGCCGACTTGTTGAATACTGGCCACTTGATACTCTGCGTCGACCAAAGGCTCTCAAACAAAACGCGCCTGGACCATGCGGGAGTAGGGGGAGTCCTCGTCGTAGGCGTCGGTGACACGCATGGAGACGTCTGGGAAGAGGCGCTCGCTCCACTCGTCCAGCGAGCGGCCCGCCACTATCGCGTCGCCCGACGGCGTCGCTCCAGGAGGGCCTGCACCTCGGAGCACGATAGCAGTGGAAACGATTTTACGAATCTGCGCTTGAGGGCAGCCGCCGAAGACTGTGCATACTTGTTGCCAGTTCAAAATACATCACTGAAGTGCTGCCGAGTTGGCCTGACGGCTGCTGATCACTGAACTGCGCATGGACTACAAGTGCTCTGTTCGACTTGATATCCCCTGAAGCTTTGCGTGAGCTCACCCAGGACATCCGCCACAGAGGCGCCGCTGCCATCTCCGCTGTCTGCAGATGCCGACCGCTGCAGCTTGATCGTGCCGGCGGGACCGCTGCCGCCGTCCGCCGCGGGCACCTGCGGCGGCGCGCTAGTTGTCTCGCTGCCAATGCGGAAGTCACGCGCCCGCCTCGCCGCTTTGGCTGCTGCCCGTGCCGCTGCGGCCTGCAGCCAAGCAAAAACACAGATGCCTTAAGAGTTCGCTTTCCTGATCGCCTTCCTTAACGCCTTGATGACGGGTTCTGCTCCAACGCATTTCGATGTGTGCCATGCAGCACCTGAATGTAAGCCTAATGTGGGAAGGCCATATGAACACTGTTCCCGCAGCATCGACGGACCTTTGCAGTGCAGTATGCTCGCAGACGATGCCGCACAGCGCGACCAGATGCTGTGAGAAAACAAGTTGTCAAAATCCCTCAGCTGGCACCTTAGTCACGGCAACAGCAGTGGCGGCGGCGGTGGCGGCGACGGCGGCGCGGGAGGAGGCCTTCGTGAAGGACTTGACATCCGTGATGGCCGCCTCCTGCATCGCCAGCGCCAGTGCCTCCGCCTCCCGGCACTCAGCATCTGCCTCGTCCTCCTCGAAGCCCTGGGCATTGCACATCGCGGATGAGCAGCTGTCGAAATACCAGAAAAACAGCCATCATGAGAAAGAACAGCGCCAGCGTCTCCCGGCACTCCGCGTCCGCCGCGTCCTCCTCGAAGCCCTGCAGTGTACCTTGACATCATCAGTCTCATCGCTCTTAAGCTGATTTGCATGGTTTTCCATTGCCGGCACCAGCGCGCCCGCCTCTCGGCACTCCGCGTCCGCCTCGTCCTCCTCAAAGCCCTGTGAACCAGAAAAAGCAGTGGTTCTGGATTTCCAGTATTGCTGATAGTTGAACGTATGATGCTGCATCGCCAGCGCCAGCGCCTCCGCATCCTGGCACTTCGTGTCCGCCGCGTCCTCTTCGAAGCCCTACGGTTTGCAGCATTCAAATTGAGTACACAGTTCACAGTTATCATGGAAACATAATGCTGCATCGTCAGCAGCTCCGCCTCTTGGCGCCTCTTCCAACGTAAGGTTCATGTGCTTCGAAAATCAAGTACCGATGGTTTCTGTGAAACAGCATACTATATTGTCGGTACCACGACTCTTGACTCTCTGCACACCACCTTTACCCCCCCCCCCCCCCCCCCTTTCCGGCGCAGCACATGCGCAAATCAGCTGTCAACAGTCACACACTGCATGTGCGGCAAGATGTCTCATGCATGAAGGGGCACATTTCTGGCTTGTGCATGGGCTTGAGAACGTATGCGCCGCTTGTGCATGAGCTTGAGGTAGGACTCGCCAGCGGGTTTCGCGTCGGCAGCAGGCGCGTACGAGTCCACAATAGGCAGCGAGGCGCCCATGATGGGAGATGAAGGAAAGCAAATCAAAGGGCGTCTCCTCGAAGCTCACCTTGTAGGTGAGCTTCAGGTGGATCTCGCCAACGGGCTTTGCGTTGGCGGTGATGGGCTGCGCGTCCAAGACGGGGAGCCAGGCGTCGAGCGCGCCGTCGGGCGGCAGCCGCGTCAGCGGGAAGGACACGTGGCCCAGCAGCGCGCGCCCCGTCAGGTGTGAGTCCCGCACCTGGATCTCCAGCGCCTGGTTCACCGCGTCCTCCACCTGCAGCGGTCGTGATAGGGTTCTAAGGGCAACACCTGTGGTCACTGGACGCCCCGTCAGATGCGAGTCCCGCGCCAGGATCTCCAGCGACTGGTTTGCCGCATCCTCCACATGCGGGGCATGTAAAGGCTTGGGCCGGTCCGAAAAGGTTTGGAAAGGTTGAAATTGGGCGCGACTCGTCAGGTGCAAGCCCCGCGCCTGATTCGCAGCATCGTCCACCTGTGGGAGAGTGTTGGAAATTTACAGTGTGTCAGTCCAGCAGAATGTCCTTCAGTGTCCATCGCCCGCTATAATCCTGCCAGCTTCACTGATGTGTCGTACCCCGCTTATTGAATTGTCTGTCAAGCACCCAGACCAAACAATCCAAGGACTGCCGCGCGCTGGAATGGTGCGTGATGGTCCAGCAAGCCAGCCCTGCGGCACTTACGCCGGAAAGCAACAGCTCTGGCTTGTTCTGGCTTTAGGGCTTGGGATTGCAGTTCTTTGCTGCCAGGTGCACCAGAAACTGGAACTCCTGGTTTCAGGCGGGGGCGCGGTGGCGGCCAGCGTGGCAGGCGTCGTCTCGTTCGGCATCTACAACTGAGGACTTGTGACTTCATTTTGAGGACACGTGACGTGGTCCCCTACCAGGAACTGGAACTCCTGGTTCCAGACGGGCGCGCGGTGGCGGCCGGCGTGAGAGGTGTCGTCGTCGCGGCGGCTGTTCTCCGCCTGCGCGCCCAGCGTCAGCCTGCACCAGGGGTTGCTGGTCCAGGGGAAGCCCCACACCGGCAGCGAGCGCGCCTCTATCAGCGTCACCTGCAGCTCCCCCTGCAGGCAGAGATAGGTTCCTGCAGGGCTTCGGCAGACGCGCATGGCATGCTGAAGGAAGGCAGCCGGAAATCAACGCCCCTCTAGATTCTGGCTGTGCAGCAGCCGAGTCGGGGACTCAACCTGCTGCATCAGCCAGACAGAAGCAAGACCGACAAAGAGCGACACCGAGAGCCGCCAGGTGCATTTGAGCATCGTCCTCAAACGACACAGCGCCGCAGTCTCATGGTGTTCCAAAACGAATGGGGCACCTTGAAGAAGTCGGGCAGGGTGACGCCGCCGGCGGGCGACTGCGGCCCCAGCGGCAGCGCCGCGATGAGCGCATGCTCCAGCGCGTCGCTCTGTGCCCAAGCAGCAGCGGTGTGTCAGATGCACGCTCATCGCCAGCAACACTGCAGCTGGACGACGTGGCATCGGAACCACGTCATGGCAGCTTCCAGTTGTTCGGCCTTGAAGGCGCATGACATGCTGTGAACCTCCTCTGCTGCATCTTCAGCATGAAAAAAAGGCGCAGTGTGGGGATCGGACCACTGCCACACCTGCAGCACGGCGGATGCGACAGCGCGCATGACGGCATCGCGGCCTACGGCGGCCTCCGCCACTGACGTCAGCCCCGGCGGGATGTTGATCTCCAGCCGCTTGGGCAGCACCATTAGGCCGGGCAGGTCTACCGTCAGCAGTCGCGTCAGGAACGCCTGCGCACCATGGATATCTCAATTGAGGATATGTACTAAATTGGGCAGACCGTCAGGCCTGAAGCAGCAGCGCCGGGCTCGCCTGCATGCAACAACAGCGTTGGTGTTGTATCATGTGTTGCAGAGACGCATTGCAGCAGCCAAACGATGCAGTCGTGGCGCCGAGCGATTGACTACACATGCCACGAGAAATGTCATGAGCCAGTAGCAACTGGAGCCGGTCGAGGTGACATCTGAGGTGACATCTGAGGTGACATCTGAGGTGACAGCACACCTCCGAAGCCAGAGGTCTGCATCCCCGCACCTGGAGGATGGGGATGCGCATGAGGCGGACGCGGTTATAGGGCGCCAGCTGGACGCGCACGGTGGGCTGCCCCACGAAGGCCAGGCTGATGGTGCCCACGTGCGGCGGCAGCGGCGCCAGCCGCAGCTTTATCCACAGCTCGCACTCCAGGTCCAGCTCGCTCACCAGCACCGGCACCTGGAGAAAGGACGCGAATAAGGCACTTAAGTATATGAAACCTTGCGTTCATGAGGTTGCATTTCTGAGGTCGCACTCTGGGTCCAGCTCATTCACCAGCTCCGGCACCTGCCGAGCAGGGTCTGGGGTTTGAGAAAGCGCTGGAAGCAGGCCGCCGACGCCGGGCAGAGGATGCAGAACGAATCTGCTTGCCGCGGCAGCTCCTGGCTTGCTTTGAGGATGTTGCAGGAGTCGCCACTGACAAAGGGCTCCTCCAACAATGCGTCATCCCGCCTGTCCGCTGCTCTGTGAGCCCCATGCTAAAATGCAAAATGAGCAAGCACTTGGCGAGGACTTTCTCCGGGCAGAAGAGGGCACCTTGACGCGCATGCGGCTCTTGCCCTGGCGGCCCAGCTCGATGAGCAGCAGCATGCGCGCGCCGCCCGTGTAGCGCACTGCCACCACGCCATTCAGGTCTGAGTCCTGCGTGGAGTCAGGGTTCAAAATTAGCTTTGCGACCCTGCCGAAAGCTGCTGATGGTGCCTTGCAACGTGTGCACAGCGGCACAACATCTGCAGACATGACTCTGACGCCGAAACACGACTCCGGTGCCAGCCTGCTTCCTGTGGCCTAGTTCTATTGCGGTTGGCCCGGTTTGGCGCCCAACCGTTCCGCCCTGACATAGTGGTGCTTACGACACCACTCCGCAATCGGTGCTCGTGATGTTCTGGCGAGTGAAGCAAAGCCGCCGAGGAGACGCCCGCCTCGCAGGAGGTGCGGCGGCGCATCTTCCTGAAGACCGGCGCCTCGTGGTCGAGCGTGGATTTCCCAATCAAGCTACGCTGGTCTGCAAGGTTGTGCACGGCGGGGCGTGCAGTGCGGGCGCCGAGGAGGCACGCACCTTGCGGGAGGTGCGGCGGCGCATCTTGCTGAAGACCGGCGCCTCGTGGTCGAGCGTGAACTCCACAATGCGCAGGCGCTGCACGAAGCGCGGCACAGAGCGCGCCGCCACCAGCCCGTCAAACACCGGCTGCAGCAGGTCCGCCAGCCAGCGCTCCAGGCCGCGCAGGTACACCCGCCAGATCTGTAACATTCAGTCGAGAAATAAAAACAGAAAGTACTGCAGGTCTGCCAGCCAGACTGCGCTGGCACATGCTCCAGATCTGAGCTGCGTGTGAAAATCTCTTTTATGCCTTGTGGCAAAGCCTTTCGCAATTTATTGGCAACATCGGACTGCAAATCTCAGCTTGCTACCTGTGACAAGTTCTTCAGCACACAGATGCTCGTCAGTGCTGCACGTGCAACTTCTCCCGCTGTCGCTGCAGGCTCAGCAGTTAAGGACCACAGGCAGCTCAGCCACCGCGCACCTTGCGCCAGGCCATGTTGAACCACTCCACGCTCTCTGCGTCGCCACTGTACTTCATCACCGCCCTCGGCTCCTTGTCCGCCGGGTCACCTGCCCACGAATGTGATTGACGCTCGGGTGAGGTGAGTCTCACGCCTAAAACTGCGTCATTATGCGAACTCACGTTCGCTGCACGCCCTGCGGAATGCGCGTCATCCTTGCATTCAGCACTCGTTGCTGCCGCTGGACGCTCCCATCAAGGATGCCTGGCGCTCAGGACACTCGAAAACTCGCAGGCGTGCATGGCCTGAGCGCCAACGGTGCGCACCCGAGGAGGAGGCGGTTGCCCAGGGGAAGGACGGCTTCATCCAGATGAAGCGCGAGATCATGCGCCGCGCCCACGGCAGCTGCATCGCCCAGTGCAGCGCCGTGTGCAGCACCACCGCCATCGCCGCCCCCGCCACAAACCAGCGCCAGTGGCCGGCGGCGGACCGCGGCCGCGCCGGCGGCGGCCCGGCGGGAACGCCAATGCCGGCTGCAGTGCTGCGCTTGCCGCCCTGCGACGGCGCCGCCTCGCGGCTCGTAGAGTTGCTGGGCGCTGCGCCGCTGGCTCTGCCATGGCTGCCGCTGCGATGCAAGTCCCAGATTACATCATTTGATTTGTGTCCTCAACAGTGTTTCGACCATGCTTCCTCACATGTGGCTCGGCACATCAAAAGAAACACCGCACCTGTCTGCGGCTGCTGCTGGCGCTGCGGGCTGGGCAGGCGCGCTGTCTGGCCGAAATGCAGGCTGCGGCTGCTGCCATGCGCGGCGCAACGGCGCGTCACGGACGGCGGCATCCGCCGTCTCCGCGACACGCTGCGGTCGTCGTCTGAAATTGACGCTGTCAGTTTCCTCCTCCAGCCACGCCACCACGTCCGGGCCGAAGCGCCGGCGCAGCTCGGCGTCGCTGCTGGCAAGACTCGCATGATCCGGAGCGGCATGCGCAGTCTGATCAGCCACCTGCAGCATAAGTGAGATGTGTGCAGTGGTACCAGAACTGACTCCCAATCGTTCAGTACGCATCTTTGCAGTGCATTGAACGTTCTGGAGTCAGCGCCTGTAGGATGATGCGCCACCTGACGCCGCAGCATAGTAGCAAAACACCCAGCTGCACTGTCGCTATGGCGCGTGCGCACCTCTGCATGACATGCGATCCTGCGGATCTTGCGCGCCCGCAGTCGGTCAGCGATGGGCTGTCGAGCCCTGTCAGCCCCTGGAAGGCGAGGACCAGCTGCGTTGCTGTGAGGTGCGACCGGGATCGCCACCATCACACGCCGGCCGGAACCACTCACGGAAACATGATTCTATCAGAGCTTGAGCGCTGGCAGTCCTGCACTCTTTTCCGGAAGCTGAAGTCGGTGTGCAGATAGGTCGATCAGTCGAGCACATGTGCCCGGAAATCAGGACATTGGTGCAGCTCCGAGATGGCCATGGACGTCATATGCTGACGCAACCTCTTGCGATATTGCAAATTGGGGCACTGTGCTGTTGCTCGATCTCATCTGGATTTGGATCGTCCCGCTGCCTCGTACACATCCCCTCTGGCGGTACATGCGGCGGCGGTTTGGGTTGCTGATAACCTGCCCACACGCGGCTGCTGCAAACAATAACGGTGTGTATGGCGCCATATATATAATCACAAAATTGAACATTGTACGTGTATCGAACGCTAAAAGCTAGGTGCATCTCTATGCAGGATTAGCACACAAACAAGTCAGCAACATCAAAATGAACGCAAGCAACTCGGAAACAAGTCATGGAGGCAAAAGTAGGTGCCTGATACCCAAGAGCGACGGAATAACTGCAAAAGTGTGTTGAAAAATCTGCGTCTGTGGGCTGGATCTTCGCACTTGCTGTTCTGGGATTCGAACCCAGGATGTCAGATTCAAAGTCTGAAGTGCTGGTCCACTACACTAAACAGCAGCCTCGCGCAGCAAGAGGGTGCGCAAACCCTACTTTTGGCCATCATGAAGTCAAACGCGCCGTTTTCAGGGTTTTAAAAAAAACCTCACAGTGCTGGGTGAACAGCTGGCTTCCGACAGTAGACGCGGCTGTGGCAGGGCATCGCGCGTGCATTTGCGCTCTCTATGAACACCTGGTTGTTTGTCTGTGTGTTTTGCCTGGCCTTGACGCCATTA
>JAABUL010008894.1_pt1 | contig 9988 bp, 1 predicted proteins | sample 5559151 | NCBI WGS metagenome assembly JAABUL01 (sample SAMN10711876, study PRJNA513368) | rock metagenome | isolation source: Antarctica rocks | place: Antarctica: Victoria Land, Pudding Butte sud | reverse complement strand
ATCGAAGTTACTATTATTAAATAAAAATTCTTTTAATAAATTTTTTTTTTTAATATTGTAAATACAATATTTTTTGTAAAACTTTTATTTATTATTTTTAAAAAATTTTGTTTTTTTAATTTTTTTTTAAATATATTTGCAAATATTAATATAAAAGAGATACTTTTTAACAAAATATTTAAGACTTTAACAAAAATAATAACAATATATATCTTTATTAATTTTTCGATTAAAGAAACTAAATTTTAATAAAAATTAAAATTCGATTTTAAAGAGAAACTTTAATACTAATATTAAAATCTTAAATAACTAATTTTGCGTTTAATTTATATAACAATTTTATTAATTTTAAGTAATATTTTTTTTTTTGCAACTTTTAAAGAGTTACGTTAACGTTAAAAGAATTTTAAATATTAAAAATATTTCGAATTGCAATATATTTTAAGAACAAAAAAATTAATAATATCTTAATTAATTTATTGTTACAATATAATTTCTTTATATTAAATTAAATTTTAACAATCTTTTATTTTAGTTTTTTAAGATATATTTATACTTTATTAATGCTTTAATTAATAAACTTTTTGTAGTTTATATAGTTTATTACGTGCTATTTTTTAGTAATTTAAAGCTTCTCTTTGTACTTATATATTAAGAATCTTTATATTTTATATATAATAATTATAATAATTATGTTTTTTTATTATTCTTATCTAGACAAAGTTAAATATAAAAAGAAATCTTAATATTTGCTTTTATATCTTTAGATTAATTAATTATTGATAATATTGTACTAATTTTGTTTGTAAAAATAAAAAGTATAATAGAGTTTAAAAATTAGATTATATTTTAAAGATTTTTTACTATAAAATAATTTTTTATTTGACAAAATTATTGCTTGTTTCTAATTCGACTAAATATATTAATAGTTTTATATATATTATTTTTTATAATATATAAAAATACATAAAATAAAATTAATAAAAAGATAAAAAGATAAATAAAGTAATATTTGTTAAATAACAATAAAAAGATTTAATATACTAATTTTTTATTAATTTAATATAAAGATTATAATTACGTTGTTGTTTTAATAATATGTTTTAATACTATTATAATAAGATAGAAATAGAATTCTAATTAGTAGACAACTATAACAACAAAGACTTATCGCGATATATACATAAATCGCACTATATAATCTAATAGTGTATTAAGTAGCTAAGATTCTAAGATCTAAGTAAGAGAGATTGCATATATATTGCAAATAGATCGCTAATATTGGTAACAAACATTCTTAAGTCTATAGTCTAATATTATCTAGCTATTTAGTTACATTATGTTTGCTTTCTTTAAAGCAATTTAGTTTACTCTTTTTAAAACGTTAATTAACTCTTTTTTAAACAATATAATTTGCTCTTTTTAAAGTATTAATTAGCTTTCTTTTAAATATATAAATTAGTCTCTCTTATTGTTGTTTGTCTTTTGTAGAATTTGTAGTCGAATAAAATTAATTTGTTTGCGCAAAAATCTTTTATATAATTCGAAAATACATATTGATTTTTGCTTATTAATAATAGTATCTTTTGTTTTTTATAGAATATAATTAAGATTTTTGTAATAATAGTATTAGAGATTATTAAATTAAAAGTCTTTGCAAACTTAAACTTATAATTTATTAAAAAATATAACAAATAATATAGTAAATTATTAATATTTTCGAAGATAATTATATATAAAGAGCAAAGATTACAAGATATATTGTAGTCTCTAAGTTAATCTTAATTAAATTTAGTTTACTTAAGTTAACTTAACTTAAATTAAAGTTAGTTTCCTAAATAAAATAATTAGAAATAAACAAATAGCTTTTTAAGTTATTTATTTGCTACTATCTTAATCTATAAGCTTTAGATATATTGTTATTATATTGCGCAACAACAATTTATATACTTCTATATATTATTGTTGCTTATTATAGCTCTCTTAAATAAGACTATAAATCTTAGATTAACAAATTATAAGCTTAAATTAACGCATTAATACAATTGCGCAATAATAAAACTATATAATAAATATTCTTTTAAAAGAGATAGATTCTCTTAGTACTTAAAACTTATTTAGTTATCGCTTAATTACAATATAATTTTATAGAAAACAACAACAATAAAAATAATAACTTATTAAACTAATTATAAATATCGAATTTTAATACAAAAATATAGATTTGATTTTTGTTTATATATATACAATATTATGTTTTGCGAAAAAACAAATTTTGCGAGAGATTTTTGCAACAATTTCGATTTAATTATAAGTTCTAGTATAAGAATAAATAGCAATAAGAGATATATTATTTAAATATACGTTTGCGTATTTTGCGAAATTGTAATAACAAACAAATTTAATTTAATTACAAGTTTTATTAAGAGAACAAACAACAATAAATAGAGATTAAGATTTATATAATTAATACTTTAAAGAAAGCAATTATATAAATTAATAACTTAAAACAAGCTTTATAAAAGTAGAACAAACAAATATATATAAAGGCAATAACTTAATACGCAAGAACTTTAACAAATATATAAATTTATAAGAAGATAAATCTTTTTAAATCTTTTAATTATTGCTATTTAGTTTAATATTATAACTATTTTTTAACTTCTTAATTGTTGTATAATCTAATTAAAATAATTGTTTAAACAATACTTTAATTGCTATATAGTCGAAGCACAAAAACTATCTATATAACTTTCTATTTTTTATCTATATATTTTATCTAGTCTATATTAATATTAAAGAACTTAAAAATATTATATAAATATACAAATATATAAAGATAAAATACAACGCTAAATTAGTTTACTTAAACTATTTATTATTATTTTATTATTATTTTTACTTTGTAAATATATACAATATATCTTGCTTAAAATTAATATATTAAATCAATTATTTTTCTTAAAATTTAAATAGTAATATTATATATATTAAAATTATAAAGAAGCAATTAATATTAATTTGTTAAAATATTTATTTAATATACTAGTATATAATTTAAATTAACTTAAATCTAGTCTAAATTAACTTAAATTCTTATTATTTATTTATTCTACTTTAAAGAAGTTTTGTTAATTGTATTAATTTTTATTTATTTATTTAACTATTAATTTTAGAGACTTGCAAACAAGTTTATTAATTAATTTTCGATTTTTTTTTTTTTAATATTATTTTTACGATTTACTAGATAGACTTTTTAATAATTAAATTATCTATCGTTTATCGCTTATATTGTAACAACCAAAAAAAAAAAAAAAAGTTAAAAATAATATAAAAAAAAATTGTATAGAATACAACTCTAAAGAAATATTCTATATATAAGTAGACAAAAATATATTGTAGAGAATATAGTTTCAAAAAAGTATTTAACATATATATAATTATAGCAAGAGTATAACGTATAAAATACAACTTTAAGAAAGTTATTTTACGTATATATAATTAAACAAGAGCATATTGTATATATTACAATTCTAGACTAAATAGACTTTGCTCTTCGATTACTCTTTAAGTCTTCGTCTCTTAGTCTTAAATATACTACGAGTAATATCTAGCGCTTTAGTATTTATAGTACTTATATTTATTTCTTGTATATAATTAGTTCTACATAGCTAGTATTTTTGTTAATTAACTATATACTAGTTATTAAAGCTTTAATTTTAACATAATATTAGCTATCTCTTTAAAAATAATTTTGCGAATCGTATTTTAAAGATATTTATTTGTATTAACTTTTTTTTCTTTAAAATATACTTTAAATATAAAGTTATTAAAGCAATTCTAGATACAAAGCTACTAAAATAGACGCTTTGCAAAGCATAATTAAGTTGCAACAATAAATATCTTTAAGAAAGATATATAACTTAATAATAATAAATTTTGTTAACTTTTTAGACAAGTATTCTCTAATTTTTATTGCGCTAAATTGAAAAAAGTTCTACGAAAAAAATAGTAAACTTGCTAAAATAAATAAACAACAAATCGTTTTAGCTACAATTTAATAATTTTGCTAAAATAAACAAGCAAATTTGCTAAAATTAATATTTATATTATAATATTGTTGTTTTCGAACAATATTTTTTTACTTTATATAGAATTTACTACGCGATACAATACTTAAGCAATACTTGTTTTCGATATTAATAATTTTATTTCAATATTTATTGACTTAATTAAACAAAGTAAATTATATAATATCTAAATAGAGCAAATGTATTTAAACGAAACGTTTTATCTAAATTTATATTTTTACTTACTACTTTATTATTGTTTATAATTATTAAGATTTACAATATTTGTGCAAATCTATTATTATAATGCGTCGCAATTTCGTTATAAAGAATTAAATATCTTTCTTTAATTTTAAGTCTCGTAAAGATGTTGCATTTTAAAATCAATCTTATTATTAATTAAATATTAAGACTTTGTTATTATTAAAATTACAATTGCAAATATTATTTATATTTGTTTTCGAAAATCTTAAATTAATTAAACTTAATAACAATTTTCTTAAAAATATTAATATATTATCTTTATTTATTAAGAAGTTTAAATATAAGACTAAAATTAAGATTAATTAATCTTTATTTTATTAATCTTTTTTCAATTACAATTGTTGTTAACAAAAGACTTAAAAAAACTTTGCAAAGCTTTTATATAGCAACAACTTCGTTAAAAATATAACTAAAAATTTCGCATATTAATTTAAGTATATTAATAGCGTTTATTTCTATATATAGTATTTAATACAATATAGAAAAGATCGAAACAAAGAAATTGTATAATTAAAGATAAATTAAATAAAGCTCGAATTACTTGCAAAAGTCTATAAAAAAAGCGAAATATAAAGTAAGCTAAAGACAAAGTATAAAAGAAAACAACTAATATACTAATTAAGAAACAAAATAAATTAATTAAAAAGCTTAATTATTATAAGCAATTTAAATCTATTTATCGCTTATTATTTTGTCAAAATCTTAGCAACAATAGCAACAATTATAATATATTTTTTTACAAATTAAATTAATAAAATCGCAAATATCTTAACAAAGTTTATAGAAATAGTTTACTTAAGATTAAAAAATTAATATATAACAATATTAAATTTTTTAATTTAGTTATCTTCTTAAGTAATTGAAAGAAATTTAATTAATAACAAATAACGCTTTTTGTTAAATTTAAAGTTTGTTTTCGCATATTTAATAATAAGTTAATTAAGGTAGCATATGTTACAATTAAATGTACAAAAAACGTCTTCAAAGATATTAAATATCGTTTATTAAATTAAAACAACAATTTCGCTTAACTTTATAATATATTAGCTAAACTAATAATAAATCTCTATATTTAATTTGACAAATTTAATTAATAATATAAAAACTTTATTAGACTTACGTTATCTAATTTCGTTATAAAGTCTTTTAAAAATTTTAACAAATACGTAACTTAATTTACGTCAATTGTAACAAATATTAAGTTGCTTAAAAATTAAAAAACGTATTAATTTAATTTAAGACTAAGCAACAAGTTATATAATTAATTTGTCAATATAGTTAACATTATTAATATTAATAACTTGATCTCTTAATTACGCAATATAAATTTTAGAATAAAACAAAAGAAAGATTATTAATCGCTTTAAGTTAATACATATAATAGATTTATTATTGCGCAAATAGATGAAAATTAAAATATTACGCATAAATTTATAAGTAGATTCGAAACTTACAATAACAAATTAATTAATTAAATAATTAAACAAAAGACTTCTTTCGAAATAAAATTAATTTCTTAATTTTAAGCACTTAAAGATAAGATTAAAAAAAAGAATTTTTATCAAAAGTGCTTACGCTTAAAATATTGTTTTAATTACTTAAATATCTTTTGCAAAAAAAAATTAATTAAAATTAAAAAAAAGCAATTATTAAGCTTAAAACTTATAATATTAACAATCTTAAACTAATAGCATTTAGAGAAAAAAGTTGCTTCAATATCTTAAATAACAACTTAAATAACTTTAGCAAATCGAAAAACTAGATGTCTTTAATAAGAGTCGCAATTTAAGATAGAAATTAACATTTATACAAAAAACAATAAAAGAGCTTAAAGTTATATTTAATTTATAAAATAAAGTTTTGTTTATTAAAGTCGAACTTAGTTCTAACGTTGTAACAAGATAAAGATAGAATTCTAGTTAATAGATAACTATAATAATAGAGATTTATCGCAATGTATACATAGATCGCATTATATAATCTAATAATATATTAAATAACTAAGATTCTAAGATCTAAGTAAAAGAGATCGCATATATATTGCAAATAGATTGCTAATCCTAATAGCAAACATTTCTAAATTTATAGTCTAATATTATTTAATTATTTAACTATATACAATTTTCTCTCTTTTAGTAATTGTCTTTTAATTATTGAATTAAGAAACTTTTGTTTTTGTTTATACAAGAATTGTAGTAAAAAAATTAAAAAATTGCTTTTATTTTTTCAAGATTGTTAAGCTAGATTTTTTGTTTCTCTTGTTATTCGAATCGATTGCGTAAAGAACGTAATAAATTAATTTACATAAAACTTCTTTTAAAGTTAAAAAAATTATTTGATCGAAACTAAATATTTAATAAAGTTAATTATTATAAATCTTATTTATTCTTTAAAGACAATAACAATAGTAATAAATTTTCTTAACATAAATTTAAAAAATTAATCTAAAAGAAAAGTAACAATAATAGAGTAAATTGTTGCTATTTTATCTATGTTAAACTTTTTAAGACAAAAAATAAATATATAGTTCTAAAAATTATTTCTAGTTTTAAAATATTCGATTTATATTATTAATTTAGTTTTAATTTATAACGTTTCTTTTTAATTTCGAATTAAAATAGCAAAATTTTCTCTTCTTTATTAAAACAAATAGTTAAAGACTTAAATCTTGTTTTCTTTTTATAATTAGTCAAATAAGAATCTAAATTATTCTAAATATTAAATTAATAAATATTAAATACTTTAAAGTTTTCAAATATTATAAATTGTATCTATAAATAAAATTTAAATACTTTATTTTTTATTTTCTAAATCTCTTTTTATATTAATTCTATATAATATATTGCATATTTTCGAATTTATTTTATTAAACAATTAAATTCTTTTGTATTTTCGAATAGTATTTTTAATTTCTTTATTATTTTTATTAAGTTTTAAAACATATATTTTATAATAATATTTTTAATATTAAATATAAAAAAGAAATAGATAGCAATTTTAAAATAATAAAATATATTAGTTAAAGATAGATTTAACAAAGTTAAGTTTTAATAAATTGTAACAATATCGTTTCTTATATTTATTTAAAAAATTTATAAAGTTTCTTTATTTTCTAATAGAGTTACGTAGACAAAAAATATTTTAATTTTTATATTAATTTTGATTTTTAATTTGTAATAAAAAATTTAAGATTACGCAATTTGTATATTTTTAAATTAATAAAATATATTTGCTTAATGCAATTTCTATTTTAGTAAATTCTTTTCTATTAACTTAGTTTCTAGTATTTCTTTATTTTGTTATTCTCTTTTTATTGCTTTTTGCAACTATATATTAATCTAATTATAAAAATTATTTAGCAAATATTTTTTACAAAACAAATTATTTTGTGCAACAAGAAAAACAATTAATTGCAATTATTAAGATTCTTAATAAATATTTTAATTTATATTAAGATTAAAATAATGTTTCAACGTTTAATTTTTATGCTTTTTAAAGATTAATAAATAAAATATTGTTAACAATCTATACTTGTAATTGTCTTATAAAAACATATATATTATATAAGAATTTAAATTTATTTGTATTATTATTTGCAATATAGAGAACAAACAATTAAGAAGTTATTTTTCTTGTTAATTGTTATTTCTTTGTTAATAATATAATATTATTTGCAATTTGCTCTAAAGTTGCAACTATATTTAGTACTTCGAATTAACAATTAAATAAACAAATTAATTTTAACAAACTATTATTTTATGTTAATTTTATTTTGCTAGATTAATATTATCTATTACTTGAAGTTAAACATTAGTTTACTAAAAATTGTTAAATAAAAAGATTAACTCTTTTCTCTTATAAATGTATTGCTTTAAGAAATCTTCAAAAATAAACAAACAAATGTTAAATTTAAAATTTAATCTATTTTGTTTTACAAATATTAAGAAATTGTTTTGTTTCTTATAATACTAAATTACTTATCTCTTAATTTAATTATTAGAAATTCGATTTATTTTTAACAAAATTTTTAGCTTTCTTTAATAAACTATGTAGACAATTAATTTTAATATAATTGTAACTAGATCTTTTTTTTGTTTTTCTATCGATATAGCTAATTTAATTAGTTGAAAAACTTTAATTAATATTGCTAAATAATAGTTGATTTAATATTGCAAATCTATATTTACTTCTATATATAAATAATTCTTTATATCGTTCTTTTTATTTATTGAAATAAAAATAATTATTGTCTTTAAAAAGATTCTTGCAATTTTAATAATTAAAATACGTAATTTTGTTATATTAATAATTTTAAATAATCTAAAATTTAATAAAGATAATCTTAATATTAAATCTTGCAATTATAGTAACAAAAAAAAGTTTCTCTAAAAGAAATTAAATTCTAGTTTTTTTTCTTGTTTTATCTTTTGTAAATCTTGTTATTTTTGGACTTTAACTTTAATTTTAATTAAAAAATTAACAATTTAAATTCTTTCTATTTATTGTTTTAAATTTGCGCTCTCTCTATATTTTTTATAGAAGAAGACAAAATTGTTTAAATTTTTGTTCGACAAATTTTTTTTAATTTTTCGTCTAAAATTCTTATTAAATTATATTTTTAAAAATAATTTTTTATTTCAACTTTTAAAAGCTTTTGTTCAATAAACGCTATTGTATTTTTGAATTTTTTAATATTTATTTTGTTATAGTTGTCAATTGTATAGTTAGCAACGCGTTTCGATTTTATAGTATAATATTTAAGTTAATGACACACAATTTAATTTAATTTCTTCAAAATTCTTTGCAAATTCTAATGCTTCTTTGCTATTCGCAATATTGTTTTAATAATTAATTAATCTATATTTTTAAACAATATATTCGTAGTCTTTAATAACTATAGTTTGCGAAGTTAAACTTAATTATTTTAAATTTATAGTCTCTTGTTTTAATCAATTCTTTGTGCTACGTTTTTCAATTTTTGCTATAATAGATTATTTATTAATACTTGAACATTTTTATTAATTGTTTGTTACAAATCTCGCGTTTAATTTTTAACTATTTTCAAGATATCTAGAACTATGTTTCGAAGATTTTTTAAATATTTTTTTCTTTTATTGTTAGTAGTTTTATTATATTAAAGCAAGATATTAACTACTTAAATATAGACGCAATTCTTAATAATTAAATTGTCTTTTATAAATTAAATAATTGTTTTTTGCAATTTAATTTAAGTTTAAGTTTAAAGAGTTTAACGTTATAATGTTTATAATTGTTATAATAGTATTTGTTAATCTTATACTTAAAATAATTTAGTCGAAAAAGTTGATTTTTAACTACAAAAAAAATATATTAACATTATTAAATCTTGACTTGTATTTTGTTTAGCAAATATAAGCTATCGCTCTTTATAAAATCTTTTTGTTAATATAGATAATAATTCTTGTTCTTAATTTTAATTTTTTAATAAAGATTAAAAATTTTTTTTTGCAAAAAATTGTTTACGTTTAATATTTTATAATTGTTGCTCTAAATTTATTATAACACAAACTTAATAAAAGAAAATTTATACAAAAATAATAGATCAAAAAAGAGAATTTTGCAAATAAAGAATTAAATTATTAAGTTGCTATATTTTTATAAATAAATCAATAACT
>JAABUL010008893.1_pt1 | contig 9988 bp, 7 predicted proteins | sample 5559151 | NCBI WGS metagenome assembly JAABUL01 (sample SAMN10711876, study PRJNA513368) | rock metagenome | isolation source: Antarctica rocks | place: Antarctica: Victoria Land, Pudding Butte sud | reverse complement strand
GTGAACCCGTGCCAATCCTGATGCGGCTCCTCGCTCGGCCCCAGCGCCCAATACGCCGCATTGGTCGCCAGCTCGTCGGTCGGCACGTCCTCCCACGGCACGTCCCGCGCCGCCAAATCCTCCGGCCCCTTGCGCGACACCGTGTGCGGCACGAACGGGTCCGGGAACCAGCGCCGCGCCGGGTCCGCCTCCTTGGCGTCATACTCGCGCCGGATCATGCGCAGCTTCTTGCGCAGCTCGATGCCGAGACGGATCGTGTCGTCCCACAGCACCATCCCCGACCGCCCCTTCATCATGTGCGCGCCCACGTCGAGCGAAGCGAAGATCGGGTAGAACGGCGACGTGCTGGCGTGCACCAGGAAGCTCTCGTTGAACCGCCGCGCCTCGACCCGGCGCCGCTGCCCCTTGATATGCGCATCCCGCACGTGGATCTGCGACGCCTGCGAGAAGCTCGCCAGCTGCTTGTGCGTCGACTGCGTCGCAAAGATCCCCGGCTGCGTCCCGTCGAGCTTCTCCAGCCCCATCGCGAACCGCCCGGCGAACAGCGGATGGAACTTCATGAACCCCGCCCACGCCTCGTCGAACAGGATATAGTCGCACAAATGCCCCAGCCGAGACAGGATCAGCTGCGCGTCGTAGATCGTCCCATCGTACGTACACTGCTCGATCACCGCGACCCGCAACGGCCGCTCCCGCTGCCAGGCCTCCGGGTCGGTCACCAGCGGATTGGCCCGGATCGCATCCCGGATCCGCCTCTCGTCCAGCGACTCGTAATCGATCGGCCCGACCATCCCATAGGCGTTGCGGTCGGTCGGCAGGTAGATCGGGATCCCGCCGCCCAGCAGAAGCGCCCCATGATGCGCCGCCTTGTGGTTGTTGCGGTCGAACAGCACCAGGTCGCCCGGCGCCACCAGCGCCCCCAGCACGATCTTGTTCGAACTCGACGTCCCGTTGAGCACGAAATAGGTCCGCTCGGCGCCGAAGATCCGCGCCGCCGCGCGCTCGGCCTCCAGCGCCGGGCCCTCGTGCGTCAACAGGTCGCCCATCTCGACCACCGAATTGTCGAGGTCGTCGCGAAAGATCGCCGGCCCCAGATGCTCGACGAAGATCCGCCCGATCGGGCTGCGGCTATAGAAGACGCCGCCATTGTGCCCCGGGCAGGTCCAGAGCTGGTTGCCCTGCTCCGAGTAATCCAGCAGCGCGCCGAAGAACGGCGTCTTCAACGTCGCCGCATAGTTCCGCAACCGGCTGGCCAGGTTCAGCGCGATGAACTCCGGCGTCTCCTCCGACAGGAAGATCGTCCCGTCGGTGTGGTTCAACACCTCCACCGGCACGTCCTCCAGCCGCTTGCGCCGCAGCATCAGCAGGATCGGCATCTCCAGCCCACGCTTGCGGACCAGCGAAATCAGCCCGGCCGGCTTGCTCAGCACCCCCTTCTTGCCCCAGTCCACCACCATGCAGCCGATCGCCGCATCGGTCTGGATCGCCAGCTCCGCATCGTCGGTGCTGCGCGCCACCAGCACGCTGAACCCCAGCCGCTCCGTCTCGCGCACGATCTGCTGCAGCCGCAGCCAATCGAGGTCGGCATCGTTGAACGACGGCGCGCAGATCAGGAACTTGAAATGGCGTTCGTATTCCATAGGACCAGCCCCGCTCAAATATAGGGCAGCAGCAGCCGCGCCCCCGCGTCGCGCAACTGCACCGGCAGCGACCGCCTGTCCAGGTCCGCCTGCGTCAGCGCCGCCCCGCGCCACCGGCGCATCTTCTCGCTCAGCGCCCCCGCCAGCGCCCGGTCATACACCTCGACGCACAGCTCGAAGTTCAGCCGGAACGAGCGCATGTCCCAGTTGCTGCTGCCGATCAGGCACCACTCGCCATCCACCACCATCAGCTTGGAGTGCCGGAACGGCGGCGGGCTCAACCAGATCCGCGCCCCGTCCTTCAGCAGCGGCCCGATATTCGGCCGCGTCGCCCAGTCCACGAACCGGTGATCGCTCCGCTCGGGGATGACGATATCGACCGACACCCCGCGCATCGCCGCCAGCGTCAGCGCCGTGATCAGCCGGTCGTCGGGCAGGAAATACGGCGTCATCACCTCGATGCTCGCAGTCGCACACGCGACCGCCTGCAGGATCGCGAACTCCACCTTCTCCATGTCCTCGTCCGGACCCGCATCCACCGCGCGTGCAGGCGTCTCGTCCCCCTCGCCATCGCCCTCGCCGAACCACTCCGGACCGTCCAGCATCTCATCGGCCGCGAACGCCCAATCCTGCAGGAAATTCTCCACCAGTTGCCCCACGATCGGCCCGTCCACGCGGAAATGCGTGTCCTGCACCGGGTCCTGCGGCTGGGTCGCCATGACGTTCGCGTCGGCGATGTTCATCCCCCCCGTGAACCCCACCGCCCCGTCCACCACCAAGACCTTCTTGTGCGAACGCAGGTTCACGAACGGCATCCGCCACGGCAGCACCGAGTGCAGGAACCGCCCCGCCACCACCCCCTCGCGCCGCAGCCGGTGATACGCTGGCGAGCGCAGATACCCGCCGCCCACCCCGTCGATCAGCACCCGCACCACGACCCCGCGCCGATGCGCCGCGCTCAGCGCCTCGATGAACCGCCCGCCCCAAACATCGTCTTTGAAGATGTATGACGACAGCCCCACGCTCTGCCGCGCCGCCCCGATCGCCTCGAGCATCGGCGGATACGCCTGGTCGCCATCGTCGTAGATCCGGATCGTGTTGCCCGACACCAGCGGCCGCCGCGTGATCTGCCCCACCCCAAGCTGCAACGCGCTCACCGCCGCCTCTTCACCCCCCGCCCCCGCCCGCGTCCGCCGCCGCCGCCGCCGCGGCCGGTGATGCTGCGCCCGCCGCTGCACCCGGTTGATCCCCATCAGGAAATACAGCCCGGCGCCAAAGAACGGCGCAAACCAGCTCAGCCCGATCCAGCCCACCGCCGACGCCACCTCGCGCTTGCGCAGCAGCGCATGCACCGTCACGCAGATCGCCAACACCAGCCCCAACACCAACTCGACGTCGACCCGCGCCCCAAGCACCCAGCTCGTGATATATTCCACGCCTTCTCCTGTCCCTCAGCCCGTTCGAGAATGCGCTCCGGCGAGTCGGAGGCGCTGCAAGCGCCGCCCGGCGTGGGTTGGCGAGCATCGGAGCGGAGCGGCCTTGGGGGCCGTGAGCACCGAAGCACAGCCAACCCGCGTCGGATGACCGTCGGAGTGCATTGTTGAGCGGGCTAGATGACGAACTTGACCCCGGCCCGCGCCAACCCCCCGCCGATCCCCACCGCCGTCCCATCCGCCCGCCAGCACGCCGACCCGGTCAGCATCCCATTTCCGCCCACCCCGATCGCGTTCATCCCCCCCGCCACCCGCGGCGACGACACCACAGCATGCCCAAGCGCCTCCAGCCCGGCCGCGACCGACCCGAACAACCCCTCCTCCACCTCCAGCACATGCCCCTGCGTGAACACCCGCGGCGCCTCCACCGCCTCCTGCAGCGACATCCCATGGTCGATCACGTTGACGATCGCCTGCAGCGCCGACGGAAAGATCCGCAGCGCTCCCGGCAACCCCAACGCGAACGCCAGCCGCCCGTCCCGCTCCACCATCATCGGCGCCATCGACGTGAACACCCGCTTGCCGCCAGCGATCGACAGCGCCCGCCCAGGGTGCGGATCGAAGTTGAACATGTAATTGTTGCAGATCATCCCCGTGCCCGGCACCGCCACCGCCGCCCCGAACAGCCCGTTGATCGTCTGCGTGCTGCTCACCACCATCCCATCCGCATCCGCAACCGTCACATGCGTCGTGTCCGCGCTCTCCCCCCGCGCCAATTCTACCCCCGGCGCCCAATCCCGCGCCCGCCCCATGTCGATCTCGCCCCGCCGCGAATCCGCATACCGCTTGCTCATCAGCCGCTCCACCGGCACGTCGATAAAATCCGGATCCGCCGTCGCCGCCCCCCGGTCCGCGAACGCGCACTTCATCACCTCGGCCAGCAGATGCACCAATCCCACCGACCCGAACCCCATCACCCCCACATCGAACCCCTCGAGCAGATTCAGCATCTGCCCGATATGCACCCCCGAAGACGCCGGCGGCGGCGGCCCCACCACCTCGAACCCCCGATACCCCGACCGCACCGCCTCCCGTTCCCGCACCGCATACCCCAGCAGGTCCGCCTCGGTGATCAACCCATCCCAATCCCGCATCGACCCGGCCAGCGCCGCCCCCAACGCCCCGCCATACAACGCCCCCGCCCCGTCGGCCGCGATCAGCCGTAGCGTCGCCGCATAATCCCCCCGCACCAGCCGCGACCCGGCCGAAACCGGCGCCCCGCCCGGCAGGAACAACCCCGCCAGATCCGCATCCCCCGCCAGATCCGCCGCGCAATCCCCCACGCAAGTCTGCAAATACGGCGTCACCACGAACCCCGCCTCCGCCAACCCGATCGCCGGCCCCATCACCTCCCCCAACCCCATCGTTCCATACCGCGCCAGCGTGTGACACCAAGCCGTCAACGCCCCCGGCACCGCCACCGCAAGCGCCCCGCGCGCATTCGCCCGCCCCTCGACCTCCTGATAGTCCGGCAACCGGTCCGAAACCGGCCGATACATGTCCGCAACCGCCGCCCCCGGCGCCGTGCTCAACCCATCGACGATCACATGCGCGCCCGACGCCAGCCGCACATGCGCCACCCCGCCCCCCAGCACGCCGACCATCATCGGCTCCACCACCGTCAGCGCGAACAGCGTCGCCACCGCCGCATCCACCGCATTGCCCCCCGCCAGCAGCATCTGCGCCCCCGCCCCCGACGCCAGCGGATGGTTGCTCACCACCATCCCCCGCGCCCCCGTCGCCGGCCGCTTCTCGCACGCAAAGCCAAACCGACCCGTCATCGCCCCACCCACCCAAGCTCGCACTTGCGGCATACCCCGAATGCCCCCCACAATCCCACCCCGAGCAGAGGCCCAGCCATGACTGAAACGCCTACCTTGACTGGAACGATCGTCGTCCTCGACCCCATCTCCTCCGCCACCGCCGAGCGCATGCGCGCCCTCCTTCCCCCCGGCCTGACCCTCACCCACGGCACCCAACGCGACGAAGACCACCTGAAAACCATCATCGCCGACGCCGAATACGCCATCTCCGGCCAGATCCCCGTCCCCGCCCCCGTGCTCCGCGCCGCCACCCGCCTCCGCCTGCTCCACAAATGGGGCGTCGGCACCGACAATTTCGACCTCGACGCCGCCCGCGCCCTCGGCATCACGGTCGCCCGCACCACCGGCAGCAACGCCATCCCCGTCGCCGAATTCACCATCGGCCTGATGATCGCCTGCATGCGCCACCTCGCCGAAGCCCACGCCCGCCTCGCCCAAGGCGAATGGGTCGGCATCAACGCCGCCCGCCCCAGCCTGCAACTCTCCGGCAAGACCATCGGCATCGTCGGCTACGGCGCGATCGGCCAGGCCCTCGCCCGACTGCTCCAAGGCTTCGGCTGCACCATCCTCACCCACCGCCGCAACCCGGCGCCCGACGCCCTTTCCACAAACGTTCCGCTACAAACCCTCCTGGCCCAATCCGACGTCGTCTCCCTCCACTGCCCCCTCACCCCCGAAACGACCGGCCTCATCGACCGCGCCGCCCTCGAACGCATGAAACCCACCGCCATCCTCGTCAACGTCGCCCGCGGCGGCGTCGTCGTCGAAGCCGACCTGCTCCAAGCCCTGCAAAATCGCACCATCCTCGGCGCCGCCATGGACGTGTTCGAAACCGAACCCCTCCCCGCCAACTCCCCCCTCATCGGCATCCCCGGCCTCCTCCTCACCCCCCACATTGCCGCTCTGGCCGCCGACACCTTCGAACCCACCATCCGCCAGATGTTCGCCAACATCGCCCGTATCGCCCGCGGCGAACCCATCCCCGACCGAGACCTCGTCCTCCCCTAAAACCGGCTTACTTGCCGCCGTCCACCGACAGCACCTGTCCCGTGATCCACCCGGCCTGCTCCGACGCAAAGAACATCACCGCCGCCGCAATATCCTCCGCCCGACCCGGCCGACGCAGCGCCACCGACCGCAGCAGCCGCGCCTGCCCCTCCGCCCCCATCGCCTCCCACTGCCGCTCCGTCGCCGGGTTCGACCGCACGAACCCCGGCGCCACGTTGTTCACCGTGATCCCGAACGGCCCCAGCTCGTGCGCCAGCTGCCGCGTCAACCCGATCTGCCCCGCCTTGGCGCTCGCATACGCCTGGATCCCCGTCAGGCTCACCCCAAGCCCCGCCCCGCTCGAAATGTTGACGATCCGCCCCGACCCCTGCCGCTTCATCGCCGGCGCCACCGCCTGGCTCATGAAGAACGCCCCCGACACGTTCACGGCGAAGATCGCCTGCCAATCCGCCGCCTCCACCTCCTCGATCGGCCGCCCCACCTGCCCGCAAACCCCGCCGGCATTGTTCACCAGCACATCGACCCGACCCGCCTCCGCAACGATCTCTCCCACCGCAAGCTGCACCGCCGCCCGGTCGCCCACGTCGAGCCGAACCCCCGTGACCCCCGCCGCGTCCGCCATCGCCAGCACGTCGCACCCGAACACGAGCGCCCCCCGCTCGGCCAGCGCCAGCGCGATCGCCCGCCCGAACCCATGCGCCGCCCCGGTCACGATCGCGACCCGGCCCTCGAACCCGATCCTCATGCCGCCAGCTCCGCCAGATTGGCCCGCGCAATCCCCCGCCGCCCCTCTTCGATCTCGTGGATCATCCCGATCAGCCGCGACGTGATCGGCGTCGCCACCCCCACCAGAGCCCCCGTCTCGACGATCGGCCCCAGCTGCGCATCCACCTCCGTCGCCCGCTTGCGCACCGCCAGGTCACGCCAGATCCCCGAATGCGTCTTCAGCGAACGCCGGTTATGCGCCACCATGTCCGCGAACGACGCCTCGACCCGCCCCGGCTCGGCCCCCGGCATAAACGCACCCGGATCGAACCCGTCGAACCCCTCCAATCGCCGTCCCGCCGCAGCGGCCACCGCCCCCACCTCGCGCCCCAGCGCCGTCAGCACCGCCCGGTGCGCCGCCGCATCCAGCACGTCGGCGATCCCGTCCTCCGACAGCGCGGTCGCGAACAGCAGCGCCCCATACACCAGCTTGCCCCACAGATAGCCCCAGATGTTGTCCGTCAGCACCGCATGCCCCGTGAACCCCAGCAGCAGCGCATGCAGCCCGGCCACCCGCTCCGTCCGCGCCCCATCCAGCTCGCCGATCACCACCGCGCCCCGCCCGCTGTAATGCACCAGTCCGGGCTCGAGATAATCCGCCCCGAAATTGACGAAGCAGCCCACCGTCCGCGCCGCCCCCACCACCTCGGCGATCACCAGCTCGTTCAACCCGTTCTGTGCCGACACCACGCAGCCCGACGGCGACACATGCTCCGCCAGCGCCCGCACCGCCGCCGCCGTGTGATGCGCCTTGACGCACAGGAACACCCGCTCGAACCGCCCCTCCAACGCCTCCGGAACGAACGTCGGCATGGCCCGCACATCCTCGAACACCGGCCCCGCGATCCGCAACCCACCCGCCTGGATCGCCGCCACGTGGTCCCGGTCCTGGTCGACCAGCACCACCGCCTCCCCCGCCCGCGCGAACGCCATCGCCAGCGTCCCCCCGATCGCGCCTGCCCCCCACACCAGGATCGGCCCGCCCACGCCCGCGATCATGACCACGGCCCCTCCAGCAACGCCCGCGTCTCCGCCACCGCCACCGCCCAGATCGCCGCCATCTCCGCATCGTCGCGCTGATACAGCCCGCCGAAATTGCCATCCCCCAGATAGTCCCGCGCCGCCGCCGGCCCCATCAGCCGCAGCCGCTCCAGCGAGATCATCGCCTTGCCCTCCTCTGGCACCGCCACCCCCTCCAGCCGCGTCCACGGAAAACTCTCCATCCAAGACGCATGCGACGCCACCGGATCGGTCGCCTGCACCTGCGCCAGCGTCAGCGGCGCATTCCACCAGTTATGGAACTTCACCCGCGTGTCGGGATGGTCCGCCATCCACTCCGAAGCAAAGCTCCCCGCCGGCTGGTTCCCGCCATGCCCGTTGACGATCAGCACCCGCCGGAACCCCTGCGACCGCAACCCATCCAACACATCGCGCAACACCCGCACATACGTCTCGATCCGCAACGACACCGTCCCCGGATACGCCCGGAACGCCGGCGTGATCCCATACGACAGCACCGGAAACACCGGCACCCCCAGCGGCCCGGCCGCCTCCGCCGCCACCCGCTCCGACAAAATCGAATCCACCGCCAGCGACAGCCCCGCGTGCTGCTCCGTGCTCCCCAGCGGCAACACCGCCCGGTCGTCGCCCCGCAGATACGCCTCCACCTGCGACCAGTTCGTCTCCGCGATCCTCATCCAACCCTCACCCCATCCCAACCCATCATTCCCACCGTGCGGCCAGCCGTCAAAGCTGGTCTGATGCCCCAATGCGCTCGGTCCGCGCTCGGTCCGCTCCCGCCTCGCCCAACTCGGCCCCAACCGCAACGGACGCAAATGGTGATGCAAACCCTCTCCGGCCTACCTTGGCCAACAGCCGCCTGGGCAACCTGGAGCATCGCCGCCCTGGCCACGCTCGGCGTCATCGCCCGACCCTTCGGCTGGCCAGAATTCATCTGGGCCACCGCCGGCGCCCTCCTCCTCGTCGCCCTCGGCCTGCTCTCCCCCGCCCTCGCGCTCGCCGGAGTCGAGAAGGGCACCGACGTCTACCTCTTCCTCGTCGGCATGATGCTGCTCGCCGAGCTCGCCCGCGAGGGAGGCCTGTTCGAATGGCTTGCCGCCCGCGCCTGCGCCATGGCCCACGGCTCCCCCACCCGCCTCTTCACCCTCGTCTTCGCCGTCGGCACCATCGTCACCGCCTTCCTCTCCAACGACGCCACCGCCGTCGTCCTCACCCCCGCCGTCGCCGCCGCCGCCAAGGCCGCCAAGGCCCGCGACCCGCTCCCCTACCTCTTCATCTGCGCCTTCATCGCCAATGCCGCGAGCTTCGTCCTGCCCATCTCCAACCCGGCCAACCTCGTCATCTACCGCAGCCACATGCCCTCCCTGCTGCAATGGCTGCCCCGCTACGCCCTCCCCTCCATCCTCTCCATCGCCGCCACCTATCTCGTCCTGCGCTGGACCCAGCGGAACAGCCTCCAGCAGGACATCGCGTCGGACATCGAGGTCCCGACCCTCTCCACCGGCGGCAAGACCGCCGCCATCGGCATCGCCGCCACCGCCATCGTCCTGCTTGCATCCTCCGCCGCCGGCATCCAGCTCGGCCTGCCCACCTTTCTCGCCGGCCTGGCCACCGTCGCCCTCGTCATGACCCGCTCCAACACCGGCCCGCTCGCCATCGCCCCGCTCGCCATCGCCCTGAACATCGCCACGAACATCGCCTGGGGCGTCCTCCCCCTCGTCGCCGGCCTCTTCGTCCTCGTCGAAGCCCTCGAGGTCACCGGCGTGACAAGGTCGCTCGCCACCCTCGTCCAAAATCTCGCCCAACACTCGGCAAACCAAGCCGGCTGGATCGTCGGCCCCGTCCTCGCCGTCGTCCTCGCCGTCGGCTCAAACCTCGTCAACAACCTGCCCGCAGGCCTCGTCGCCGGCCGCGTCGCCGAACTGGCCGACCTGCCCGAACGCGTCCGCGCCGCCATCCTGATCGGCATCGATCTCGGCCCCAACCTCTCCGTCACCGGCTCGCTCGCCACCATCCTCTGGCTCACCGCGCTCCGCCGCGAAGGCGTGACCTGCAGCGCCAGGACCTTCCTCAAGGTCGGCGCCCTCGTCATGCCCCCCGCACTCCTGCTCGCGATCGCCAGCACCGTCCTCGTCCACTAAGCTCGACTTTCCGCATCTCAAGCTGCGAGCGAGAGAGTCTCCACCAATCGTTTGAGCAAGCGGACTGGCATTATGACGGTATCGGCCATCGTCCGGGA
>JAABUL010008892.1_pt1 | contig 9989 bp, 11 predicted proteins | sample 5559151 | NCBI WGS metagenome assembly JAABUL01 (sample SAMN10711876, study PRJNA513368) | rock metagenome | isolation source: Antarctica rocks | place: Antarctica: Victoria Land, Pudding Butte sud | reverse complement strand
CGCCCCGGTTGCGACCCCACACACCAACGACAAGCTACACAGCTCCGCCAGCCGGCGGGAGAAAGGAGAGGTCTCCACCTTAAAGTCCCCCTCCCCAGTGTCTTGACAAAAGGGTCCACCATAGTATACCCCGCTCCCCACATCGCGCGACCCGAGGGCGCGCCAAAAATAGTCGCGACGCCTTGCGCCGCGTCGCGCGCTGCGGTATAGTTATCGGTGGAAGTGGTTTTTTCCTTCCATGTCCACGGTACGATGGGGAATCGTCTAGTGGTAGGACAGCTGACTCTGGATCAGTCAACCGGGGTTCGAATCCCTGTTCCCCAGCTATAAAGAGGGGGGCGACACGTCGTACGTGTCGCCCCCTCTTTGTTTTGGCCGCTTGTCCGTGTTATAGCCACGCAGGCGTCCGCGTCAGGCGTTACAAAATGTCACCATGGGCGCGGGTGAGAATATCGCGCCAATCCGCACGCAACGGCGCCACATCAAGAACTAACTCAGTGATAGCCAATAGCAACACATCCTCCAGCATCACAAGGCCTGTGGGTATGTGCGCTTTAGCAAGATCGAGACGCCAGGACGCGACGCCACCGCCAATATGGAGATGGGGAGCGATTACGTGGCTCCGCGCGTCAGGGTGCCAATGGTAAGACAGGATTTCACGACCGTTACGGTCGTAGAGGCCGTAACGATAGGTGGACACTGTAGCCGTCCAGGCACGTCCGCCCGGTTCCTGGAAAACCACGTAATTCGCCGAAAACATGAGGCCGCTACCGCCGGGTAAACGGACATAGCGATTCCCTCGACTTTGCCCGCTTAGGAAAATGGTGTAGACATCTAGGGCCGCGGGTACAGAATTCACCACGACGGGGCTCACGCAGTTAATGGCTCGTTGCAGTTGCCGAATGACTTCCCGCAGCGCCTGACGCTCAGTTCTGGCGGCCAAAGCGACCGACGCCAAGTAATAAGGCTACATTCGTGACCTCGATCCGCTCGGGCTCGTTGCTGATCTCGCCCGCGTCCCACGCGCGCATGAATTCCTCGCCGCTCATACCCAGCCAAGCGCGCGCTTGCCCATCGAAGAACTCGCGCGCCTCCTCGCGTGTCATCTCGTGCCCGGTTATCGTTTCGGGATCTTCCTCTGTTGTCGTCTGAGGTTGCGCCGCCATCACATCATCTCCTTGTCTTTGCTACAGATAGTATAACGCGCGCGGGCCGGCGTGGGCGGTCACAAGGGGCGCCCCTACATGGGGTTCGCAAATTATCGTAGGGGCGTATGGCATACGCCCCTACGCCGCGCCGGGCGCCTTCCGGCGGCTAATTCACGCGTCTTGCGAGGACGTCTTGGCCTCTTGCCACAGCGCGTCGAGCGCGTCGATGTCTAGGGCCGCGAGGTCGAGGCCGCGCGCGCGGGCAAGCGCCTCGACGTGGCGGAAGCGCCCCTCGAACTTGCGCGTGGCCGCACGCAGGGACTGCTCGGCGTCGACGCCCAGGTGGCGGCAGACTGAAGTGAGCGCGAAGAATAGGTCGCCCAACTCCTCGCGGCGCTCCTCCTCGCTCACGGCGGCCGCGATCTCGTCGATCTCCTCGCGCACTTTGTCCAGCGTCCCCGCTACGTCAGACCAGTCGAAGCCGACCTTGGCCGCCTTGCGCCCGATCGTCTGTGCCAGCAACAGCGCGGGCAGCGCCGGCGGGACGCCGTCGAGTACCGACGTGCGTTTCTCGCCCTTCTCAGCGCGCTTGATGCTCTCCCAGTTGCGCAGCACATCGGAGGAGTCGCTCACACTAACATCTCCGAAGACGTGCGGGTGGCGGCGCACCAGCTTGGCGTTGACCTCGGCGGCGACGTCGGCGAGGCTGAAGCGCCCCTCTTCTTCGGCCAGTTGGCTGTGCAACACGACCTGCAACAGTACGTCGCCCAGTTCCTCGACCGTGTCGGCCACGTCGCCGCGCTCGATGGCGTCGACCGCCTCGTGCGCCTCTTCCAGCATGTAGGGGGTGAGCGACGCCGGCGTCTGCTCGCGGTCCCAGGGGCAGCCGCCGGGCGCGCGCAGCCGCGCCGTGATGTAGCCGAGCGTGTTGGGCGCGCGCAGGTCATCGAGCGGGTCGAGCGGCGGCAGGTAGAGCGCGTCGTACCGCGCGTCGTCGGGCAGTGACGTCACCTCACACAGCGAGAGCGCCATCGTCTCGGGGCCATCCGTCCCATTACCTACCAACGCGACAGGGTGTGTGGCGGGGTAGCGCGTCGCCAGCCAATCGACCATGCGTGGGCGTATTGACAGATTGGGTGAATCGGCGGGATCGGCGCGCAGGGCGACGATGAGCGGGACCTGCGCGTCGAGCAGCCGAATCGACGGGCCGACCCAGCGCGGCTGCAAAGCCTCGCCATCCGCCGCGGCCTCCAGCGCCAGGGCCTGCCGCGCGTCGATTATTTGCAGCGACCCCGCGAGGGGGTCGAGCCCCAGCGCCGCACAGATGGTGTCCAATCTAAGCCGGGGCGCCGTGTCCACGTCGGCTTCGACGCGCTCTGTGATGGTCCGCGCTACCGGTTCCATGGCACTGTCCTTATCTCGCTAAATAGTGCGCGCGCGCGATCTTGTATACCGATACCGGCGCGCCGTAACGACGCGTGTAGCGCGGAACCGGCGCGGCTCCGGTCGTCTTGCAGCCGCACGCCAAACCGTGCCAGCGCACCGGTCACGCCGCTGGCGCGCGTCCGCGTCGCCCCCAGCGCGGCCGTCAGGCTCCGCCGCGCGGCGTCGGCGCGACCGGTCGTCCAGCGCGACAGGCGCGTCGCCGTGCCCATCACCGCGGGGCGCGCGTTCGCGTCGGCGCCCCCTGCCAGACCGATCAACCCTGTGAGGCGCGCACGGGCGTCGCGCCAGGGATGCGCCGGCAGCATGGCGGGGTGAGGAGTTGTCGCGATGGGGACAGTGGTAGCCGCCGGTAGTAGGCGCGCCCCGGACACGCCTGTCCCGAGCGTGGCGGGTGCGACGCGGCTGACCAATAAGATAGCGCCGGCGAGGACAAGACACAGTGTGCCGAGGGCGAACGGGTTAGGTCTCATGGGTTTCTCCTGGGCTCACGAATGCGGGCGGTAGAGGCGGCTGGCTGAAGATTGGCGAGCGCGTGTCGCGCGGCACGATCACGCGCAACGCGCCGGGCGCGACGACGATCTCGAGCGCCACGCCGACATGGTCGCCGTCGACCTGGACGGGCAATATCGGGTCCGGCGCCGCCACGCCCGGCGTGACGGTGACGCGCAGGCGGCGCGTACGATAGTAGGACGGGCTCGGGCGGCCAATCAGGAACGGCAGCAGGCGCGGCGCGGCCTGCCACAGGCGGCGGCCGGGGAAGACGACGACGTCGAGCAGCCCGTCGTCGGCAATCGCGCCTGCCGTCATGGCGAAACTGCCGCCGTAGAGGCGCGTGTTGCCCACGATGGCCAGCAGCAGCGCGCCGCGCACCGTGGCGTCGTCCATCTCCAGCGTGACCTCAAGGCCCTGGTAGCCCAGCGCCTGTCGCGCGATGGCGAAGGCGTACGCCCCGCGCCCAATCACGCGCTTCAGGCGTAGGTCGACAACAGCAGTCACCGCGCCATCGAAGCCGAGGCCGGCCATCAACAGGAAGTAGCGGTCGCCGGCGCGGCCAAGGTCGACGACGTGGCGGGCGCCGTCGACGAGCGTCCGCGCGGCGTCGACAGGGTTCGTGGGCAACCCAACCTCGCGCGCCCACACATTAGTGGTGCCCATGGGCAGGACGCCTAGCGCCGTCGTCGACCCGGCCAGCCCCTGGATGGCCTCGTTGATCGTCCCATCGCCGCCTGCCACCACGACTACGTCGTCCCCTCGCGCGGCGGCGTCGCGCGCGAGGGGTGTCGCGTCGCCCGCCCGCGCCGTCCGCTCATCGCGTACCGTCCAGCCATGTGCGACGAGAAAGGACCGCACCGCCGCGAGGTCGCCGTGCTGATGCCCGGCCTTGGGGTTGTAGATAAGGGTCGCGCGCATGGATGGCCGCTGCGTCTGCGCCGGAGGCGTGGCTGGCGTGGCTAGGATCGGCGTATCCACTTAGAGACCCACTTTCAGGGCGGCGACAGCGGCGCGCGCCTCGTCTTCCTCGTCCCACGGTACTTTTTCCGTACCGACGATGATGCAACTCTCGTGCCCCTTGCCGGCCAGCAGGATCGTGTCACCCGCCCGCGCCGCCACCACCGCCGCGCGCACGGCGTCGCGTCGATCCGGGCGGATCAGCAGGGTATCGTCCTCACACGCGCCGCCAGCGCGCGCTCCGACGGCAATCTCTTCGATGATAGACAGGCGGTCCTCCAGGCGCGGGTCTTCATCGGTCAGCACGACGAGATCGCAGCGCGCCGCGGCGGCGCGGCCCATCGGCGCGCGCTTGCTCCGGTCACGCTCACCCGCCGCGCCGAAGACGGCGATGAGGCGTCCGCGCGTGACCGCGCGCAACTCGTCGAGCACCTTGGTCAAACTGTCCGCCGTGTGCGCATAGTCGACCACGATCGTGAACGGCTGCCCCGCCTCGACCCGCCGCATGCGTCCCGGCACGCCGTACACCGTGCTCAACGCTAGCGCTGCGTCTTCCAATGCTATCCCCTGCGCATAGGCGTAGGCCAGCGCGGCCAGCAGGTTGTACACGTTGAAGCGCCCGATCATAGGGCTGCGCACCACAATCTCACCAGCGGGCGTCGTCGCGCGGAAGCTGATGCCATCCACGGAAACAGCGAGGTCATGCGCGCGCACATCGCTCTCGGCGCTCAGGCCATATGATACGATCGGCGCGGCGCTGGCCGCGCGCATCGCGTCGTAGCTCGGATCGTCGCGGTTGAGAATGGCGACCATCGGAACATCCCGCTTGTGTCCACTCCCCAGCGTCTGGAAGAGGCGCGCCTTGGCCGCGCGGTACTCGTCGAGCGTGCCATGGAAATCGAGATGCTCGGGCGTCAGGTTCGTGAACACGCCCGCGTCGATGTGGCAGTGGCGCAGGCGGTCGAGCATGAGCGCGTGGCTGGAGGACTCGACCACGGCGTGGGTACACCCGGCCGCCACGGCTTCGGCCAGCAGCCGTTGTACATCGGGCGACTCGGGCGTGGTCTGGCGCGAGGCGTTGTATTCCTCGCGGTCCCCGATGCGGAACGCCACCGTGGAAATAAGCGCGGCGCGGCGCCCCGTGCCCTGTAGTACGGCGTGCAGTAGAAAGCTCGTCGTCGTCTTGCCGTCGGTTCCGGTTACGCCCACAACGTTGAGGCGTTCCGACGGGTCGCCATAGAAGCGCGCCGCGACATCGGCCATGGCCGCGCGCGTATCGGGTACGAGCAGGTGCGGCACGGGCGGATCGCCACCGGGTGGATACTGGCAGAGCACGGCGGAGGCGCCGCGCGCCACGGCCGCCTCGATGTAGCGGTGGCCGTCGACGTGGACGCCGGGCAGCGCCACGAAGAGGTTGCCGGGCGCGACGGCGCGCGAGTCGTAGGCGATCCCCGTGATCTCTGTCGCCTCAGCGTTAGGCGCCCCGGTAAGCGTGGCGCCCGTTAGAGCGGAGCGTAAGTGGGATAAAAGCATTTTAATGTAGCATTGAGATGATACAGCTTTAACTGATAGGGGCAATCGCAGGCATTGTAGCATGTTCGGCGGTACGCCCCCTTCTCTTTCCTCGCCTGCCCTCTTTCCTCGCCTGCCCTCTTTCCTCGCCCCCCCGCCCATGGCTGACTGGCCCCTCGGCTGCGGCCGACGGTCCAGCGCGCCTCCGGGGGAGCCTGGGGAGATGCCTCCCCCCAGACCCCCGCCAAACAGACCGCGTGGCCGATAGTGGAGCAGGTACTGGTGAGCGTAGTAACGCTATTGGATACCGCCGGCGTGACAGCCAGACGCGGCGCATAACGCTGCGGGGGCCGCGAGGAGTTTCCCATATCCAAATGCTATGACGCCCGCGATGAGCGTATGGCGGGGGTCTGGGGGGAGGCATCTCCCCAGGCTCCCCCGGAGGCGCGCTGGACCGTCGGCCGCAGCCGAGGGGCCAGTCAGCCATGGGCGGGGGGCGAGGAAGAGAGACCACATTGTCAAGGGCAAGGCGCACGATGAGGCACACGTCTTGCACCATTCATCTACGTGACACGATGACGAGGATAACTCCCGGCGCGTGTCAACCGGCGAACGGTTATAGATGCCCCGATCGAGACTATCAATCTAAGGAGAGACTTCTTATGACAACGACCAGCACACCCCTTAACGCCGCTGTTGCCGGCACATTTACCCTTGGTGGAGACTTGACGGTCAACCGCCTGGGCTTCGGGGCAATGCGTCTGACCGGCAAGGGTATTTGGGGCGAACCCAAGGACGCGAACGAGGCCAGGGCCGTGCTGCGCCGGGCCGTCGAGCTTGGCGTCAACTTCATCGACACGGCGGACGCCTATGGCCCCGATGTCTCCGAGCGCCTGATTGGCGAGGCGCTCTACCCCTATCCTCAAGGTCTCGTCATCGCGACTAAGGGCGGCTTGCTGCGCGGTGGCCCCGACAATTGGTACCCCAACGGCCATCCCCAGCATCTACGTGAGGCGATCGATGCTAGCCTAAAGCGGCTGCGCCTGGAGAGCATTGACCTCTACCAGTTCCACCGGCCGGACCCTGACGTACCCTTCGAGGAGTCGGTAGGCGCGCTGGCCGGCCTGCAAAAAGAGGGCAAGATCCGCCACGTCGGACTCTCCAACGTCGATGTCGAGCAGCTGAACAAGGCGCGAACAATCGTGCCGATCGTGTCAGTGCAGAACCGCTATAATACCACCGATCGCGGCTCAGACGGTGTCCTCAACGAGTGTACGCGTGAGGGCATCGGCTTCATCCCCTGGGCGCCGATTGGCGGCGGCCCGGAGACGCGCGAGGGCGGCGCACTCGACCAAATCGCCAAGCGTCACAACGCCACGCAGCAGCAGATCGCGCTGGCCTGGCTATTGCAGCGTTCGCCGGTGATGCTGCCGATTCCCGGCACCTCCTCAGTCGCGCACCTGGAGGAGAATATCGCCGCGGCGGCGATCAAGCTCAGCGACGAGGATGTCAGGTCGCTCGATAGTTAGAGACTGCCTCTGCATCGACAGGCTGCTCGGCGCCAGTGAAAAGCGCGCCCGGCACAGCTTGCCGGCAAGCTGTGCCGGGCCCAAGGAATATGCGATTGTGGCTGTAAGCGCGCCCCTACGTATTCAGAGATGTAGACGTTTCATCATCACTATCGCGGAACGTCGACGGGGCTTGAGTGCGCAAATGCGCCAGTTCCGCGCGTAGCCCCTCGATTTCCCGCGCCCGCGCGTCGAGTTCTTGCGCTTGCGTTGCGAGTATTTGGGCCTTCTCATAGTCATAGGGGATGGGGCGATTCTGGCTGTCGTAAACCCGCAACACATCGCCATCAGGGCTCAATGCGATGCCAAGCGCATGGCTCACGTAGCGCTCGTCGGCCTCAGGATGCCATGCACGCGCCGCTCCTCCCACAAAGCGCCATGCACGGCACGGCGGCCGCAGGAAGCGTCCAGTGGGATCGAAGACCAGATACTCTGGCACGCCCAGGGCGAGGTAGCCCGCCGCCTTGCCCGCGACATCGTCGACGTCGTAGCGCCAGGTTGATGGGCTGGCGACCTCGACAATGAGCGCGGGCAGCCCATCGTCGCGCGCCGACATTCCATCGCGTTTGATAGGACCTGCGCAGGGATGGACCATGATGTCGGGGCTAGAGCCTGTTATGAACTTCCGCTATCATTAAAGCAACCGTTTCGCCCTAAATGATGCGACTACGCTTGAAGTGAGTCGAAAAGGCGCATCCGCAGGCCAAGGTCGTCGTGCATCGGCTTGTCAGATAGCAGTGAATAGGCTCAGGAGTTCCTCTCGTCGCTTCGATGCTTTCCATCTTAACGATCCGTCGCGATTGTGGCAGAAAAGTGCATAACAGGCTCTAGGGTTCCACGGGTCGCCATTCGGCTTCCATGCCGCCAGCGGCAACTGGTTGCCGACGTGCCAGGGTTGTCCCGTGTTGGTAGCGAGATCGTTCAGGCTGTTGTACAGACTGGTAATGGCTCGCTGATGCCAGTCCGATCCCACCAGATCCTCCTCTTCATCGTCGTGTAGCAGGGCATAGGCGCCCTTATACTCGCTATGCGCGCTCACCCACCATCCCTCCTACTGTTCTCGTTGCTCCACATCTATGTACTCGCAGTATAGAGTTTCCATCACGTTCGCACGAGAAGCCAATTGTTCATATACTAATGGGACAGACGACATCTGATATTGGCGTAGTGCAGGCGCCGCATGGTATAAGGAGCCTATGTCCGCTGCTGATTCGTATCGCCCGCTGCAAGACGGTTTGCGCTCAGCCGGGCGCTACCTCGACGAGAACGAGTTGCGTCTAATCGGCCTCCTGGTCATTGACGAAGGCATCGTCGTCACCTTGGCCCCGTCGGATATCCATAAGCCTGCGACAGCGGTTATGCTTACGCACGAGGATCTCCACAACTTATGGGCGCAGGCGCGCATCGCGCGCGGCGAGGGCAACGCCCCGCGCAGCCCCGACGCGCTGTTCCCTACAGCGTACGAGGATTTTTTGCGCGCCCTAGCCGTCGCCGCCGCCCACGGTCATTGGACACGGCTGCGGCTGGTGCGTTTGGGTGACATTGCCATCGTACGCTACGGGACCCAGGCCGAACGCAAGGAGATCGTGTTCACAGCCAAAGACGTGGAGAACGTTCTCAACTACGCGTTTAGTCAGCGCCGGCGGCATTAGGCGTGAGTCGGAAGTCGATCGTCGGAAGTTGCCTGGCTCTCGATTGCGTAGTCGTCATCGGTATATTGCCAACGGTTGCCAAAAACCTTGATACACCCGACTTCCGACTTCCGACTTCCGACTTCCGACTTCCGACTTCCGACTTCCGACTTCCGACTTCCGACTTCCGACTTCCGACTTTGGAGAATACAATGATCGAGAGCTTCAAGACCGGCCCGTTGGACAACAACGTCTATGTCTTCGTAGACGATGAGACGGGGCGTTGCGCCGTAGTCGATCCGGGTATCGACAGCGGCCACATCCTCGCCGCACTGCGGGCGCGCGGCCTGACGGTCGCCGAGGTAGTCAACACGCATGGTCACTTCGACCATGTGGTGGGGAACAAGCTGTTCATGGGTGGAGATGACAGCAGCAGTGTGCCGCTGTATCGGCATCCGCTTGACGAGGAGATGGCCCTCAACGCGGACCAGACGGCGGCGCGCTTCGGGCTGCCCGGCGAGGCTTCGCCCCCGGCTACGCACGCGCTCGATGAGGGCGACACGTACGAGTTCGGCCCGCATCGCTTCGACATCCTGCATGTGCCGGGCCACAGCCCTGGCTCCATCGTGCTCGTCGGCGACGGCCTCATCATCGCGGGCGACGTGCTTTTCCGCGGCTCGATCGGGCGTACCGACCTGCCGGGCGGCTCGATGCCACAACTACTCGGGGGTATCCGTACCAAGCTAATGCCGTTGCCCGACGACACGCGCGTGCTGCCCGGCCACGGTCCCGAGACGACGATCGGCCGTGAGCGCCGGGCCAATCCGTTTATCGGCTAAAAGGGCGCCGTACGCCCCGGTCCTACAGATAATGCACGCGTCCTGGCCCGGATACGACCTGTCGCGCCGCAAGTATGCTAGAGTGAGCACAGGACAGATCGTTAGGAGTTGTGGAGGAGCGGAGAGTGGACACTATCACGATGGGCATGGTCGTGCACGCGAGCGATGGGACGGCTGGCCGCATCGACGACGTGCTCGCCAATAGGGACACAGGTCGACCGGCGTACCTCGTGATCGACGCCGGCTTTTTCAAGGGTGATGTTGTGACACCGATCGACAGCGTGCAAAGCGTCGACGACGCGGGCGTGTGGCTCGCCATGACGCGTGACGAGGTGAAACACGCGCCGGCCTACGACGCCGCGCGCTACGGCGCGCCGGCCGGCCTCGTCAGTCACG
>JAABUL010008891.1_pt1 | contig 9990 bp, 10 predicted proteins | sample 5559151 | NCBI WGS metagenome assembly JAABUL01 (sample SAMN10711876, study PRJNA513368) | rock metagenome | isolation source: Antarctica rocks | place: Antarctica: Victoria Land, Pudding Butte sud | reverse complement strand
ACTCACAGTAGCCTAAGGGCCAATGCAAAGCAGGGCAGCTGGCTCTGGGCAGTTGCAAATTGACTCAGGGCTGTTGGCAGCCCCTCAGACACCCCCCACAGACCCACCTTTGCCTGCTCACAAGCAGCTCTGCTGAGTCACCTCAGATTGAGAGGCTTGAGTCTCAACACTCGAGCAAAAACTGCACAAGGCATGTGCCTACGCGATTTAGCACTTGGCATTACTTTGTCACAGTTTGATCTTGGGGATCTTGGGGATCTTGATTCCCACAGCTTCCCCTAGCTAATTCCTGGTGTCAGCCCGCAGAACGTCCAACAATTGATCGTCTACATTCCGCAGGCTGAACATGTGCATTTGCCAGCAGGCCTGGCATACAAGCAACATGCATGTGTAGAAAACAATCCATTACAGGTAAAACCAACCATACTATGATAGCAAGCAAATCGATCAATCTGAAGCCAAGCTAGATGTCCGAATACATGTGGTATAACGGTAGAGTCAGCTAAGACGTCAACATACCAAGGTAGACAGTATATCAAAGTCGGAAACAAGGCTGCTGCAAGTCCGGGGGCCTGCTGCCAATTGGTAATTAGACAGCCTTGTGTACGCTACAGTGCAGATCTACTTGAGTTTTGTAGGATTGCAGTCAACAGGTATAGTATTTGACAGGTAAAATGTACAGCAACAAGTATAGCATGCTGCGCAGCTTGTCTCACATGACTATACGCACGGCTTGCACAACCGCATTGTCAGACGCAAACGACCATTTTGATGCTTTGATTGTAAAGCAGCTTTCAGCACTCAACATAGCAGCTTGGGAGGACTTACCGCGAGATGCATGACAATGCATTTTATGCCTACAATTGTGCCCCATAATTTGTCACTTGATGTCCACTTACATATAAGTTCCTTGCTGACTACTGGCTCTGATCCACTTCACAGGAAAGATTTTAGGTCTTTGCAGGTCTGTGGGTGTGTGTGTATTCCTACACTTCTTCTATATATCTTTTTATTAGATTCAAATAAATATAGAGAAGTTGAATAAGAGCCGGCCACAATGATGAGGAGAAACACATAAAGTTCTATGAAATGGCCACTTTTTTTAAGGGTTCTGAAAAGGTTTGTCTGTGGCATGTAGCATTACTAAGCAAGTCAATGACATAATACCCCACCATAGACCACCTGCTAGACCACTTCTGAGGGTTTCGGAGGGCCGCAGGGAGGCCCATGCAGCTCCCATACAAGGATTCTAAACATTTCACAATAATTACGATCTGTAATAGGGCGGTTACAAAGTCTGTGAGTGTCTGCATGCAGACGGATGCAGCCTTTTGTCATGGTTTCGTGCAGATTGCAGAGCGCGATTAGTCAGTGTTTTGTTTGTATTTCTTACAGATCGAGACTAGAATTCCAATACCCTATTACGCAATGCCTTTAGCGTAGTCCGCCGACACTCTAGATGGCAGTACGGTTGTTGTAATATTTGCCCTGACTTCCAAAGCAAGGAATACGGATAATAGGGTTCTGAGAACAGTGACTTTCATTCAGAGTTCCATTTTGAGCCATCAGAAACAGGTTAAACTTTCTCCTAACAGCCTTGTATCTGAACAGCCGTATCCTCACAATCTCATACACTCGGTTGAGTGGTCCACAGCACAGCTTTAGAGAGCGGTACACTACTAGTGGCATCTAGTTCTGCTATCCTGAGCCTAACGCGATCCTTCATTTCTTGCAAACTAAAGTCAAACATTTCATTCACTCTCACGCCATTTAAATAGATTTAAATAGATTTAAATAGACATTCGCCTTGTATCTGTTACGCATGAAGTTGTACATCATTTCCACGTCAACATGTCTCACTTCCTGTAGGGGCGGGTGCAATAGGCAGCTCCCTTGCGCTTGGCTGTCCTTGCCTTGTGCCTGTGGTGACGCACATACTTTTTGTGTGATTTCTTGTGGGCCTTTTTGTGAGCTTTCACGTGCTTTGCCATAGCTTTTCTTCTGATGCCATGCATCTGTGTGACAATGGCATTGCTTGCACCGCGACGTGTCGTTACCATTGGATTGCTTAAGGAATCCAAGCTTGGAGGTGTTGTAGTGGTGTAGTGAATGGCACCCGCCGATGATGCAGATGCGCTTGCAATTGTGAGGCTGTTGTTTGTGTTTTGTATATGCCTTGTGCTTTTTGTGATCGCACGTCTAGCTTGAATTGAGCACGAGTCCTGACCACTACTGTTACACGCAAAAATCAGTCTTCAAATGAGTAGTTCTGAACTACAGCAACGTCAGTGCCAGCCTCTAATAACTATACCCTCTCAACCTTAACAGATAATTTGCATTTGGCCTCAGCAGAAAAGTACAGGGAACTCAAGTTGCATACAATCCTGACTTTGCTGCCAGCAGGCACCATGTCAGACAGCTGCGGTAGGGAACTGTCTGTCTTGCTGGGGTTCATCTGATGTCCATGCTCGTTCTCCACTATGGTGGACAAAACAACCTTGCCACCTGCCAAGCGTTTTGTTGCTCGAACTTTGGTCACTTTTGGTCGGCAAATGCAGTGTGCTTCGGGCTTGTATTGTATGTTCGTCGCTAACTCGTGTGTGCTCGCGGCAGACGTGCGTGGCTGTCAGGTAGTGTTCGGATTGGTGTGTTCGGTCAGTAAGTGATCGCTCACTACCCGCTATGACCGCTTGCAGCACGCTATTCCTGTCAGGGATGCATTGCTGAAGGGGCGCAGGAGTGGCATATGCAAATGCTATGCAAGTTTGAAGAGCAAGGAGCGAGATCACGACGGTTTTGAGCCGACATGGCAGCCCCTACCTGCCAAAGCGGCGCCTAGCTGGTTCTCTCTGTCCATTGTTGGCCCTCTGTTGCTTGCCTCTATTCAAACGTTTTTGCGAAGAACATTCCTCACCGGTGGCGCATCTTGTGCTGTCATTTTTTTGCCAACCTCATCTATCGAGAAAAAAGTCACCGAATTGCTTGCAGCTGATTGCAACTTGTAAAAGCTCATTCAAATGAGACATGGCCAGTCATCACTCACTAAAATTCAAAAGTGCTTGACAGCTGTTGGGGTTTTTTGTGGAGGGACGAAGAACGAAATCTCTCATCTGTCGAGAAAAAACTCACCGAGTTGCTTACAACTGAAGACCTGGTTGCAGCCTGTATCACCTCATTCAAACAGAACATGATCAATCAACACTCAAGACCTTTCAGGAATTCAAGGCTCGACATCTTTTTGTAGAAGCATGAACGTCTCTCATCAAAACTTAAATTTCGAAATCACCAAAAGATTAGTCTCAAGAGCACAACAAAGTCCCGGGCATTGCGTGGCCAGCATGAACAAGACTAGGCTATAGACTGGATGGATGGGTTTGGAATCAACACAGCTTGCTTGGCATGGGAAGCTGCTCGATATTGGCAATAAAAAATGGATATTTGTTCCATATAAAGATAACGCGTATATACAACTGCTTTTGTAGTATGGATCAGAGCTTACCACTAGCCAAAAAGGCAAAGTCCATCGCCTGGCCCTTGGCTTGATTGGTCATCCTCACTAAGCAAAACTCTTTGCCCAACCTCTGGAGCTGAGTTTGGTCTACCATGACCTTCACGTCTTCTTTCTGCACAAGCAGTCATCAACTAGTTTACTCTAATCACCACCAAGTGTCACGGAGTACAGAGCCTGTTTGACTACAGAGCCTGTTTGGACTACTGAGCCTGACTACTTGAGCCTGACTACGTGACAGCCAAGCCGCAGCTGCTGACAACATGACTGAAGACTGCCTGATCAAAATAGGAGCATGTGAAGAAGTGCGGAATCTGTTTGCCTTGTTAGCACGATACACTGGGCCCAACACTAGTCGAACGGCAGCCAATGATGACAAGAATGAAGAACAGATACATGATGCAGTGCTATTAAAACAATATACACTTGAGGAATCAAATACACGCAAGGGCCACGGCACGAGACTCAAACGTTGGTACTGGTATTGCAAGGAAGGAGCATTTGTGGATTGGCACCCTTATAAGGTAATAACCCTGCTACCAAACTGCACAACTACTTGAAGGTGGACTTGAACAGAAATGTTGCTCATGGCAACAAGGGGATTGCCAGCAATGGGCCGAGAGCGACTGTAGAGGTCACCGGTGAAGAGTTGACGCAGACATCGGCTTTGTGTGTTCAGGCGCCCAGCACTTGGTGTTACAAGTGCAACCGACCTACTGTAAGATCTGATCTTACACTGACTCATTCCAGTGATACCTGCCCTCCACCCCGAAGGCGATGATGATCGTATACCTGAGTGACCATGTCCTTCATGGCTTTGGTGAGTTGCGCTTGTGCACGTTTGACAGGTTGCACAAGTGTAGGGAATGTAGGGAAGTCGACGTTGACTCGAAATGTATCGAGCAGACAGACTGTGCTCAATTACTTGGCGTCGGCAGGGTTTGGATTACTAATATCTCAAACAGCTGTTTTTGTCTTTATTGAAGCTCTGACAAGAGCTGCCAGGCAAAACTAGACATACATGCAATGGCATTCTCCATCACGCTTCACCTGCATTTCCGCAAAGTCTGACGAGCGTCGCCGGTATCTGTGGGAGCAACGACAGAGCTTTCTTGGGTGACTTCGCCGCTTTTCGAGCAGGACAACATCTTTCGGGGCTCTTTGATTCGCCGATGCTGAAATGCAGGTGCTGTCACAGTGCTCGCTTGCTGAGAGGCCTAGCTGACAAGATACTATCCAGTGTATTACCTGCACACCGCTTGGTGCAGGATCGTTGTCACCCTGCTTGTCCAGCACTTGGACTTTTAGTGGCACGACTTGGCAGCGTTGGTGCGCCCCTGTGTGTATACAGCAGTCTGGCGATACTCAGGTGAGGACAACCTACAGCACAGTCTGCTTTGCCACTGCTCTATTCGCCTGCGTGACAAAGGATCTTGCCCTTGCTCCCAGTTCTGTTGCACTCGGCGGAAGATTTTTGCAACTTAACACTGACTCCAAAGCCATCGCTCGCTCATCAGCCATTAACAGCTCCAAACTCAAAGATGCATACTGTTGTGGCGTCTTCTACATATGACCTTTCTGCAACTTCTATGTGCAGCACTTCTGAAGTTGAAGTTGCCTCAGGTGCAGGCAGCTCGTTACAGTTGCTTCCCGCTGCACATGTGAGACTTTGCCAGTACAGTACAGCTCGATGGGTGACGCACACTCAGCTTGGTTGTTGCATGCACATTGACTGGACTTGAGTACTTTAGCGCTGTCTCGTCTTGGCTGACAGCAGCATGTTAAACCCTATCAAATTCTTGGTGCATGGTCAAGGAAGGTATGCCTGCCGCACCAGCAAGGACAACAGCTATGTGCATGTAGAGATGCATATCATCTTACAACATGCAGCCCAGGTTCCGTTATGTGCTTGCAGGCTTGCATGTCATTAGAGCAACATCATGGAAACCGCTGAAGAGCTAGAAACAAAAGCTGAGCAATTAGAGCAAGAGGCTATCCTGCTGGAGGAGGCAGGGAAACCAGTCGCAGCAACAGCTAAGCTGCAGCAAGCCAAGAGACTAGGGGACAGGGCATTGTTGCTTCGTCAACAAGCAGGTAGGCAGCTCCAGTGTGCCTGTGATGTATGGACAACAGGATCTTGCCCTCTGACCAAACGTTGTGCACACTGCTACCCGACGCACCAGCGAGTTAGGCTCCATACAAAACATAGAGCCTATGTGTTACATGTGCTTGGGTCTTGTTTGCAGCCTACATATAATTAATTATGCTTAGCAGAGCTTAGTAGAGTGAATACAGCCTCTCAGCCTCTCCTGTGGCTTAAGGGTTTGCTCGTGATCTCACAGCATATCTAGAAGGCATTGTCACTGCAGATCAACACAGCCTCTCGGCTTTGTCTGTGGCCTGAGGCATTCAAAGCTTGTCTGCATCTTTACAAAGCTTCCAAGCATATGCAACGCAGAGTCTCATCTGCTTCTGTGGCTTGAGGATCTTGCAAGCAACTTCAATGCCCATGCTGTCTGCACCTGCAAATCACATCTGAGCAGAGTCAATGCGGCCTCTCCGCCTCATCGGTGTGCGCCATTGTGGCAAACCCCACCTGGTGCAGTTGCATAGCATCTGAGCAGAGTCGTTGCATGTTGTCAGCCTTGTCTGTGGCTTGAGGGTTTTGCTGTCGACATCTGTGCATACCCAGTTTGCATGTGTGTTCACAAGCATCTCAGTCAATGCACCCTTTCGGCCGTGTCTGTGCCTTGAGGGTTTGCCTTTACTGCTGCGCATTATCAAGCTGGGGTGTATCCTTGCATAGTGCCGTTGGACTGTATGAAGTGTGCTGTATCTTTTGCAAAGACGGAGATGCCCATAGCAGCAATAGCCATGGCTGTAATCAAGCATGGTGTTGTCAGTTGTATGAGTTTGCATGGTCTGTACAATCAACTTTGTCTGTCTCAGGGCAGTTCTGCACCTATGATCTAGCTGAAGCTTGCCTCATCATGTTTGTTTTGAGTCTCAATGTGGCACAGCTTACATCCACAAACTAAGCATGTACAATTTCATGCTTGGCTGCTGAGTTGTGACTCATCTAGCTTACCTGCTTTCTGCCTTTGTTGCTTCTGTTGATTAGCAAGTCTGGTTGGGGTCTTATAGTGTATTGATGCCTTGCAGACACTATTATTGACATGCCTACCCAGCAAGAGGTCACCGTAGAGATTGAAGATGGAAGGGAGTATCCAGCCATTTTATTCGGTGGAAGGCTGGATATAGATGTTCTCAAAGACCAATTGGCGCAAGATGGTCTGATCTTGACCAAGCTGGATGGCAAAATCCCCTACCGTAATGGCAATGGACTGAGTCGTACAGTGTTTACAGCAACCATTATCAAGGCCCGGACTATCAGACACCCAGGTGAAGCTAGTTCACCTCCTCTTTCTGTACATGCACATTGACATGCCTTGCAATGCTGTCCAATCTCAGTTTGGCAGCATTGTTGTATTGCAGTGTCACTGCTTACATCACAAAAGGTGATCGAGGCCTTGCAAGACAGCATGACTCTCACACGTCTACTGTTAAGGGGCCAGCTCAGGCCAGTTTCGAGCTCAGCAAGCACCAAGCGGCTTGGAGAATATCGGCGTGTTGCTATTGAGCACTATTATGGGAGCCATACAGACTTGAGCAAAATCAGGTGCATGGTAACTGGGGAAGAGGTTGATTCCAAGCAGATCACTGCTGGACACATTTACCGACAGGGTTGGCAGACTGGGTTACTGGTAAGCATCTTGGCATTATATTCCACAGGATTGAGCTACACACCATGCAAGCTGCTCAACCCAATTTCTAGCTTCTTATTGCCTCCTTTGTGGCTTGCATTGCAGCGAAACTCTGCCCTGTGACAAAGGCGAGGATGCTGAGTCACCATGGAGGCCCTTAACTGACATGTCATCCCTGTTACCTCTTGATCAAATTCTTCTGACTGCCCACAATGTCTAGAAGCGCAATGAGCTGTCGGTTGCTGCTATCTCTCAAATGTGTATGCTGACATGCTTGCCCTGCTTGTGCTGTGGAAGGCCATGGGTTGTAGGCTGCATGATCCCTGCAACATCATATTGATGCAAAAGCAGCTTGAGACGCGGTTTGATAATTGGGAGTGGACCATCATCCCAGAAGGACCTGATGCCTTTCGGGTAAGTTTTGTTTGCTGTTGGCTTGTGCAGCGTTGGCTTGTGTAGTGTGTGAGTTGCATAAAGCGCTGTTTGACCATTACCTGGACATGCAGAGCATCTGTGAGCAGCAGCTCAAATTTTGAGAGCTGATTTGTTACAACTGCATTTTCTACTTGAACAACGTTGACACTCCAGTGCGTTGAAACAATGTTTGATGCCTTGTGTATTCTTACCTTGACACGTGTCAACAACATGATTATGGGTCAAGCAACAGCTGTGGCATAGATCTGCAATCAAACTTCACTTCAAGAGCACACCATCAATACCACAACAATCTTAGTAGCAAGCGCGTGCACCGTGTGCTGCCATAGGCGGGTGGTCATTTGATGTTCTATTGTTTACAGGTTCACGTGCTCAACCCACAACTGTTAGATCCCAAAGGCCTTCCACAATATATCACTGGTCATGCTGGGAAGGGCACACAATGGAAAGACATTGACAAGACGCTGTTGCATCTACCACCGGTGGCTCGCCCTGCGCGCAGACTCTGTGGCTTGCATGCAACATTGGCAGTCCAGGAAGCAGACAGCAAAGGATGGTTTGATGAGGAGCATGAAGCACCAAAGGTGTCAGAGGCATCTTGGGGATCACCAACTTTTGATCAACAGCTGATGAACAAATTTTTGAGTGACACCAACATAGCTGATGTTTCAGTTGAATGATCATGCAGTTGTAACAGGTAACCAAACAGTTTGACCGTCAAGCTTTCATGCAAAGGTTTGCCCTAGCTCTTGTTGAGTTTTCCTTGTTGGTGCCACATAGGACTGTGAAGGCATCAGCGACTGCAGGTCCTGAGCAACGTCCGCAGCAATAAACCTTACATTTTTGCAACTTCAGTTATACCATCATGTAGGGTATGACAGTTGCACGCCTTATATCAAGTGTGCACAAGGAGAGACAAGAGCCAAATTTGCAAGAAACAAACTCTACGGTCAGTTTTTGCGGCTCCAACACAAGCTGGCTAGAATGCAAAATGCCGAAAGTATCCGCAGGCAAACCGGCACCAGAAACTAAATAAATTTCGTTTATGAATGACTCCATTAGCCAAGAAGCGCCTCATCACTCATCAACCGCCGCACGCACGTGTGTCTGCGTGCAGATCTGCAGCGATAAACGTAGCCGATGCGTCTTCACAGCAGATTGGGCACTTTGTTGATTGCAGGGCTTTAGCAAGGCGCTGAGGCCTCGGGAGCCCAGCGGTGCTGGCTGCATCAAATTGTGTCTGACGGTTTACCAGGTTGGTTACGGTCCAAACAACCGTCGCGGAGACATGCCGATCATGGAAGTCAAACTGGATTGGGCTCAATTAGTTCTCGGCTGAGTGATCGCCCGGGCACCTTGAGTGCATTAGTGTTTTGGCTTTGCAGCATTGCCTACTTGCCATTGTGCGTCAGGCCTGAGATTCGTGCTTTTTGTCTGTAATTTTTTAAGGGTCAAAAAAAGGTAGAAATAATGGAGATAGAAATAAAGGGGGGGGGAGATTTACTAGGCCTGGTAATCGCACTATCTAGGTATTACCATGTTGCAAACTTAGTACTTTGAGCTACCATGGTTAGCACAATTGACGCCTTGGTAATGCCCTAGTACAGCATTGGTAAAAACATGACAGTAGTCACACAGATCTTGTGTAATTACTTATAATTACTTATAAGTCAAAGGCTGATGCAGAGCGCATAGCAACTCCATTGCCGTTGCCTGAACATTTGCTATTAACTGTTTACAAACAAGTATTGCCTTATAAGGAAAAGCTGCAAGAGCAGATATGCACGAACAATTGTATACATTTGTACAGTAGTAACACAGATATTGTGTAAGTCAAAGGTGATGCAGAGGACAGAGCACCTCCATTGCCTTTGCTAGTTACTGTTTACACTGTGTGACACAAGTAGTGCCTTGTAAGGAAAGCTGCAAGAGCAGACATGTACAAACAACCACACGTGGTGCGCACCAATCAAGCAAACCTTGTAACAAGCTAGACTGTAATACCGAGCAGTATTCCAAAGCGGAGCGTCGATATGACACTGGTGATTGATGCATAGCAGTTTTGGTCGTTTCCAAGATTCTGTGTTATGTAAGATATTGAGTAATAACTTGTACGAATATGTGACGGTATGAGTCAGACAATAGTGACGGTAAACTGTTACAATCGCCCCCTCTTTGAGAGCTTTTGACTGTATGGTATCTGCTTGCATGGATTGAGACTGCAATCACCAGCTTGTTGCCGTGTGGCCGCACGACAACAAACCCCCTGTATTCATTTAAGGA
>JAABUL010008890.1_pt1 | contig 9991 bp, 15 predicted proteins | sample 5559151 | NCBI WGS metagenome assembly JAABUL01 (sample SAMN10711876, study PRJNA513368) | rock metagenome | isolation source: Antarctica rocks | place: Antarctica: Victoria Land, Pudding Butte sud | reverse complement strand
CACAGGAATTGCTCCTTACAGAGCTTTCTGGAGGAGACAGTTCATGGAGGATGTGCCCAACTACAAGTTCAAGGGCCTCAGCTGGTTGTTCATGGGTGTTGCCAACAGCGATGCCAAGCTGTATGATGATGAGCTTCAGTCCATCCTGAAGGACTACCCAGACCAGTGAGTAGTGTTGACTTGACATCCTTGATTCTGGTGACAACCTGTGAGAATGCTAACAGTAACCTCAAGGTGTTTGACAACGAGCTTCCACTCAAACCCTGAAGGACTACCCACCCCAGTGAGTGTTCTCAACTATCAACCTGACAACACCAGATGTAGCTCCTTACAAGTCTCAGTGCCAGGAAATAGTACAAGACACACAACCCTATTGTCCACAAGTCAAGACAGGAAACTGAGGCAGTGGCATTGTTACTGATTCTTGATCGGCTGATGGTTTAATCAGGCTTCAGTCAGGCCAGTGATGAGGAGCTTCAGCAGATACAGACAGACTATGCTCATTAGTCAGTACCGCTTGATCATGGCAGTGATACTCACAAGCCTTGCAAATGTCAATAGCCATGCCACATTTCTATCATGAGGAGCTTCAGCAGGTTATGCATGAATGCGTAGAACAGGAGTGCATGACAGTACGACTCACAAAAGTGTGTGTGAAAAAACAGCAACAGTGTCATCTGCATGTGCCATAGCTGAGTGTTGTAATGTGGAGTTGCAGAAATGAGTAGCAGTCTAGCAGATCTTCTTGGACTGCTGCTGTGTTTCCCCACACATGATTCTGAGTATGTTCATTACAGGCATTACTGCTGCACTACCTGAGCATGTCAAAGTCAGTGCATATGTGCAGTCAAGTTGAGACATCATGCACCACAACTTTTGCCCTGCAGAATTCCCTGCTGTGGGCAATCAGCTGCATTAAGTTTCGCACTGACAACGTGCATCTTGGACTGAAGCCATTCTATACCAGATGACAGCATGTTGCGTGTGACAACATGGCACCATGATTGAGTGTTGCCTGGCAGTTGTCTTTGTGTCACAATGCTGTGTGCTCGCTGGGCATCTTTGTCATACTCCAGTTGCTGAGCTCATTCAAAAGCGATCCAGCTGAGATCACAACCATCAGTCCCTTGATGTAGTGTCGCTGCTTTGAACAGACTTAGATGCATTGTCTGCTCAGCAACAGGTCCTTGCACACAAACACCGCATTGGCTTCTGATCTGTTACATTCCTCAATCATCTCCAGGGCTTCTTGTTCTCTGAGGGACTTGTCAGTCGTTGCTGAATCATGCCGTTGTGATCATGCTGTTCAGATCATGCTGACTGCTTCGTACTTGACTTTATGTTAAGACACATGTTTAAAGAATGATCATTTGCATGAACCGACACTGGTCCTGTGCGTCGTAGGTTCCGTGTAGACTATGCCTTGTCGCGTGAGCAGAAGAACAAGAAGGGCGGCAAGATGTACATCCAAGACAAGGTGGAGGAGTATGCAGATGAGGTCTTTGACTTGCTAGACAATGGGGCACACATCTACTTCTGTGGGCTGAAGGGCATGATGCCAGGTACTTCTCGTTGCACTTATACAACTTTACATGCCTGCATGCATGATGGCAGGAACTTCCTTACATGCCTGCATCTTTGCAACTTTCCATGTCTGTACGCATGATGCCAGGCATGTCATTGTGCCACTCTTCAGCAGACCACTGATCTTGGGCTCATGCACAGCAATCTTTAGGGAGTGCAGTCATGTGTGGCCTGCATACGTGGCACCTTGCTGGTGAAAGAGCGCAATGTGTACAGACAAGCCTTTTTGGCCTGCCACTCCAACATAATGCATTGCGTCCTTGGACGCGTTGTCAGACAGTGTGGTGCTTCATGTGTCCTCAGCTGATTCCAACCTCATAGTGGATTGACTGCAACTAATTGAGAGCTGTTGTGATGCACATCATGTCTGCATGCCATCTGCCAGTTGCTGTTTCAGGGGCCAAAGTACCTCACGCTCAAATTGGGCATATGCTGTTTGATATGTCTACCCGCATTTTTGTTGTTTTGAACTGCTGCAATCTGACAGCACTTGCATTTGCTGCATCTTCTGCTCGACATCTTTTGCTCAAAATACATGCCATTTGCAAGCATGCCTGTCCACAGGACAACATCAAAACGGTCAATGCACTACAGTCACCACAAAGTGACAAGAGGCAAGCAACCAGGAATGCATGTGTTGTTTCACCTTGAATTGTGACCACGGCTGCACTGCATGTTGTTCCGTCCAACCAAAAAGGCCATCAGACAGCTGCTGCATGTGAAAGTTGATTGTCTTGCTGCAGATTCTCATTTGTATATTGTGTGATGCAGGTATCCAAGAGATGCTTGAGCGAGTGTCTGGTGAGAAGGGCATGGTATGGGATGACTTCTTTGGCAAGCTGAAGAAGAACAACCAGTGGCATGTGGAGGTGTACTAAGCCATAGTAGACTTGATGCAATCTTGCAGCGTTTACCGTAATAACAGCAGCATGGCAACGATGTTGCAGTAGGCATAGAATCTGAGAGCTTGCTAGCTGCAACTGTCAAACTTCACGTTCAGATTACCTACACAGCTCTGTTTGCTGCGCTGTGGCGGCTTGTACACCCTGACCAGACATTGAACTGGTGACAATACCTGTACTGAGCATCAGCGCTCAAGCCAAACTTTGGCTTCTGAGTAATTCTTTGTAAGCAACAGTTCCTTTCACACAAGAGCGTTGTCTGCGGAAGGCTGTCATTTAGCCTGCTCTTACACATTGGGGGTCTTATCAAAGCTTGCATATGTGGAGGCAGGAAGCCATTGTCAAGCCAGAGTATAGCTATCCTTGTATGTCCTGTTGCAAAGATGAGAAACTGGTTGGCATCTAGTGAGACCAGTGAGCCTAGTGAGAGATCAAATGAGACTCTGAATGCCCTGCTGCACTTGCTTTCTTGGACCAGCTGCATTGACAGGCAGCAGCAGCACTAAGAAGCTGCAGCAAGCAGTGGTGCGCTGCTTCACACGAGCAAACATCACACATCAGTGTACAGACGCAACGCAGTGTGCACCTTGGTTCAGTCTGGACAAGCATCAACTATTGTCTGTACCGTGCGCAGCCTGCCAAGCAGATCGCGCGCAAAGCCTTCCATTTCACCTCGTCGTAGCATTGCCTTGATGACATTGCAACTTCTTTGCACAGAGTAGAGCGAAGGCTGTCAAAGCATTTTCACAAAAGCATGACACTTGAAGAGCCTTCCCACAACGGTCATTTGAGCGCTTCTTCGCCCACAACTACGTCGGCTGCACCGTTGCAGATTCGATTTCCGGCGCGATCTCGAAAGAGCGCTGCCCAGCCGGTGGCAACAGATTCCGCACTCAATGAAGACATGCAACTGGCCCCAGCTCACCAGGCGGTGTTGCATTTCACATCGCCAAATCATCTCAACGAACAGGCCTTTACTGTCGAAGATCAAGACTTTGATCTGTTTGGCCCAGAAGACATCCAGGCTGCGCAGCAGGAGTCCAAGTTTGATGTGACAGCAGCAGCAGTTGCAACCAGTCCAATATTCGCTGATATGGCATTGGGACTAGGGCCATCACGCCCATTATCAAGTGCAGGTAGCACTGCCATAGCACTCTGCCCTAACATGCAAGTGCAGCAAGCCTATTGATGCATACTCTTTGATGCAGGTTCAAATGCAGCGCTGGAAAATGTAGATTCCAGCATGGCGACTGCAGCACCTATCAGCGCCTTGATGCAAAACGCACAAGACATGCTGGGACGGCAGCAGCAGGAAGAAGCCACTCTGAGAGCTGCTGCCTTTGCTTCTACCAGCGCATTGCAGGAAGCACAAGTGAGTCTTCACTGGCTTTCATCTTCACTCATATGTCATTTTGTGGCACATCCCTTGTCAGTCTCATGATGCTGCATCAGCCTGTCAGAATCATGCTGCACCACCAGTCCAACCTGGAAGGCACATGCCGCTCTGGAACTTCACTGGCATCATACATGTTCATTGTGTGGACACATCTGTTCACAGACCAGGACCCCTGATGGGTCATATACAGCTCACGTCTCAAAACTATATGCTAGCAGTTGTGACATGTCTTGACTGCCATGCTAATGCAGGCCACTGCCAAGCACAAGCAGTTGGCATTCGAGGGGTATTGTCATCTGCCAGAGATGGGATCCAAGGAGTGGTATTGGACTCACAAAGGCCAGCAACGAGGGCCTTACAGCGTTGCAGAGCTCTTCAACATGTCTCAAGGTACGCAGGGCTTGCACCTGCTAGCAGTCATGGAGCGGCAGCACATGCATGCCGTACGTACATGTGTCTGACACCAACATAGCATACGCTACTTCATAACTTGCAGAGCTTGTCCACAGCTTATTCAGAGCTTATTGTTTCTTTTTTTGACTGTATAGCAATGATGCTGATCCTGTGATCTGGTCTTGAGCCCCTCCATGTGATCTGCACCTGTGGAGTCAGATGTCTCGCCATCACATGGCTGATGCCTTTGATGCTCAGCTGTGGTCTCTTGTCCTTTCAGACAGGATGTAGAAATACACTGTGACATTCGGCATTTGTGGACCAGCGCCAAGTGTAAGCTGCAATACTTCATGCTGGCATAGTTGTTTGACTGCATGCAAAGACGCTATAAGCATATCGAAAACCATATGCATACAATAGTTATGGGCCAGGGTTTGGTAGGGCCTTTGCCATCTGGGGGGTGGCCCACCTAACTGCAGTCATGTACTGCAGGAAGACCAACGTCCTGGGGGCAGCCCTCCCCTCCCCCGGGAGCAAAGGGGCTTGGCAAACCCACGTGTGGGCAATCTACAGGGCCGATGCATTTTTTGACAGGCCTGACTCTGCCTATGCAGTGTCTCGGAGTGTGAGTCCAAACCAGGAGATCCACAACTACTATGAGGAGATCTCCACGCACATCAAGTACAAGCTGACAGAGTACAAGGGCCTGACAGCAGCATGGCAGCAGCACCAAGATGCTGACACAGCTGTGGAGCAGGCAACATCAGCCGTTACACATGCCGAAGATGAGGTATGCATCTCAATAACAGCTCAGTGATGACCATGTAAACTCCCTGACTGGCTGACGTGTGAGTGTCTGAGCTTGGTTAAACATGCTGCTCAAGCATGCAATCTCAGCTGTTGAGCAGGCAACAGCAGTGTTTGCACAGGCTGAAAAAGGGGTATGCATGATTGCTGATCCAGTGGTGGTCGCGGTAAGTGTATGTCTGGATGAGCTATGATTCATCCTGTGCAGTAATTGGGCCAGATGTCAAGCAAAAGTATCCATTGCATGCATTGCTGTGAACATGCACCTGGCAAGGTTGCACACTGGTGTCCATCATCAAGCAATGCATCACAAATGTATACTGTCCACCAAATTGTGCATTGGCATGCAAGCAGCCTCAAGAGCCCAAAGCCAAAACCTGTACAATCGCATGGGTTCCAGCAACACAACAGCTGTGTTAAAATCAAAAGCTATCATGCCACCAAGGGGAAAGGCTGGATGCAGCAGAAACCAATCAGGTGCCTGTGTGGCCCAAATTCTGTGCCCCAAACCTTTCATCCTACACTTTGTGTCGCAAACCGTGTGTCCTGACATGCATAGGTGCAAGCAGCAATGGGCAGGACAGCAGCAGCTGCAGCAGCAGTCACAGCAGTGGTTGCCACAGAAGCTCGCTGGGACTGGCGTCTGCTGGACCACAGCAGCTCCACTGGAGACAGTCAGGGCTTCACGCCCTCAGAGCTGGTCCACCACATTGCCTCTGGCGGGGTACAAGCTGGGCAGGATGTGTTCCCAGTGAGTGAGGCTGGGGTGCCCAGGCCTGCAGGGGAGGTAGTGCAAGGATGGAGGGATGCGCTGTCCTATGCCCATCAGCTAGCTGCAGGTACAGGGTGTCCAGCTTTTGGGCTTTCTCAGGGTCACACAGAAAGGGCTGTAGGGTGAAGCGCCTCTGAATGCCCCGATGCTGTCAATGCGTGAGCGACATAATGTCTTTCTCACCCAAGTAACATCCAGCCAATTATGCCAAATCTTTGTATCGCTGCCACAGAGGCAGGCTTTCTCAGCATGAATGTGCATGTGTGCAGCTGATGCTGCGCAGCCTCATGCCGGGAGCCCTATACCGGTCCCAGCCGATGGGTCTGCACAGCAATCTGGGCTAGACCCCTCAACCCCCTGCTGGGCCTACTGGGATGGCCAACAGCAACAGGTCTGCAGTCCTGACTATTTTGCTGATGCATGCGTGTCAGACACAGGAGTGCACTGCATGATGTCAAAATGACCCAGCATGTATTGCATACTGCACCCTTGTTTACTGACCAAAGGCATCATGCCTTGGTGGACGAAAAGTCTTTGTGTTCGCAAGAAGCTGCATGTCTTGGAACCAAGGTTGCAGTATGGCAAACAACTGTGTCTGCTCAGGGTCCTTTTTGTCTGCAAGACTTCCAAGCATGGGTCAAAAGCGGCCATTTTGTAGACAGCATGCAAGTCTACCACGTAGAAGACACTACAACAGCACATACCCTAGCACAGCTCTTCAGTCAGCAAGCTTGCCCCCAAGCCCCCTCTGAGCCCCAGGCCCCCCTGACCTCCCCGCCTGACCCCACGTTGAACCCTCACCTTGCCCCCAATGGGGTCTCAACTGTTCCCCCTACCTCCTCTTCACAGCGTTACTACCAGAACCATTGGCAACAGGAAGATTTGGCGCCAAAGGCAAAGGTCATTGCAGCGCAGCTGCGTGAGCAGCTTCTTGAGTCTGGCAAGCAGGCAGTGTACCAGCTGCTCAAGAAGAGCATCTATAATTCTCTGCCAGGACTGATCAAGAAAGCTCGCGATGATCGCGCTGCAGAAGCTGCTCGCGAAGCTGCTGAGGCTGCTCGGCTGGAGTCCGCAGTCAAGGCAGCAGCTGCAAAAGCAGCTGCCGAGGCTGCTCGCTTGAAGGCTGAAGTTGAGGCAAAAGCGCGAGAAGACGCATTGTAAGTGTGTCATACCTCACGTCATTATTTGAATGTTGTCTGCCGTTTGTGTGTCATGAGAGACGCAGTGCTCTTGACATTCATCCATTCACTCGTCACGTGTCCCCTGGGGTCAAGCACGTACAGTCCTGAGTAGATCCCTGTATGAGGTCCTGTGTTAGCAGTCAGCATCCCACCAACCAAGTGAGTTGATGTGGTCAAAATCAGACTGGTGTTACAGTGACACAGGATGTACTACATGGCATTACCAACAGCCACAACTATATGCTAGGCCTATTGACAATGGTACAGAGCAACTGTAGCAACCTGTCAGTGGCTGCATTCGGCTTTACACTGTTGCATTCCTCTGCTGTGACCTCCCTTTGACACAGACGCTGTCATCGTGCCATCAACCCGCCCAGAGCCTGTCATCTTCGGCAGCACAAAGTGATCAGCAGCTAATGCGTGACTCACAGACACTCCCACCACAGGGCACGCTGTCTGCTTCCTCACTTGCATCTCTTGTCCTTGCTTCCCCATCCTCTTCTTTGCTGATTTCCTCTAGAGTCTGTTATCTCCTCTTCTGCACTTCCTCATGCTGCTGTTGTTGCAGCTGTGTTTGTCCTCGCTCGCCTCTTGCACTGGTTCTGCCTCATTTGCTCTCTCTGCACCTCTCTTCTGACAAAAGCTGCTGCCGTCAAGTAGTCCAGTCGGGCCTGACCTCTCTTGTGATTGAAGCTGCTGCAGTCCGGTCAAGTGGTCTTGCCCCGGTTGGCATCAGTTTGTCTCCACTGTGGTTCACATCATATGAACACACAATGTTGGTAGTATGCCAACTGCCCCATAAGGACCTTGTGCAGTTAGCTTTTCAGGGCTGCATGTACCCTTGGAGAAGACATGCGCTGAATAAATGGATGGATGGTTAGATGGATGAATGAATGGATGGATGGAGGAATGAACAGTGTTGACCGGCCCCACGCCACCATGAATGGATATTGAATGGTTCATGCATGAACGCCCTAAGGCGTGAATGTACGGATGGATGTACGAGTGAATGAATGTGTGAATGAAATGCTGTGTGCAGAGAGAAGCAGAGACTGGAGGCAAAGGCTCTTGCACAGTGGCACAGGCAGGAAGAGGAAGCACGGCTGGCAGCTGAAGCTGCTGCTGCAGCAGAAAGGTGGGGTCTGCTCTCCTGGCATGCCTCCTGCTGAGCATATGAATCATCACCCATGCTGCCGAGCACAGCACAAAGATCCTTTTGCTGGTCATCACAGCTGCCCATTGTTGACTGTCCAGCCTGCTGAGTGTGTTCCATATGAAGCTGCAGGCCACGTTTAGGTCACAACTACTTGGAATGTATATCCCGCAGGTTGAGCAGGACTGTTTTGTGCATGACAGCTCTCTCATGGGCAGCTGAATGATGACCAATCAGGTGTGCAGGGGGTGTTCAAATGTGGTCTTGGTTTCATTCTTTGCAGGCGGAGGAGTTGTGTTATATGTGATCTCGGTCTCAGAAAGAAAGAAAAGACTACGCCTTTCGGCATTGATTGAAAAAAAGCCCAAGGATGAGATACATTGGGCTTCCCTGTAGGGATTTGGTCTCACTCTGTGCAGAGCATTATACACATGATCTCAGTCTCATTTTGCGCGAAGCCAGATTGCTGTTTGGGTTTCAGGCAAAGGCGTGAGGAGGCCAGGGAGGAGGCCAGACGCCAGAAAGCTGAAGAGCAACGCATCAGGCAGGCAGCAGCTGCCAAAGCAGCTGCGGAAGCAGAAGCTGTCCGCATGGCTGAAGCAGCTGCTCAACAGGTAGGCTTACCTCATGTTGCTTCGGTCTAGCTGCATATCATGAGCAGATTTGCTGTTCAAATGCCATTTCTTAGCAAGACCACATGACAGCCTGTGTCCAAACATGTCAGCAGCTGAAAACACATATGTTTAAATATCTTGTCTGATGTTTGGGCGGATTCACAGTGCTTGGCCCAAAGGGCATCTGCCCAGTCGCTTCCTCAGGCCACACAACACTATGACATCTGCGGAAACTTGCATGCATGCCCACTCTTGCTTGCCAGAGTCTGCATGCAAGCAAGTTGCCTCAGATGTCTTAGTGCTGTGTGCTTTCAGAGGAAGTGACTAACACCTGCATGCTGCACTTAGGGTAGGTGTGGCGTTCCAACACATTTGGTCTTGTTGTTTCAGGCCTGGCAAGAAGAGCACCAGAGACGCAAAGCTGAAGCAGCTGCAAAGCAGCTGGCAGCTGAAGAAGCAGCCAAGCTAGAAGCTGCCAGAGTAGCTGCTGCAAAGGCGGCAGCAGAGAAGGCAGCTGCCGAGAATGCTGCAGCTGAGAAGGCAGCTGCTGAGGCATCTGCCAGGGAAGCTGCTGAGAAGCAGGCTGAAGAGGAACGTGCTGCTGCAGAGCAGGTCAGGAAGCTAGCTGCACAGATGGCAGCAGATAGGTTGGCGGCAGAACAGCGTGCTGCTGCCGAGGCTCAAGCCGCTGCTGAAGCTCATGCTCAAGCTGAGGCTGAGAAGAGATCAGGTACGAGCTGACAGCATAGCTTGCTAGTACCACCCTGGGGGACGCTTTGCGCCCCGCTCGGCCACACTGCAGGGTTGTTTGGGGATGAGGGTGGATTTGTGGAAATGTAGTAGAGTTGGCTGCTCGGGGGGGCGTGTGTTGGCTGTTTCATTGTGTGGATGAACACACTCAGGGTAAGCTCCTGGACAGCTTGGACGCAGTGCGTGCAAGGAAAAGAAGAAGAAAGGAGGTGCAGTGATGCATGTGATGCAGAAGTGCAATGCATGTGGTCTAGATCTAGGTCATGCTAGGATGCACTGAACCCCAAAGAGCATGCTGGATCAGTATAAGGGGAAGGCCAGTAAACCACCGGTCTCCAGCCTGAGCAGTGCATTGTGGTGCTTGCCTTGCCAATCAACTTCAGTGCATTCGATGTCATGGAGCAAGCCAGTCTTGCCACATGACCTGATGCACGCGGTC
>JAABUL010008889.1_pt1 | contig 9992 bp, 8 predicted proteins | sample 5559151 | NCBI WGS metagenome assembly JAABUL01 (sample SAMN10711876, study PRJNA513368) | rock metagenome | isolation source: Antarctica rocks | place: Antarctica: Victoria Land, Pudding Butte sud | reverse complement strand
TATAAGTAGTTTTAATTATTCTATCTTTCTTAATAATAATAACTTAATTAATAGTAAATTTATTAATAGACTATTTAATAGAGGTATATATAAAGTATTTAATTATTACTTTTTTAATAGTAATAGCCTTCTTAATAATAATAATCTTTTTATAAGCTATTTAAAAGGATCTAATTAATTAAAAGATAAGTATAAAGTTAATAATAATAAAAATAATAAATATTTAATAATATTAATAATATTAGGCTTTTAAAATAAGTAATTAAATATATATAATTTAAAGTTTAAAAGGATAAAGAATATAAATAGAATCTAGTACGTAGATAGTATTAATACTACTCAAGTTCCTATAATTAATAGCTAACCCCTTATACTAACCCCTAGCTAAACTAGCTCGAGATTCCTTCTCTAACAGCTTTCTCCGAAGGTCTACTCAATATCGGCGACTAAGTAACACTTAAACAACACAACTTACTATGGAAGACCCGTCTGTCAAACTATCATGCTTGAAACCGCAACGGCAGACATGGGGAAACTATAATGATAACAAGAATCACGGAAAGGATTAAGATTGATTTCGAGGATTATTATCACTTTTCTTTCAACACGCTCATCTCGGTCATACCTCACACAGACAGCGATGATTCTCCACCCAACACTTCTCACTACTCATATCAAATCTAGCTTCGCGGTCTCACCAGTCCCTATCGTCAGGTCAAGAGATCTACGTAAGTTGCTGCTAGCTTAGGTGAGCGGTATGATTAATCCCATAAGGCATGAAGATGCAGCAACGAATCCTTAGAGCGCTTCCATCATCCATTAAATAACCCCTTGTACCTCATCGTGATCCACATGTCCCATCTTCAACAAGCCACTTCCGACTGCGGTGGCAATCACAGCATTTAGACCTCTTCATGTTCCATTTCGCTCCTCCTTCCTCAAGCCACCCCAGCTCGACTTCGTTGACAAGCTCTATGCCATACATATACATCTCACCCGCCTTGATGTCCGACTTCGATGCCCTCGGACGCGAAACTGGTACTACTTGCATTGCACGAGTGTTGGTCTTGGATCTGCTTGTGGCGCTCATCGTTATGTTTGCATGAAGTATAAGCCTCAACTCGTCTAACTTAAGTCTTTGGAGGTTTGAAGACCGAGGGGAAGGGTATTCACCTTTCGGGAAAGGGGGATTTTGACGATTGTTGTAGGATACTGTGAGCCTGGAATGCAATGCTTTGTAGTGAAGAAATGGGGGACAGGAGGTTTTAGATTGTCACAATTTATGTCGACAGGTACGATCTTGGGAAGGTGAGAGCGAAGTCAAAACCCTATTGGACTCGAGCAGACGAAACCCACAACGAGAGCGATCATCCAAGCACCTCTCTCGCTTCCCAATCTATGAGGCCCTTGAGCGAGGGGTTCGACGGTACTTCTAAGGCAAATTAGACGCGAGTCGATCCAGATGACGTAAAAACATTGTTGACTCAGGCCTGTCGCGTAATTGGAACTGCGAACTATAAGTGATAGCAAGTTGTAAGGCGGTTAATGACTCTGTCTATTTGATGCGGCGGCTACATTGCACATGATAGCAAATCGAATACACAAGCAAGACTCTGTTTGAACCAGCTCAATCGCTTTTCTTTTTCTTGTCGAAGGTCAGGTGACAATTCTTATTACGGCTCAGCACCCGTTTCATCAAACGTAGGGAATATGATGACATCGATCGACCACTCCGAAAGGAAAACTATGTCGGCCAAGCACCGGGAACCTTGCGAGGCCCTTTTGTTCTCCGAGCGCGAGCCAACTTTGAGGCTTTCTTCTTCCAACGCCAGTCATAACGGTCTTCAGCAAATATTCGGCGATAAGAATAGTCGAAAGAGGGGTTTTCCCTTCTTTCCTCTTTTGTGGGCCTACGCTCAGATAACCAATCCGGAATATCGAAAGGCACGAAGTCTCGCTCTGAAAAGGCACAAGAACCATGGTTTTCATAATAATCCCACAATGTAATCATGCTCTTGAATTCCTCCAGCACGAGATATGCGCCAGACTCGGGATCAAGTAGCGGTTCCCACCAAACTGTCGGGCTTGCACCGAATTGAAATCCAAGCTGGCGACGACCAGTTTCACACCATCCCGGGCAAGTCATTTGCTGCTGCACGGCATGTAAGGCGAATTCTTCTTCGAGATAGGCTAACACGTTGAGCCCTTCGCTCCATAGGATGGATAACCAATTCTGAGCAGCCATTTCAGCTTCAGCTGGTGAGTCAGTTTTCATAAATAGGTGGTCCAAAGGCGTCGTATGCATGAGATGTGTGATCTCTGTCTCGGCATTATTTGGCTTATCAGGCATACGGATATATGTCAATGGGTATCCATGATGGAGATCCACACCTTTGCGGATCAGCTCACGAATGAGATGTTCCCACTCCAGTCTGCCTTGCCCGTACTCTCGTAGTGCTCTAGTGAGGATATCGCAACAGGTCAGCTGGAAGTCTTCTTCTCGAAATTTCATAAGCTCCGAACATTGTCGGTATAGCATGTCGACATCTTGTGCAGACCCTTCGAAAAAATGCCACAAGCCGTACATATCAAGTACAGAGAGTTCTTCTTGAGCTTGGCAAAGAATTCGAAACGTGTCAACCACTGCATTGTTGCCAAGAAGTTTGCCATCATGTGCATTGGTCCTCCTATTCCCAACACTGTTCCTTGACTTTCCCAGCCAGTCTATCGCTTTACTACGTACTGTATTAGCAAATACATCAGGTCCAGTTAGTATGCTGCTTACTAGCCGGAGTCTGACCGGCGATCCGGGTCTAGACCGTTTTCGAGGAGCAATGAGCACAATTCCGGCGAGGCTGACTGTGCAGCCCACTATACAATGTCAGTACCATCATCGAATTGCACCCCCTCATTGCTAGACATACGTGAAGTGAAGTGAATCCATCTTCGTCGATAACAAAGGGGTTCATACCGCCCTCACCCAAAGCAGCCTTGATACCATTCACATCCCCATCCCCACACATTTTGAAGAATGGGGAGTTCCGACTCAACACGGGATATACACTCAACGTCCTTGAGATCTGACCGAAACAGTTTTTGACAAATAACTCCAATCTGCGCTGCAGAATTTTCGGAGTGATCACGATGGAGGTTAACTTGAGCAGAACCTCTTGACTTGTTGCCTGAGAACCGGGAAGAGTGACGCTGCTTGTTGTTTCTGTATCAATTCTTGCGGCGCCAAACATGCCCTGATACCGTGCTATTGTTTTGTTTTGGACCACTGAGTATTTGGACTGCTCATGTCCCTTCAGGCGAGACTTTATGGCTTGGGAATGCTTCAAACCGGTAGCCGTGCTTGACGTTTCAACTCGAGGCTGCCTGTTGATACTCTCAATGACTGTCCGGGAGGTATCAATAGTGATTTCAAGATGGTACATCCTAGCCAGCAGTCAGTACTGGCAGCGTCGAGAAGAGATCGAGCGCTTACTGGAGTTGGGATAAGTTCACGGTCATAGCTGTACTCATATCGAATTTAGCATCACGTAGACACTTCTGAAGTTCCCGAAGCCGTTCCTTCTTGGTCACAAGCTTGAATGAAGCCCATGTCCTTTGAGCGCGACTTCCCTGCCCCATAATCTCTCTTGCTTTCTGGATGATGTCTTGTAATGGCATGACTCTCCTGCCGCATGCTTCTAAAGCACGCAACAAGACTATCGGCGACCCAGGAAGACGGAGAACCATGTACCTCTGTTGTAGAAGAAGGTTGACCTCTTGCAAAACCAGCTCCAATTGTTCCAGGGTTTCTGACAGCTCAATCAGCTCCCTTGGAGCATCCTGAATGTCCTTCACGAAACCACTGGTCTTATGAACGGTATCCAAGACCTGAATGGCAAGCGAGATCACCGCAAAGATTCCTGATACACCGTCCATGAGGGGCTTGAGGAGTGGTAAAGGGTATGCAAAACGATTGGGGTCTCATCGTCCGAGGACGCGAGACCAGCATCGGACGATTCTTGTACTTGTTCTGCCAAGGCCAGAGAGTTGCAACGTCATTTTCTTAGCCACCTAAGGAGGCAGTGGCCGGCTTGCTGCAGCCAGAAGAAGGGGCTGCGCGGCTAGGACTGCACGTACCCGGGCCCAAGAAAGAGTCCCAGCTCTATCCTTCTTTGACAGCTCAGCAATGCAGGACGCAAGACGATAACTCTTGAGACTCATTCATAGCCGATGGTTGTTATCAAAAACGCATCTGAAAAGCTGAGTGGGTACTGGTATAGCACTACGACAGGTCTGCGGTGTTACATGTCGACCTGGTGATCTGGTGTTCCGGGGCAAGTATGTGGATGTGCACACAGCACGCCTCAGCCCCGTCGGAAGGAGCACGACAGAGACATTGTCCCAATCCCCATGTCCTTCCGAATTCACATACATGCAGCTCGACGTCACAGCCTCTATGCCAACTCACCGGTTTCGGATGTATTCGAATCAATGGCTGGAATGAAGACTCTGATGGTGGCTGAGTAGTACGAGAATGGCCATATACTCCAATGGAATCTGTGGAGCCCCGGTACTTCATCAGTAGAGCTCGGACTCGCGGTGACTGATAGCAAGGCTGACAGCTTCCCGACTTTTCTTCCCTGCAGCTGTTCGAATGTGACGTTACCAATCGATTGGGACCAAAAGGAGGAAATCTTCATGCCATATCTCTAGTAATCGATAAGCCCCAGGCCCTAATATCCAACTAAGCATCGGAACCAGGCTATGCGGAGTGTGCCTGCGTCATTCAACGCTGTCGTCGACACTATCAGCGGCTGATCCTGACTTCGCCGATAATTGGACATAGAGTCAACGTTTGATGAACTTGGAAGGCATCCTGTCATGAGTTTTGTCGAATCTGCGACTAAAATATTGTTGATCTCAATTTGGGCTAGAGATCCGATCATGTGCCCACGTAAATTCTGTAAATGCGTGCCGGATCACCACGTAGAAATGGTAAGGACTTCTATGTTCCAACATATAGTCCGAGTATCTAGGAAAGGAAAGGAGCGAAGATAGAGTTTCATCGTGTTAATCAATAAAAGTTGTGCCATCTATCACCGAGGCCATGAACCTGGCATTCTGCGTTCTACCGCGTGTCCTTGAGCTCGCGCACGCTTCAAAGCCTTTGCCTTCACCCGCCGCTCACTACGGACTCGAAACAGCTTGGAGGACCGCAGCCATTCCGGATAATCTTCATGTTCGGCCGGAAATGGCTTGCGTTCCGACGACCAAGCGGAGTAGGAAAATGGCCATTCGAATCTCCAATAATCCTTGTCCACACTATCGAATCCACTAAGACCCCAGTGAGACAGCTGGTTCATCTGGAGAAATTCCCTCCACACCAAGAACGCGACACAATCTAGACCCGCGACCCAGTCGAACGAAACGCTTAGCTTGCTCTCAAAACAGAAGAGTAGTTGTCGCGAAGCTTCCCCCTGAGGGTCTAGGTTGGTCAGCTGCTGGTCAGATACATGCAGTTCGAATTCTGTCTTGAGGTAACGCTCGATGTCGTACCCTTCCTGGTGTAGGATATCCAGCCAATGATCCGCCACGTCCTTGGCATCGGATGGCGTCTCAACGTTAGCAAACAACTCATCAAGTGGGGTACTATCCCCATGGCGATCATTGCAACAGCAACTGTATCTGTCCCCAACGGTGCATCTAGGTCCCACGCAGTCGTAGATGTCGACACCTTTGCGAAGAAGTCTCCTGATGAGATATTCCCATTCAGAGCTGCCTGTTCGGTAGCAATTCAGTACCTTCATGAAAGCGTATTGCATAACCCAAGCGTCCTCTTGCTTTGAGATCCCTGTCCAGACGGATTGGTGCAGAAGCAACATCTCGACACTTTCCAGGGAATAGCAACCGAAAATTTTATTTCGAATACCATCATAAGCAGAAGTACCGACCTGTGTAGCTTCTGATAGGGTTCTCAAAGTATTCATACGCTCTTGAGGCTCGTTGAAGCGAGACTGGAAGTCTTGCTTGTAAAAATCCCCAGATCCGGCAATCCCCACCCTATGTAGCGCCAATCTAAGCAAGAAAATCAATAGAAGCTCCTCTCGAGGTGGTTCCTACTCACTCTTTCATATCACCGTCAGACATATAATTAGGATCTACTCCAAGCTGAAGCAGCAATGTGCACACCTCGGTCTGAGTATGTACCGCGGCGTGCTACGCATTGTCAACAACTCTTTCACCGCAACAGACGAAGTTGCTAATGCTCACATGGAGTAAAGTCCAACCGTTGGTGTCCAGTACTAATGGTGATGTATTGCCATCGCTGAATGCGGCTTGAAGGCCCTTCAGGTCCCCCGAACGACACATCTTGAACACTGGGGCGTCTCTGCTCACAACTGGATAGGTTCTTAACGCTCTCGAGATCGTCCCAAATGTTACTTCCTGGCTCAAGTGGAAACGTCGGTTCATGAACGAAAGCGCAATCCTGAGGGTCGTTACCTCCACCTGGGCTCTCCTTTGCGGCGTAGTTGCCGTAGAAGCTTGGCTGAAGTGCTTTCTCTGAGTGTGTATACCAATGGACCCCACTGCACACAGTTTCCAGGTACGAAACAGCTCTTTGGTAATCAGCGGCGGTGGACTATAACTATTCCCTTTTCTCAAGCTAAGCTCTGGGCGCTGTGTCGCCTCTACCGATTCCACTGAGACCGTCGGGGACGACCGAGTCCTCTGGGCTGTCTCATAGGGACTTTCAGCAGCTGCCGTGACCTTTATAAACTGGCGAATTCTGGAGCATGCAAGTCAGTACGATACTAGGTGAGAGTTGAGTGACCGTAGTACTCATGAATGGAAATGGTGGTGGCTATAGCCGAATTGATAACGATTGCCGAGTGTAAAATTGTCGTGGCATCTCGAATCTGGCTCTGAGCTTCCTGTATTTCTCCCTTCTCTAGAACAATCTTTAGGGCACCCCAAGTTCGCAAAGCTCGGTGCTGAGCCGTCAGATGAGCTTTTATCTTATCAACGAGAATTTGAAGCCCTCGAATTTTTGTTTTGCAGTGTTCTAAAGCGCTTGTGAGAGCTTCGAGCGAGGCAGGGAGGCCAGGATGCGTTGATTGCTGTTCGACGAGGAGTCTCGCATGATCCAAGTTGTATTGCAATTGCTCGAGGGTTTCGGCTAGCTTCTGGATTTCGCTCGGCGCACCTTTGACACAGCGTACGAATTCGCTGATCTGTCGCACAGTAGTCGCCAGTTGAATGGCCAACGAGATGACATCCATCTAAAGCTTGATGATGAACAGAAATAGATCAGGTAGTGCAACGCTTTCAAGGACTGGGAGCATATCAACAGGTGGCGAGCGAAAGTCCGCGATGCTGTTCAACTCACAGTGTGTCTGCAACATGCGTGTTGGGAGGCAATGACCATTTTGCTGCGGAATGACTCGGCTGACGTGGCTGTGTAGCTCAATCTGCGAGTGTCCGGAAATATAAGCTTGATCTCACCTTCCACTTGATAGCTCAGAGGCGCAGGACGCACGACGATAATCTTTGAAAACGTATCAAAACGCCGGTACTGCCGTTATCTCCACACCAGTATTGGTAATTCAGCTAGGTACATTATGCTTTCAGCTTTCAGCGATGATTCGACTTATCAGGTGCAAGCCTTCGCGGATAAGGTGAAATGTATACATGGTGCCGTTTGATTGGGTGAATGCCGTATGAAGTCGAACGTGGGGAGATTAATAAGTCTCTATTTTCCATTGCTCAAAAAGACCGACGGTGAGTTGTCCGTCGACAGGAATGCCATTTCAACAGCTATGGATCTACCATTTAATTCGAGTGTAAAAGTAGCAATTCCAACGGCGGACTTGTAGAACAACAACCATTCAGACCATTCATAGCACATTGTTGGGGCTAGCAGCAGACGATAGGGCGGAGTGCCAGTAATATCTGGGCGGGTAGATCAGTAATCTTGAGCTTCTCCACTGCATATCTATCATATCGGGCCTATCTCGGCCGATCCGATATTGGGATTTTAGGTTGCAACCTCGTCTTGAAGATGATTGAACCGAACATCAAGAGTCTAATTATGATGTTTAGACCACACTTGACTGGTCCTGCTTCCTGAAGAACCGTCGCAATTCCTCCATTATCGTGTCCCTGACGCTCCACAATTGCATGAGAAAAGACACACAGCCTCCGAGACTTGTCATGCTTTTCGTGCACTATGGTTTCGGTTCCTCAATGAGACGAGAAAGAAGATAAGCTCGCTGATATTGTAGGACAATGAAGGAGAGTCTCCAGTCTACATATATGGTCGAAGAACTTCCTGCGTATGGTCCCAAATCTTTCCCAGCGCCTTCTCTCGAAGGAAAGGCATGACCTTCGCATTCGGAGTACATTCGCACTTGAGATTGACGAGAAAAAGTCCATCCGTCGGCTTCTCCAGCGAATTTATACCTGGCTTGCCCTTCCATGGCACGCCACGACCGCCAAAAGCAGCGCTGGTACTTTGGAACAGATGCCTCTGTCCAGACTCCTCGTCGCTGAACGCAAACAGGCCAATAAGGGGCTCAAGGATAAGCCAGACGAACCAAGCCCAGATCGAACTCGGATCTGAACCCCTTCGTACATTTCCTGTGTTGACCCACCCGGGCCAGGAGTGGATGAATGTGACATTCGGATTGTCGTTGGCCAGCTTCTCCAAAGTCGTCGTGTTCATAGCTGCGTATTGCGTCTGAGCCTTGATGCCGCCAAAATTCCCAGGCTTCTTCAAGTCCAAGTCGTCCAGCTCGATCGTCGCCCGCTCCAGGCCACCACCCAAAACGCTGACGATCTTGGGGGCTTCCGCTTGGCCTAGGAGCGGGAGAAGATGAAGAATGAACAGCATTCGCGAGTAGTACTCTAGGCTCTGAGCGATTTCTAAACCCTCGGCGGTCTCCCTGCGCGTGCCGAATGGTGCGTAGCCCGCAGTCAGGAACAGTAAGTCGACGCGTGGCTCCTTGCTTTTGATGGCCTCGCATACTCTCTTTGTTTCCGCGAGGAGCGCGACCTCGCCTTCGGTCCAAATGAGTTCCGCCTTGGAGTTGATGGCGTGCAACTCCTGGATGAAAGCATGCATGCGCTCTTCAGAACTCTTGCGCCCGACTAGGTAGATTCTCATGCTCGCACCCGTAGCCACTAAGGCCCTAACCGTGAATTTCCCGATGCCTGATGTACCGCCGACGAAGACGGCGACGCGTGGGGCTGTTGCATCGTTGATGAGCGCGTTGGAGGCTTGTATTTCTTCGTAAGAAACCATTGTAGGCGGTGAAAGATGAGCGTCCCAAGTTCTATTCGGTTTGGAAATTGCTGCCTGTCAGAGGACAAATGTCTTGGCGCCCTCGGCATGCTTAGCTAACTAATGCCTTGGCACATTGCTTCTCCGCGCAGAAGTTTATAGAACTATTCTAACATCATCAATAGGCTAAAATTGTACGAACGTCCCTTCTGAACGGTGCTTCTACAGAATGTTGACTGATCCCCTTTTCTGCTGACTACTTCTGCTTACAATATTCTAGCTCACGGCAATTGGAAATCCAGCGCTTATCTCCGCTCCGGGGGTCCGATTGACTTGCCGTACAGCCGGCGTGCCGGCCTCCCCGCAGAATCACTGATGCGTACATAAATGGACATCTCAATTATTTCCCCAATCCAAGGTCCATTACCCCAAAGCAACCTGATAGAACAGAAGGCCCATCAAGAAAAACCAGACTCAGAAGCACCATGGAAGCAACCTCAGGACACAGCAAGGTATGCCTGCCCCATCCTCCACTAAACGTCCCATTCGCTAACAAAGCCAGGCCTGCTGCAACATCCCCCCAGTCGTCTCAAAAGGCTACAAAGAAAAAGGCAAATACATCGACCTCGATGGCATGAAATGCTGTATGCCTCCCCCTGCATCCCAACTCCCCCACTCACCCTCCCCTCCTCCATCCTGCTATACTCTCCCCTAAACC
>JAABUL010008886.1_pt1 | contig 9994 bp, 8 predicted proteins | sample 5559151 | NCBI WGS metagenome assembly JAABUL01 (sample SAMN10711876, study PRJNA513368) | rock metagenome | isolation source: Antarctica rocks | place: Antarctica: Victoria Land, Pudding Butte sud | reverse complement strand
ATCACCGCCATCGAGAACTTCATCGACGGCTGGAACGACCGCTGCACCCCGTTCATCTGGACCAAGACAGCCGACGACATCCTCGCCAAAGCCCACCGTAAAACAACTTCAAACACGCGACACTAGTACGCCCCGTCGAGCTGCACTCATTTGTATTCACCCTTCTATAACGAAAGCGCTCAAAACGCGGGCAGCTCGGCGGTTTCTGAACCGACGAGCCTTTGGAAGCCGGTCGTCAATGTGGAGCGATCAGGAACTGCGTGTAATCGCAGTCAAGGCGTACCATTTCACGTATGGACCATAATTTCTATTACCGGTTTGCGTATGCAGCTATAAGTGGAGCCTTATTAGCGCATGACAGACGTCCCCCACAATTAGGGTTTCAGTTGCAGATTGATTCAGGTAACGTTCGGTTCCGGCGGCAACTCCCATGCTTTGCAAAGTGTGCATATCATCCGATAAAAACTGGCCAAGACGCACAGCTCGACGATTTGTTCAACCGACCATTCTTTCTCGGCTTGTTTCCACAGAACATCTGATAGCGAGTCGTGTCGCACCATCGACAGAGCGACGTCGACGCCGACTTGCTCGATCGCCGACGCGTCGCCGCCGACAGCAGTCGGACGCTTCAGAGCCGCGGCGATCGTGATCTGACTGAGCCCGGTCGCCGCTGCGAGCGGAATGTGTTGTGCGATGGCGTAGTCCGCACCGAACTCCCCGGCAATCGCCAGGATTGCCAGCTCACGGAGCCGCGGCGGAAGGGTCGAGTCGTGCCTGTACCACTGTGCGATCCCCGAGACTTGCCGCCACAAGTTCGGAACATTGGCGAGCACGCCATTCAGCGCCGTCGCAGCAGAGTTGCGACCGAACTCGAACTCGACAGCGTCCGTCCGACCTGACGGGAGCCGTGTCATGACCGCCGGTCGTCCTCATCCTGAAATTCACGAACCACACCGCCGATTGGCGAAATGTTGCGCACGTCGCCCGAATCGGCTAGCAGCTTGTCGATGGTCGTCTTGGCCGCCTCGCTCACCTCGGTCAGCGGGGGACGCACGAACTCGGAGGCAATCAACCCGTCGCGGGCCAGCACGAACTTGGCAGGCGCCGGGTTGGACTCCACGAACAGAAGGTCGACGAGTGGGTGCAGTCCGAAGTGAAGAGCTTCGGCCTCTTCGTGCTGGCCTGTTACCCACGCTTCGTACATCCGGGCCACTGCGCCCGGCGCCAAATTGGCGACCGCACTGATGAAGCCACGACCCCCGAGGGCCAGGAGTGGAAGACCAAGCAGTTCGATGCCGGACCAGACTGCGATGTTGCCTCCGGTCAGGTACAGGACACGCGAGAAGTGTTCGAAGTCGCGGGTGGTTTCTTTGATCCCGACGATGTTGTCGAACTCGGTGTACAGCTGCGCGACTGTCTCAGGCGCGATGTCGACTGCAGTCCGCGACGGGACGTTGTAGATGATGATCGGCAGGTGGGGGAACTCGTTAGCGACTGTGGCGTACCACCGGTACAGAGCAGCCTGCGTGGGCCGCGCGTAGTACGGCGTGATGACGAGTACGGCGTCGGATCCAGCCCTGTCCGCCACATCCGTCAGCGCGAGAGTCTCGTCGAGTTTGGCTGAGCCGGTGCCTGGGATGAACGGCGCCTGGTCCGCCACCTCCTCGGCGACAGCTCGTATCGCTCTTGCCCGCTCGTCCACTGTTTGAGCGCTCGGTTCACCCGTCGAACCCCCGAGCGAGATCCCGTGACTTCCGTTGCTCAACTGCCAGCGGGTGAGTGCGCGCAGCGACGTAAGGTCTACGTCGCCGCTGCTGGTGAACGGCGTAACCAAGGCGGCGATTGATCCGACGATCGACTCCGGTTCTGCGCGGAATTTCATGATTGTTGCTCACTTCCTTCAAGCAGTCCGAGTGCCCGAGCGACGGCTGCTGCCGCCGCTAGATCGGCAAGCCCCATGCCCATGCTCTTGAAGACGGAGATTCCGGCCGATTCAAGCTTCGGTCGATCTGTTGGCGGCTCAGCGAGTGAGGCGCCGAGCGAAGAAACGGGCGACAGGTCATCGCCGAAGTATTCGCGCAGTTCGCGCGATGATCGACGAGCGTTCTCGAGGTTGTCGACGACAACGCGGTCGGCGTCAGCGAGAAGCATCGGTTCGAACTCCGCGTTGGCCGGCAGGACGGCTCCGACAGCGTTGAGATGTGCTCCTGGTGCCAGCTGGCCTCGGAACAGCACTGGTTCGCGAGCGCGGGTGATCAGCGTGACGATCGGAGCTGAGTCGACCGCCTCCTCGACGCTGCCGCACGCTACGGTGCGAATTCCGGTCTTTGTCGTCACCTCATCGACGAATGCCTGCCGATGTTCGGTGTTGGGACTCCAGACCGCGACTTCTCGCAACGACCGGACCGTGGCTATCGCGCGGATCTGCTGCAGAGCCTGCCGACCCGAGCCGATCACCGCCAAGCGGTCGCTGGATGGATCGCTCATGTGGCGTGTGGCCAATCCAACGATCGCCGCAGTGCGCAGAGAACCGAGAACGTTCGCCGACATTGTCGCGATGACACGCGCGTCCCGACTGTCGAAAAGAGTCACAACTGCCCGTGCACCATCAGGAGTGTTGACCCAGGTCTTGAAGCAGACGATGTGGTCGCAGTGATCGACCGCACCAAGAGCGTGGGCACTGCTCGCCGGGTCCCATGTCGCAACGGTTTTGGAGATGTTCACCGCCTGGCCGCAGTACTCGCGGACCAGCGAGAGCGCCAGGGCATCGATGACATCTGCCAGTGAGAGCGCCTCGGCAACCTGCTCCTCGGTGATCACGCGTTGCCCACCATCGCGGCGATGGGTTCGTCCTGCACGTGGTTGGACAATGTTCCGTTCAGCCCCGACACGGTGACCTCGAGCCGGTCACCCGGCCGCAAGAAGCGGGGTGGCTCCTGCCGATATCCGATGCCGCTCGGCGTCCCGGTCGCGATGACATCACCCGGGCGCAGAACGGTGAAGGTGCTGACGTAGGCCAGTAGGGCGGCGCAGTCGTAGTGCAGATTTGCCGTGCTGTCCGACTGCACCTGTTGGTCGTTCAGACGAACGTCGAGCTGCAGGTCATTCAGCGTCACGCCGTCGAGGGTGCGCATCCACGGGCCGCAGGAGCCGCTGTTGAGCCAGTTCTTGCCGGCTGTCGCCTGCGTCGAGGCGAACTGCCAATCGCGGATGCTGTTGTCGGCGAACGCCGTGTACCCGGCGATGTAGGCGTGGGCGTTCATCGCAGGAACCCGCCGCGCAGTGGCTCCGACAACGATGGCGACCTCACCCTCCCAGTCGAGCTCGTGACTCTCCGCCGGTCGCCAAATGGGCCGGTCTGGGCCTGTCACGCTGTCCGGGTGACGGATGAACAGAGTCGGTTGTTCCGGCACTGCTCGGTCCATTTCGGCGCTGTGAGTCAGGTAGTTGAAGCCGACGCAGAAAATTTTGGCGTTGCGGCCCATCGGCGGCAGGAGCTCGACCCGGTCCAGCGGATGCTCTACCGAGTGCTCGCTGCGTCGGGCAGTCTCGTCAGTCAGCCAAGCCTCGAAAGTCGCGCCGGCCAGTTCGCAAACAACGCCAGCTTCGACGTCGACGACGCCGCACGCTTCCGTGCCATCCTGTTGATAACGCGCGATCAACATAGTCGTGCCGCTCCCTATTGATGTTCGATCGATACGCCCGTCACTCTCGTCAGCCGATCAATCGCCCATCTGCCTCGGCGCGACGTAGCCCGTCAGTCCGCTTTCGGAGCCGAGGGCGAGGATCGGACCCGACATGTCTTCCTGCCAGATCAGCGACTCCATGCCGATGTGCAGTGGGTGGTCCTGGACGGTGTACACGCGCCATCCGGTCTCGCTCGGGTAGTGGGTGTGCTCCCGCCATGACGGCGCCGACAACAGCAGATCACCGGGGCCCCAGTCGATGCGCTGACCGTCGACGACCGAGTAGCCGACGCCGTCAAGGTGGTAGTTGATCGCCACCGAGCTGTGCCGGTGCCCAGGGCCTTCAGCTCGCGGCTTGTGCCCTGGGGGTAGCTGCGACAGCGTCACGAAGAAGCTGTTAGTTGCTCCCTGCTTGCGCTCAGTGGCCGGGTTGTACAACGCCATGATCGTGCGGAGGCCGTCGCCCGCGGTCTGAGACATTAGGTCCGACATCGCCGCATACGGCCAGTGCAGTGGCGGGTTGGGAAGCGGCTCGATGTCGACGAGGTACTCGTAGCCGCGCAGACGAGCGCCCCGTTCCGAGACTACGAAATCGGGAGCGGTCTCGCGGGTGTACGGTCCGGCGTCGGCCGGTTCCTCCATGTCCACTGGCCCATCGATTGCCGCCGCCGGTCGCCAGTCCGCATCGACCGCTTCCCAGTAATGCACGCCCAGGTAGCTCAGCAGCGGCGCGTTGGAGTAGCTCAGCCGCGCCCACAGTTCTTGCCCGGGGTTCTCAAAGACGTGCGGCTTCATCGACGGCACCGTGCAGACGTCGCGCTCTCGCAAGGCCATGGACGTTCCGTCGACGTTGACGGTCCCCGAACCTCGCACCGAGATCTGCACGAGGCTCGCATTGCGTCGCAGCGGCGTGGTCCGCTCCCCCGGCAGTAGCACCTCAACTGAAACTTCGATACCGGGGGCAAGCCCGCGGCCCACCGACTGCGGGTGCACCAGAGAAGCACTACGCCGACCGCCGCTCGGGACAGGCGCTGCCGCGAGTTGCTCGATGACCTCATTGATTCGGGTCGCGGGGATCTTCAGCGGTGCCCAGGGGTTGGGCGAAGCCAGAGTGGCATCTGAGGTCTCCACTACGCGCACCTCGGTCGTCGACTCGGTCGGTGCCTTATGCGGCAGGCGCTGAGTAGTTGTCGTCGACATCAAATGCTCCAAACGTTCGGGGATCGAAGCGATCTACGTCACTGACGCTACGAGGGTCACGGCCATAAGTCGAAGAACAAAAAACCCATCGCGGCATCAACATCGGCTTATGCTGTCGAGATGGATCAGCATCTGCCCCTCCGTCGGCTCGAGGTGTTCTGCCTCGTCGTAGAAGTGGGCTCGGTGACACGTGCGGCGGAACGACTGATGGTCGCGCAACCCGCAGTCTCGAGTCAGATCAAGGCGCTCGAAGAATGGTTCGGAGCCCCGCTATTCACACGGAACTCTGGACGCATTCAACTCAACGAGGCGGGCCAGCGGGCCTACGCGTGGGCCCGGGAGACGTTGGCCGGAAGCGTTGCAGTCCGGCGCGACGTACAAGAACTTGCGGCAGGGGGCGCGGGAAGGGTCGTGATTAGCGCGAGCATGGCGGTCGGCAGCTACTTGTTACCCAAGCCGCTCACCCGGCTTCGCGCCGAGCGGCAAGGCGCCGAGATCACGTTGCACGTTGCGGAGCCGGAGTCGGCGATACGGGCGGTAGAGACCGGCGAAGCGGACTTCGCAGTGGTGACGTGGGACGGCCGCGTGCAGCCGACCACCCTCTCGCACCGGGTGCTCGTGAAGGAGCCCTTGCTGCTGTGCGCCTCGCCCGATGTGGAGACCCCCACCGAACCGCTCACCATCGATCGACTCGCCCAGATGCCGTTCGTCAGCGTGCCGCCCGACGTAGCGTTCAATCAGATGCTGGAGGGTCAGCTACGAGCGCAAAAAGTGCCGCCGCTGCATACGGTCATTCACCTGGGTCACGCCGAAGCGATGAAGCAGGCAGTCGTCGACCACGGCTGGGTCACCCTCTTGCCGGCCTACTGCGTGCAGGACGACGTAGACCGCGGCCGCTTACGAATCTTGGAAGTCCGCGACCTCGACGTCTTCGAGCCCATCGCCTTGGTCCAGCGCAAGGACTATCTGGCGTCGCCGCTCCAACAGGCCGCGCTAACGGCGATCGTCATGTGGGTGTCCGAGCGAGAAATTAACGCGAGCGCCGACTGACCAGTTGACCACGGCCATAACATCCAGCGGTATTGGCGAGGCGCCAACGCATAATACGAGGCTTATGATTGCATGCGCAATTATGTCATATCCGTGATGTCGGAATACGCGTAACGTCACCCACACGATCTTCGCTCCCTTTGCCCGCAGCCTCCGGCCGCTCGCCGAGTGTGGCGCGTTCGTCAGGCCCGAACCGCGCAATGCGGACTCACACGGCCGCATGGAGGCGACGAAGGCTCCGCGGTTCCCGACTTGTTCTCGATGAGGAGACGACGCACACATGAGCACCGAGCACGAAGTTCCGATCGACCCAGACCTTCCCGTCGTCGACTGCCACCACCACCTGTTCGACAAGGCGAGCGACTGGCTGGAGCAGATCACTGGACGGCGCCGGTTCCTGATCGACGAATACACGGATTTTGTCAGCGACGGCCACAACGTCATCGCCACCGTCGCGGTGGAATCCCACGGCATGTATCGGGCGGGCGGCCCCGAAGAGTTACGTGTAGTCGGCGAGACCGAGTTCCTGAACGGTCAGGCCGCGATGGCTGCAACGAACCTCTACCACGGAGTGCAATTGGCTGCGGGCATCGTCGGTGCCGCCGACTTGCGGAGAGGAAAGGCAGTCAAAGCGGTGCTCGAAGCCCACCGCGAGGCCGCACCGAAACGCTTCAAAGGCATCCGCTACGAGGCGATGTGGGACGCCGACCCTGCGGTTCTCGGCACCATGTTCAACAACCCGGCACAGCTGTACTTGGATGACACGTTCCGGGCGGGTTTCGCTGAACTGGCCCCGCTCGGCCTCAGCTTCGACGCATTCGTGCTGGCACCGCAACTGGCGGACATCACGGATCTGGCCAATGCCTTCCCGGGCACCCGCATCATCCTCAACCACCTCGGCCAGCCAGTGGGGATCGGTTCGCACGCCGGTCGGCTCGAGGCTGAGTACCCGGATTGGCGCCAGCACATATCCAACATCGCTAAGTGCGACAACGTCGTGGTCAAGATGGGCGGGCTCGGGGCCTTCCTGGCTGGGTCACCGACGTTCCGGTCGTCACCGCCCGCAAGCTCAGAGGTACTGGCCGCCGAATGGCGCCCCTACGCAGAGGCCGCCGTCGAGCTGTTCGGGGCTGACCGCGTAATGTTCGAAAGCAATCTGCCCACCGACGGGTCCGGGGCATTCAACGTCGTCTGCAACGCCTACAAGCGCATCGTCGCTGACTGCTCCGAGTCCGAACGGCGAGACATCTTTGCTGGCACTGCGACTCGCGTGTACCGCCTCGACCTGTCGAGCTGACCCGGGCCAGATCCTGGCGTCTGTGGAACAAATTTGGTCCTTCCGGGACGCGCGACCTCAGGTTCGGAGCACCAAACAGCTGTCGTCAGTCATTTGAGGTGTCGGTACGCAGACGCCGCGTAGTGAGAAGAGGTATGAAGCCATGACCCTGCCCACCGGTACTCCGACCCAGCTGTTCATTGGCGGCAAGTGGATCAATGGCCGTGGCGGCACGTTCGACGTCCTCAACCCCTCCACGGGCGAGGTGATCACCTCGGTCGCGCGGGCGGACCTGTCCGACGTCACCGCCGCCATCGACGCGGCCTCCGCGGCCCAGCGCGATTGGGCGGCGCTCGCTTCGCGAGAGCGCAGCGAGGTGCTCCGCAAGGCGTACGAGCTGATGATCGAGCGTTCCGAGGACCTCGCGTACCTGATCTCGCTGGAGATGGGCAAGTCGCTCACCGACGCGAGGGGCGAGGTCTCCTACGCGGCCGAGTTCTTCCGGTGGTACTCGGAGGAGGCCGTGCGCGTTGGAGGCGACCTGCGCATATCGCCCACGGGTGGCAACCACATTCTGACGTTCAAGAAGCCGTTCGGCGTGGCGTTGCTGCTGACACCATGGAACTTCCCGGCCGCCATGGCTACCCGCAAGCTCGGTCCGGCGCTGGCCGCGGGTTGCTCGGTTGTGCTCAAGCCAGCTGAGGACAGTCCGTTGACCGCCCTGCTGCTGGCGCAGATCCTCACCAACGCCGGTGTGCCGGCCGGCGTCGTGAACGTCATCAACACCGAAAAGCCGGGCGACGTCGTCCAGCACGCGCTCGAAGACGGCCGCGTCCGCAAGCTGTCGTTCACCGGATCGACCGCAGTGGGATCGCTGCTGCTTAAGCAGGCCGCGGAGCACATCGTCGACTCGTCGATGGAGCTTGGTGGCAACAACCCGTTCATCGTGCTCGACGACGCCGATCTCGATGCTGCCGTCGGGGGCGCGATGCTGGCCAAGATGCGCAACGGCGGGCAGGCGTGCACGGCGGCCAACCGGTTCCTCGTCGCGTCGTCGGTAGCCGAGGAGTTCGCTCGCAGGCTGGCTGAGAAGATGGGCGCGCTAACCGTGGGCCCGGGCACTGCCGGGGATACCCAGCTCGGCCCGATGATCAACTCAAAGCAGCGCGACAGCATCGCCGACAAGGTGCAGCGATCGATCGACGCCGGCGCCCGCGCGGTGATTGGCGGGTCGGCGCCGGACGGCGAGGGCTTCTTCTACCCGGCCACCGTTCTGGTCGATGTGCCGCGCGACTCTGCCGTCGCCGTCGAGGAGGTGTTCGGGCCCGTGGCGCCGATCATCGCCACCGACTCCGACGAACACGCGCTCGCCATCGCCAACGCCTCGGAAATGGGCCTGACCGGCTACGTCTACACTCGCGAACTCGCCCGTGGCCTGCGTATCAGCGAGAGGCTCGAGGTCGGCATGGTCGGTCTCAACCGCGGGCTAGTGTCCGACCCGGCTGCCCCCTTCGGCGGCGTCAAGCAGTCCGGGCTCGGCCGTGAGGGCGGCTTCGATGGCATCGAGGAATACCTCGAGACCACCTACGTCGCCACCGATTGGTGACGGCGTTCACGGCCCGTTTGCGGGTGTCGGTGGCGCGTAGGTGCCGGGAGTTGTCAGCTGGCACGCGCTGCGCCGCCCTGTTCGTCGACTCCGGTGATCATGCGGTCGAGGTTGGTGAGGACCTGCTAGTTCATCTCAACGACGCGGGTACGTCCGGCGGTCTTGGCGGTGTCGATGAGAGTCAGCGTCCGGCCGCGGTGTTCGCGCAGTTCGGGCAGAAACTCGGGGCCGGTCAGGAACACCGGGCAGGTCAACGGGGCATCCGCTGCCCGATGCTGCGGGCCGACCCGAAATGCTCAATCGCCTCGGCGAACTCGAATCCGGCCTCGTCGTGCGAAGGGCGCGCGCCGGGGATACCAGCAGAGAGCCACCAGCCCAGCAGGCACTGCCTGCGGCGGTGAGCAGAGCTCCAGTCAGCTGCTCGGCAGTGCAGGTGACAGTGTCCGCGAGCTGGCTGGCGCTCATGCCGCCGAGAGGATCCGATTGAGCGGTTAGTGAAACTCATTCATGCGTGCACAAGATGCAGTCAGACCCCTACATGCGCATGGGGGGACGAGCAGGCACCGCGGGTGACCGGCGCGGCGATGTCTACGGCCGCGGGCGGAGGGACAATCCCGTGCCGATGGTCCCAGACCGCCCGCGGGGACGAGGAGCTCATCCACACACGTCACGAAAGCCGCAACTTCGGGCTAGCGGAATCAGCGCGCCTCGATACAGGGCGGCCAAGCTACTCACACCTCGCTCAGAGGTCTTCCTCAAGTCACGACGCCGTGCCGACCGGCGTCACCAACGTCTGTGGGCAATACATCTAGCGGTGCTGGCCGCCTCGGCCGCGGTCGGGTTTCATCGCGCCCTGCCCTCGATCCGTCCGGGTGGGGCTGGTGGCGGCGGTGTCCACGATTTGGCGGATTGTTTTGGTGCGTCGCCCGGCCATTACGTCGCGGACGTTGCGTTCCGCGTCGGTCAGCCCGTCATCGGGTGCCGGTGGGGCGGGCGGTGGTGTCGCAGCCGCGGACACGGCCGCGTCCATTCGCCCGGCGTAGGCCAGGACCTTCTCCGCGGCCTGGGTGGCTGCTTGGGTTTCCCACGCCGCGGCGTGCTGGCTGCGTTGCGCGGCGGCGACCGCTTGGGCGGTGCGGGCCAGGGCGTGGAACACCGCGACCCACCCGGCGTGCT
>JAABUL010008885.1_pt1 | contig 9994 bp, 2 predicted proteins | sample 5559151 | NCBI WGS metagenome assembly JAABUL01 (sample SAMN10711876, study PRJNA513368) | rock metagenome | isolation source: Antarctica rocks | place: Antarctica: Victoria Land, Pudding Butte sud | reverse complement strand
CAGGTCATTGAATTCACCATTCATCGTACCGTCTAGATTTCCTCTACTGACATCGCCGCCCTGCAGGTGATATCCTACGGCTGGGGTGAGCGGCACCCTCTCGCCGGCCGCTCCATCCTGGGCAAGGTGCTACTGCCCGCCGGCTTCGTGATGGTCTACGCACCCACCTCGGAGTCACAGACACCGATACTGATGGATATCGTGCGTGCTGCTGCGTGGTGGGTGGGTGGCGTTGGGCTTTTAGGAGGCGGGAGACGAGGGGTTGGTGTACTGACAAGAGGTGAAGGGGAGGATTTGCTGTAAGGAAAGTACGTCAGGGAGATCTCACGTCATGCATAGGACCCACGGAGGTCCGGCAATATGCTCTCTGCTTGAGCAGGACTAAATCTCTCTTTATAAGAAGCCAGCCGAATCTCTCAAATGTTGCACGCATAGGAGTCTATACGGGCTTGTGGACTTGCTGTCTGTCAATATACGACATACGAGCTGGCAAAATTTCATAAAATTTACATTTGGTGCTCTCTTTGCAGCCTCCATGTGGAGACATGATAGGCGTAGTACCACATCCAGCAGATGACTTTAACATTAAAGAGATTTCGTGTAGATGATGTAAGCTAGAATCGTAGATGTTGTTCGACTGCCAGAAAGGTGTGAACAAAGCTGGCATACCGGGGGGTCCGGTCGCTTGGCGTAGTCCTTCCCTCCTCCTTGTACTGAAAGTACGTACTTCAGGAACGGAAGTTCAGATATTATCCCATACGGGATAATGTTGGCGCATGGTTTTTGATACGATGATATCAGAAGATTCAGACCCTGTTGGATCGAAAGGCTCGCTACAGGTTAGCCTAAGGATAGGATGGCCATGTTGTACACTCGAGGAGGTATAGAGCCCGAGAATGGACGAAAGCTGATCGATTGATGACATGTGGAGCAGTCGACAGTCTTGGCAGGTGTCATCACGTGACTCAGGGTTCTGAGGTGCGAGACGATATCGGGATGAAAGGCAGCGGGCTCCGATTGATTGTGTGAAGGTAGTAACGACTTTGTGAGACCGTCCTGGCGTGCCTATGCTACTCATAGTCAAAATCCTTGCGCTCGTCGGTGTGCCAGCGAAGGGGAGGTTTTTCGGACTAACCTATAGCCACCACCATGGAAACACATAATGGTTAGAGGACTCTTCAAGTCCTCGGCCAAACCCCGATACTTTTCCTGCTCTGAAACTGCAGGCTCAGCCTCTTCTTCTCCGACACCTGGTCTGTGGCCGGTCCATCGCACATCCACGGCCTCAGTTGAGGGGCTTGTGTATTGTCCCTTTCCATTACCGAGTGCCTCAATAGCACTTTCTAACAGGCTTCGAGGCCCATTTGATTCGCTGGAAAGTTGGTACGGCTTACCCAGGATGGCCGTTTGACATCAGGGTCGATCAAGCTCGCCTGTTGGATATTTGATAGTGGAACATTGCGTGCGCCTTGCAATAGCTTGCGGGTTCGGGCTATCAGGTCGTTTTGGTAGTTGGAAGAGAGCTCATGATGCTACAATCGACTATGGAGATAATTTTTGACGGGTGTACCTCGTAAGGGGTATTAAGGAAGTCAAGAGCCAGAAAGCTTTTGACAGCTTGTTCATCTGGTATGCAACCACCACCTCCACGCCCACTCACCAATTAGTTTGCGTCACCAGATGTTTCAAGATAGACAAGATGCTACAAGATAGCCGATATCTCAAACACCTTTTGTATACATAGGAAATAATTGCCTCAGTACTCAGACCCCTGGCACGCTAACAAATTTCTGCCAGAGGGTCTGAGGGCAACATGCAACAATACGAGAGAAAATCGACTTCAATTATCGCAAACGTCCAAAACAGCTAATTTTAGTAGCAATTATACGTAATATAGACGTTACGTAATTGTAATATACGTAATCAATATTATTGTTTGAACGCAATACACATTTCTCTTTTGTCAACAACTACATAGATTGCAACAACACAATATAGTAAGTACAACGTCTCTTTATCTATATATGTGTATACATGTATACATATACGTGTGTGCGTATATGCGTGTGTGCATGTGTACATGTGTGCGTATGTGCGTATATGCGTGTGCATTTGTTTGTATATATAGCACTCTCTTTGTTTCGAACTAGTTATTAAAAGTATGTTTAAATTAACAACACAACAACGCAATATCTAGTTTTTTTAAAATATTAGTGTTGTTGCTTTTTCTATATTAAAACAAGCTTCGAAAGCAATCTATAGAAGCTAGCATATTGTAATTGTTGTTGTGCAACTCTTGAAGTTTTGATTTAAATCGAATTATATTTGCTTGAACATTAACTTTGCAATACAACGCATTATTATAATATACAATTACTATTAGTAGATAGAGCGTATTAATATTAAGCAACAAATATAGTGTTACGCTGCTATCTAGACGACTAGAGTATCAGAATAGATTGATACTGTTGAAGAGATCTGTAGACGTCTTCAGGCAATGCAAGCAATTACTTGATAACAAGAGTTTGCAGCTTGTATCAATAATAGAAAATAACTTGATAGATAAGTTGAACACAATCTATAAAAAAGTTGTATTTTAGAAAATCTATATACTAAAAAAGATTCTTTTTGCTAGTCTTGCTAGCTATACTAGACAGCTGTCTGACATATCTGATTTGTCTGATATATCAGTTATACTAGCTATACTAAACAATTGTCTGGCATGTCTGATCTGTCTGATATATTATATAATTTTCGAATCAGTTCTTATCGAATATAATCTAGCAGATTTATCAATTTGTCTGATACTGTATCAGCTTGTAATACTATTTTTCTCTTCTTTCTTTTTTGTTTCAAAAAATTACTATATTCAATATTTTTTTGTCAGTTCAGAGAGTCTAAAATTCTATCTGATTGCATTAACAAACAAAATTCTATTGCGATAGTTGTCTGCATCCGCTGTACTGCAAAACAAAAAAAATATTGTCTATTTTTGCTGTCGAGACGTTACAAAAAGTGTATCTGTATAAATAAAAAGTGCAAACTGATTGTTTATACAATCAACTTTTTTTCTATCGATCGAGCAATAGAGAAACTGAAGAAAAAAAAATTGAAAACAGAGATAGTACAGACTGTTTCGACAGAACAGTTTTGTATAATTGCAGAACAACTGCGTGTATTGCAGACAAAACTAGAGTATCTGCAAAAACAAAAGAAATTTCTTAGAGACAGAGAACAGACTATTTTTGATAAAAAAAAATTCGATATAGAAAAGCTCGATTGTTTAAAGAGTTTCGAGAAAATTGCTATAATTGAAAAAGTTATTGTTTCGATATTGTTTTTGAATATGTAATTTAATTTAAACAGTTTTGCTGCAGAAAATTTTAGTTAACTTAATCAGAATCTTGATTTCGCTAAAACTCTCGAATAAATTTATTGCAATTATCGAGATAGTAAACAGATTCTTATATATTTTCGGAGATAGAATATTTTTTTTATTTAATTAGATATTTCTGATTTTGTTGTTTCAGAATCTGTTCTATTTTGTATCTGTTTTTTTTCTGTAATTTATAATAGAATATTTTCTGTATAAATATACTAGAATCGGCTGATTTCAATAATAATATATAAAATACTGAAAATACTTTGATATTTTTGAATAAATCGAGTTTATAATTGACTGATTTTTTAGTCTTTTTAATAAAAAACGATTCGACTTTAATATAGTCTAATTTCTTGTTTAATTTTTTTGTTTTAAGATTTTTTGTAAAAAAATATATTTTATTTTTCTTTTTCAGCTGAAATATTGTTTTTTGTTTTTTATTTTGATATTTGATCGACTTTTCTTGTATTTTCGAGATATTGTTGTATATTTTTTTCAGTATTGCTATTTTTTTGATAGCTGACTGCGCAGACAGATATATATATTTTTTTTCGAAAAAATTTAATTTTTTGCTATAGTTGGCAAAGAATAAAGTTACTTTAGTAATATTCGAAATCTTTGTATTGAGTGCCAGTTGTACTATAAATAGAAATAATATTCAATTGCTGTAAATATTGTTAATATAGTATCTCAAATACTGTTTCAGACTCTGATTTGTTTGCTCTGTCTGATTATTTATAATCGAATAATAGATAGTAGATATTCTGAATTTTGTATCTAATATTAAAATAAGTGTTTTTTAATAGTTAGATATAAAAAGCTTGTCTCTATTACTGATTAGTTCTTTAAGTATATTATAATATTGTATAAGTCGATTCAATATAATATATTTCAGTTGTTCTGCGTTGAACTTTTCTTTGTATGCAATAATATATAAGTACTTGATAAACTTATTAACTATTATTAGTATCGAATTATATCTGTTTTCAGTTACTGAATCTGTCGATTTCGACAACTTAATAATAAAGTCTATTGTAATTTTATTCTATAGTAATTCAGATAATTTCTGATATTAAATTTTGCTATAGCTTGCGTGCGTATTATATTTGTTCTGCTGACAGCTAAAATATTGTTTAATATATGTCTCGACAGCTTGTTTTATCTATAAAAACTAACAATACTGATATAAAAACTGAAGAATTTTGATTATTTCCGAATGCTTTTGCAGTAATTTGTTATAATATTTTTTTATATATTTGTCGATTTTGTCGATAGATATCTGAAATTTTTCTTTTTTAATTGAAAACTCTTCTGTATTGTCTCGAAGTATCTGTAGTGTAATATTCAGTTTATATTTGTTTGCTGATAGTAATCTGTTCTTATTGATTTTCAGTATACTGTAATTAAACAATTTTTTTGTTTCTATATAATTATTTTTTCTGCTGAGTGCGTCTGCTCTGCTATTATCTTTTTCTGAAATATATTATATTTTAAATTTGTACTGTTTAAGTCTTTCTGATTATCGTATTTGTTTTCTGTTAAGCTGTTTAGTAGTAGTAAAATGCACAAAATTCTTGTAGTCTGTAAAAATTGTAAATTCTGACAATTTTTCTGTATATACTCTTTATAATTTCAAAAAAACTACTATAGCAAATAATTTCTTATTGTAGACATTATAGTTCTGTTCGGCTGGCAAGAGTTTTCTCGAGAAATATATTACTGAATACTATATATTTTTATATTTTTAACTGAAATATATATCGATAGCTAAATCTGATGCGTCGATTTCAATTCTGCTTGATAATTGCAGATTGTATATTTTTAATACTGACTTTTTCAAATATTCTAGCTTAAAATTCTGAAATAATTTCTTTTCTGCAAATCTCTATAATTATAATGTATTTTTCTTTGTAAGATTTGTCAGTAATATTGTGTTTGCTGAGTAGTTCTTGATAAATTTCTTGTTATAGTTTATAAAATTCAGAAAGAATTGTATTTTTTTAACAGTTGTCGATAATTTCTATTCTCTGACTGTTTGTAGTTTTTCGAAATTTATATATATTTTATATTGTTTAACAACAAATTCGAGAAAATTAATTTTCTCTCGATAGAATTCGCATTTCTCTGATTTAAAATATAAATTTTTTATGTTCAGACATTTCAATACTTTGAAAATATAACTAATATGTTTTTTCAAGATTTTCGAGTAAATTATAATATTGTTCAAGTATGCTATAACAAATCGATTCAGATATTGTTGTAGTATATTATTAATTATTTTCTGATACGTTGTCGAAGCGTTTGTAAATTCGAATAGTATTATTGTATATTTGTATAATCTATATAGTATATAGAAAACTGTCTTTTACTCTTTTTCTGTTTTTATTCTAATTTGATTGTATATTTCTTGTAAATTCAGTTTAATAAAATATTTTGCTCCGAATAGTCGATTCTGAAGCTTGCTGATATTGAATAGTAAATATCGATTTTTAACTGTAATATTGTTTAGCTTTCGATAATTAATATATAGACAAAAAATTCTATTTTTCTTTAATACAAAAAGAATCGAATATTCTGTCTATAATTAAAATTTTCTAATAAATTTTTTCTTTTTGTTTTCTGTCAGATATTCGCGGAGTACTTCGAGTTTTTTTTCGAATAAAATATATATAAGTTTAAATATAGACTGCTTGTCTGATTCAAATCTGATTTTGTAATTCTACAATTGATATTTAGAGAGAGTCTCTGCTGTTTTTTTTTTTAAAAATAGATATTTTCAACTGTTATATATTTGTAATATATGTTTTAGCAATTTCTTTGCTGTATCAGATAGTTTAAGACTTTCAGAAAATTTGTAATTTTTTTTATTTATTTTAATTTTGTAATTCGACTAATTTCTGTCAGTATCTGTCGAGTCAGACTCTATTTAATTGTTTTTTTGCAAAAATACAAGTTTGCTATTTGTAATCGATTTTCGATTTAATCTTTTATCTACTATCGAATACTGTCGATACGTAGATTAAATATAAATTATATAATTATATTGCGCAAATCTGAGTACTTTTGTATTTCAGTCGACTTCTGAATTGTACTGTTTTAATCAAGATATTTCTAGAACAATATTGTAAGTAATTATTTTTACTATATTAAAAATTAGTTTCTTGTAATATTGCTGAATAGCTACCGATAGTAATTTTGTTTTTTTATCTATTTTTCTATTGCTGTCGGGCAATAAGTTTCTATCTACAATTACTAGATTGTATACGTCAGACTTCTTTTAAGTAGAATACTCTTCTTTTTTAACAAAAGTTCTGACTATAAAATTATCTGTTGTATCAGAATCGATTATTGCGATAAGTTGACAGCTATTAATTTTAACTGATATAATAAAATATTGTGCGTGTACTGTTAAGTTTAGTTGCTGCTGTTAAACTAATATATTGCATTTCTCTGATATATTTTTTATCAAGAAATTTGAACTTTTCTCTGTTTTTGTACTGTAACTTCTGCTTTAAATGTCTGTTTGCGCTGAGCTTCTTTCTGCTGTTGTTTAAAAATAGATAGTTTTCTAGAAAACTATTCAGATTCTTCTTTGTTTTCTAGATAAATTCAGTATAAGTTGTTATAATATTCTGTTTAACTGAGTATCGCGTGTTTCTTTGCTTTCTCTATCTTTTCTCGAGATAGATTTATACTGCTTAGTTGTTGTTCGATTTTATCGAAAATATCTTTTTCTATAATAATGTCGCTTTCTAGCGCTTTTTTGCATTTATTTACAATTTGATTAATCTGTTGTTTCTTCGATAAACTAGTTAAAATCTCGAGATATTTTGTAATATTGTCTAGATATTTGTAAAAGTTTTTTCAATTATATTTGTTGTCTGAGTCTGTTACTGAATAAAGATATAGTGTTTCTGATTGTTGTACTCTTATAGCTTTATTAAGTATTTAATTAATTTTCTGCATAGATACAAATATCTTGTCTAATAATATTCTATCTAGAATTTTCTGTAACTGATCTGAATTTTCTATCAGATAGTAGTTGTTGTTCGATTTAATCTCGAAAATATTTGTTTCTATATTAATTTGTTTTCTGAAATTGTTCTGACTATCGAATATCTTTTTTAATATAGTATTAATCTGTCGACAATCTATTAAGTTCTGTAATTAACAATCTCTTGCAAAGTAATCCGATTTGCTATATAAATAGTATATTTTCTGAGATTTGTTATTTTGCTTTTCTCTAGAGTTCTTTTTTTTATATTGCTGAATAAAATTCAGTTTTATAGATACAGATTTACAATAATCGGAATTACTGTATTTCTGATTAGAACAAGATTTTTTCTGCTGATATTTAATTGCTAATTTAAAAAAGATTTCTGCTTTTTTCGAAATTAATTGTATCTTTTTTCTATAGTTTTTTTATATAGTTTGTTGTCGAGATCGATAACTACTTCGATAAGATCGAATATATTGCTGATACTTCTGCTATTGCGCATAATTTTGTTTTTTAAATTGTTCTTAAGATTTTGTCGAAATATTGTTATAAGTGCAATATTGTTCTACTCGATTAAATTGATATACTTCTGAAATCTGACTGCGTAATCTGCTACAGAGATTTGTTGAATTAGATACTGAATTATTTTTTTTGCAATTTGTTTTTTGTTAAATGTTTCAAAAATTTTTCGAAGTTCTCTTTTGAAGTTGTCGAAATTCGTAAATATTGTATAAGAATTTTTGTTATTGTTTTTCAGATACTTTTGTAAGTTTGATTTGAATTAATATTAAATTTTTTTTCTGAAAAATATTGATACAAAAATTGTCTTCTTGTTTGCTGAAACAGAATAGAAAATAAAATAGATATTTATTTGTATAAATCAGTTTTTCAGACCGATACAGTCTCTATAGTAGATATTAAATTTATTAATTCTGATTTTGTTGTCTCTATTATCAGAGAGTCGACGTAGTGTTGATAAACTAGTACTTGAAATAGAGATATATTAATCTGATACAGACATTTTTAGAATATTCAAAATGTTATACTGCTATCTAGACAACTAGAGTATCAGAATAGATTAATACTGTTAAAAAGATTTATAGATATTTTCAGACAATACAAGCAATTACTTGATAACAAGAGTTTGCAGCTTGTATCAATAATAGAAAGTAACTTGATAGATAAGTTGAACACAATCTATAAAAGAGTTGTATCTTAGAAAATCTATATACTAAAGAAGATTCTTCTTGCTAGTTTTGCTAGCTATACTAGACAGCTGTCTGATATATCTGACTTGTCTGGCACGTCAGTTATGCTAGCTATGCTAGACGGTTGTCTGGCACGTCTGGTTTGTCTGACATGTTACGTAATCCCCGGATCAGTTCTTACCGAACATAACCTAGCGAATTCATCAATTCGTCTGGTACTGCGTCAGCTCGTAACATATAGTTTGTTTAACATTAAATAGTGTTGTTAACCTACAAATATATGACAAAATTGACTTTGTAATTTTGTAATTGTAATCGAGCAAAAAAATATGTATACGTATTAAAGTTAATGGATTTGCGACAAAATTACAAATGTTGCTCTTAAATCTGCTGCAGAAAAAATCGAAATTCGCGCTAAAAACTAGCGAGAGATTTTGATTGACAGCAGATCTGAGTACTGAGGCAAAGAAATAACTTGTTTCTGCCTGTTTGGAGGCCCAAAAGTAATGGCGCGCGAAAACTACTTGCACGTAATCGCAAAAAATAGAGCGAAACGACAATCAAAGGTTCTTTTCGATTGACTATTTGATGACGTAGATAAAAGGCCCCATCGAGGTACGAGACATTAAGGGACGAAATTCAGGTTACCAACCCGCGATTAGGTCTTGGCATCCAGGCACCGAAATGTATCCGCGGAGTGCTTTTTCTTGACGACGTCCAAATTCTGTCGTACGTGGATCGAACTCGCACGAGTTTGCCAAACTTCCCTGACCAAGTTGATTGTCTGCCTATTGCTGGCTGAGCAAACCGTTTTGTGCCATCATGGGAACCTAGATCTCTCAAGTATTCTTCGTCTCCATTGGTCTACTACCTAGGGTAGCGTGGAAAGAACTGGTGAGCTATGTGCCTGCCTTTTAACAAACAACAGGCTCTGTTGTGGTTCTTAGCGGCATTTTATTCACCTCGTGATAGGGTATTCAGCCATTGCTACCGTCACCTTGTCAGGTCCTTCCATCTTTCAACTGCTTTGGTCACCTCAATGCTTTCTCTTCGAGCATGTCCCCCCGCAGCACCACTGGAGATGCTTCTGAAGACCTTCAACATATTGCTCTGTCTTACAACAATGCAGAGTCGGAGGCAACGGCCTTGAAATTAGTCTTCGCCTTGTACCCGCACTGGCAGCATCAAGAAGGGGAGGTGGAGTTTGTCCGGTTCACTGACGGGATAACGAACACTGTATGGCGATCCTCGTTGGCCTCTTTCAAAGAATTCTACTGAAGTTACTATATTAGCTTCTCAAAGCTGTGAAGAGACGGCCTGGATATACGGAACAGCAGGTGGACAATGATGCGATACTGCTGAGGGCATATGGCAAAGGCACGGAAGTGCTCATAGACCGGGACAGTA
>JAABUL010008882.1_pt1 | contig 9996 bp, 18 predicted proteins | sample 5559151 | NCBI WGS metagenome assembly JAABUL01 (sample SAMN10711876, study PRJNA513368) | rock metagenome | isolation source: Antarctica rocks | place: Antarctica: Victoria Land, Pudding Butte sud | reverse complement strand
GCAGGATCATCGCGCGAGCGGAAGCTTCTCATGTAACCTAATTGCAAGGGATCCCAAGTACAATTCTGTTGATGGCGCTTGCGCAGATCCAACATCCTAGGCAGCAACGACTGAACCTCGACGATCATCCACGAGGTCAGTGTACGCTGAAGTTTGGGCAGTGAGGTGGGTAGGGTGGTGGACGGCAGGATGGAGGTGGACCGATGACGACATAAACTGGGAGGACAACGGTACGCCGTTAAGACAGAGAGGTGGAGAACGACTGCATTGATGGCTGACGCAAGTACGTTCTGCGTCGGTGGAGCATGGAGAGAGGTTCCAATGAAGCTAAAAGCACTAGCATAGGACATGAAATAGATCCATGGCGCCACGATCGCAACAGCTTGCGTTCTACTACTAATTTATCTTACATGACGATAATGGCTGATGAAAGTGTTCAGTATGTGAAGGGCAGCCGAAGTACTCAAGACGCTTGATATGCCTCAGATGGTTAAATACCCTTAGTGCCTGGATCATCGAGCATGCTCATTTTCCTGGAATGTTTAGAACTATGGTGACAGCGGGATTGCATGGAAGACGAAAGTGCTTAGATTGTGTATTCTACCTTAGTTGTTGGTAACCACTACAGAAACACCACCTAACACTGCTGGCACACCACCCCCTACACTGCTGGCACACCGACCCCCCCCCACTAAGCCTAATCGGGTAATTTTCAGGGTCCAAAGACCCCGTAAACAAACAACATCAACAAGGTCAAAGAGGGGTCCTGGGAGATACATAGATTTGCGCCTATTTACCACCAAATTTAATGTATTTTCTCGCCGGTCTCCCAGTGCAAATTTGGTGCAGATTCAAACCTGAAACATATCTTTGGCATGCTCAGAATCAATCTCTATTTGCATCTCTAATTTACATCTAGAAACTGCCCATGTAGAAGGCCGAAACACCTGCAATTTGACCTCCGACCTCGCCCGCCTTGTTGTCGACCTTCTCGCTGACGCTGCGGTTGACTGTCAGGCGCCTGGCTAGAGGGGTAGGGGGCAGCATTTGCATAGACATATTGAGGTGGATGCAAATGTAGGAGGTGGGAGGGGGAGGAGGATGGCGGCGGCGACGGCGGCGACGATGTAAACAAACAACGCGTTGGACCCTGAAAATTACCCGATTAGGCTTAGTGGGGGGGGGTGGTGTGCCAGCAGTGTAGGGGGTGGTGTGCCAGCAGTGTTAGGTGGTGTTTCTGTAGTGGTTACCTAGTTGTTTGGGGTATGAGAATCACTAGTCTCTGAACAGATATGATTTGATCCCAGCGACACGCCTCGTTCAACCCTTGGACTTGATCTATCTACGCAGGCCGTATATTGAAAGTCCGTCGAGGTCTGTCACACACCGAACCTGTTCAGGGTTAATTGTAACGCTATATACCCGAGTTGGAGGCTGTCTGGCCGGACGCAGTAGCTCGACGTCATCTTTATCTTTGGAATTTTCCAATTATAGTCGGATCTTGTCAGCATAGTCGACAACGGCTTCTTTCCGGTCACTATTGGAGCATGCGAATCCTTGGACGCGGATTCACGCCTCGAGCAAATTTGAATTTGTAGTTTTCAGATTTGTCCGTGATGCGAAAGTCATATCCTTTGCGATCTCGCGATACTCAATGTTGTTATAGGCTGCGACTGCGCCTAAGAATGGGGCTAGGGGAAATACGCGTCGATTGTCCGTACGCGTGTGACGAGCCATGGGTTCGAAGTGGTAGGAAAGGTTTCCCAAAAGTAAGGACTTCCTATACGATCGGCCTGGGCCGTCTCCGTTGCGATCCATCGCTACAGAGGCTGAAGCAAGAAGTCCTCGCAACGCCAAGACCAGGCTTACATGGGTGACTTTGGGACTCGACATGAGTCACTCTAGGTCTTCCGGGAGCCCTTGATGAAATTTACCAGTGGGGCGCTCCTAGCGTGAGCAACTTTCTGGTAACTCGCTCAGTAAATGACTCAGCTCTCTTTGTCTGAGGGTATATATGATCCACTCAAGCCCATCAAGTACCATCACAATTTTTCTTACAAGGGAAAGCACTGCAAAGCTTTATCTATCCGACCAACAGTAGAGCTTTATTGACTCTTTTTCAGTCTCTATCAAGCCATCATGAAGTGCGGCCCACCGGCAAAGGCCCAGGAGCTAGAGGGAATCTACGGCGGCTGCGTGAGTCATTTTCTTGAGCACCTGCAGCCCTATCTGAGTCGTATCAAAAGTTCTGAGTCGTGTTCGAGCGACATCTGCTCCAACGAGATGTCTCGTGATTCATTCCAATAACAGAAAGGCGTAATGCTGACTCCAAGGATCTCCAGTTGCTTGCGAGTCAAAACCGCAACTTATCTACAGCCACCAAAGAGATCCTTGGCCTACTGGCACGACAAGCCGAAATTGCGTTGGAACATGGCCAAAACGACTACGATCGAGAGGCTTTTCTTCGAGAAATAGAGGATATTGACACCATAAAGACCGATGGGAAACGGGAAGCAGATGGAAAGAAGCCTCAACGTTATGACGTTTTCAGCAAAATGGGCGACTATGCAAGCGTTTTATGCAAGCAGTTGAAAGAGGTGAAGGGGGCAAGGTTTAAAGACATGTCCTGGATACAAATTGTGGAGAAGTTAGACGAAGAAATGTAAGCTGACTCTGTGCACCACTTGATCCCCCACATCAGGATTGATTATCCTGACGATTTGAACGCTTTCGCTGACTGGGATGGAAATAGTGCCGACCATACACAATGGCTGAACGATGGGAGCATTGGTGACGAGCCAGCAAAGCCTCTGCACAGAGAGCTAGAGCGAACCATGAGAGTTGTTGAGGAAGAGGATTACGAACAAGACTTCTGGGAGATACGGCAGTACGCTTGTCGTAATCGGTTGATGCATTGTGACATTCTTGACGAACTAGTATGCGGCAAATACGAAGAGGTTAGTACTTATTCCTGAGCTTTCGTCAAAAATTCGCAAATACTTTGAAGCGCCATTGGCTACCCAAGCATATTACAAAGCTCGATCCCTAAACGCAAAGACGCAATACTGACATTGGAAAAACAGGTACTCCAGCATATCCAAGCCGACTTAGAGAGTCTTGATGAAAGCCTACCAGCGGACCAATTGGCAAATATTGACAAATATCGAACAATGATATCGCGTTTTAGGAGCCGATGGTTCGTTCCTAAGTCCGTCGACAGGAGGAACCAGGTTACCTGGAAGCCAAACGCGGAGGCCAAGAAGCATTTAGAGGAGCTCAAGGGTCCCAAGGTATACGACCACTCGGAGAACGATATCGGCCAGTTACACAAGACCATCTCTGAGCTCACGAAGGAGCTGAAGGAAGTCAAAGATATCATGAAGTCCAATGAGAAGATGGTCAGCTCTACGAGGCGGATCGCATCAGCATCCCTTGAAGTAGCAGCCAATGCGACGCCAAGTAATACAATGATTGACGACTTGACGTCTTGACGACTTGGCGATTCGTGGATCGACGACTCGCTGCTGGATCCTATCGAGGTGATGGCGAAGAGAGCGCAATCGCACGACCAATCCGAGAACGATATTGGACAACTGCACAAGACTATCTCTGAGCTCACCAAAGAGCTTAAAGATATCAAAGAGATCATGAAGTCCAACGAGAAGTCGGTCAATTCGACCAGGCGAGTCGTCTTAGCGTCTCCTTATATAGCAGCCAATGCGACCCAGAAGCCGAATGAGAAGCGAAGGCGAGTGCTCGAGGAGCACGAAGTATATACGCCGGTGACCAAGCGAAGAAGGAAGGCGCAAGACGCCAGCGAGAATGCAAGTGCACTTGACACCTTTGGCTCCGTAGACTGCATTGATTTGTTTGGGAAATGAATAGGAAACAAGCGAGCGCTGGGAGTATACTATGCGAGCACCAGGTTCTCATTTTAATTGGTTGTCTTTTAGTCATGAAGAGATTTACAAGAAAGACATCACAAGGGAAAAGCTGCGTCCATCGTACTCGTACAACGTCGGCTGCAGTATCGTCGTATCGAAGTACTTTGACTTGGTTGAAAACAAGCACTCTTAGCCCTACGGTGTCTAGCGTGATGTTTTCAAAACACCACCACCTCCTTGGGAGTCAGGAACCAGTCGTGGAATTCAACCACTACAATGCCTTATCCTCTCGTTCTGAACGGCACTCCCAAACATCTACGGTTGGATTGTGTGTATTACCCCTGACCATGCCCAGGCGCGGCAAGGCAGCCCAATATGAACTAGCGGCTCTTCGGCCGCAATCTGCTCTGTTCGGCACGGAAGCCTAGGTCCAAATCACTCAGAGGCTCGATGCTGCTGCACCTTCGCGAGTCGCAACCACCAACATAGTGCTTCGATTGTGTACCGGTGATGATAGACCTGTCCGTCAAAATTAATGACAGCTAGATGACGAGTGAGGGATTAATGACAGTCAGACAACAAGTAAGGTTGCGCGTTGATCCTGCGAAGATGCTGCTGCATCAGGCTGAGGACGTGATCTGCATGCGATACGGGGATTCCGTGTCCAATAATTTTCCTCTGCACTTCTGCACCATGACGTCGGAGGCTGACTGAGGCACAGTGCACTGAGGCCGGGGAGCCTAGCCTTGAGCTGTGATTATTCTTCATTAAACACAAGGTTGGTCCTCATTCAGCTGATATAATTTTTTCCTGTTTACTCCCTGAGATCCTACTTCCGCCACTCAAGTATGTCTAAGCAGACTGTCGGCGCATGCGACTCCGTGTACAGCGACGTTCCGAGTCCACCTTTTATGCCTAACCCGGATGTCTCGGGCATTGGTGTCCTTATAGGCTTCCTGGCGACAGCCTACTTGACTTTCCTCTTCGTCGTTATCTACTATTTGACAGGCTGTGTTGAAGAGACCTTTATCAACGAAATCGATAAAATGGTTCTTGCCAAATGTTCGCTCAGGAAGCATGTCAAATCCGTACGACGATTGGAATTGACACTCGGTCGCGCCGTCCTTATTTTTAGTGATCAGCAAGTCGTTACAGGCATTGGTTTGCTAAGCAGTGGCTACGCACAGTTGAAGTCCGGCATTGACATCTACCATTGGCAAATTCTTGTCTATCTTGCTTGGTTCTCCTCAGTCACTCATCTTACCACTTTGACCGTACTGCGACAATATTTTCGAGACAATGTTGCAGCTCGTCTTTGGAGATCTGTCCTCATGCTTGTTACAGTCACAATGCTTGGAGTTGCGCTTGTACCAACGGGAGATTATCTATGGTTTACAGCTGGTTATGGAGGCTACAGCCTAGGTGTTCCTGCTCTTTGCTTTTTCCAGCGCCTAGTCTCCCGAGATCCAAACCAGAGATATACTATCGGTGCTATTTCGACCTCTTCTATGATCGTATCTCTCTTCGTTCTGATTTCTGGATATTTAATGAGACTTATAAAGCTCTCCGAGAAAGCTACAGCTTTCAACAGACGTTGGATACGAACCAAACCAAGCCGCAAAATTGGCAGTCTGCGGGACAATGCTCTCAAACGTGTTGCAAGGCCAATCCCGAAGATTCTCAACAGTCATTGGGTCTCAGCATATGTGTTCCTGGAAGCGCTGCATATATTCTTGCGAGCCTTGCTTGATATCTATGAGTCCATGTTATGGGAGATTCTTTGGCTTGCCTTTGCCCTTGCTTGGGGAACTCGTAACCTCTTTATCACTCGAGCTTACAATAGCGACAATACGGAGAACACGTGGGGCTTTGGGCAATTGTTCCCCGTTCTGTTGTTAGTGTTGCCTCTCTTAAGCATCTTGGAAACCTACTACGGTAACTAGATTTCCAAGCATCTGTTACCCCTTTCTGAAGTCTCAAGGAGGTGGAAACACGTCTCAGATTTTCCGCCCCAACGCATGCTTCTTAGATCGTTGCATTAATTGAAAGTAAAAATGCTGACTCCGGCGTCCACTTAGAGGACGAAATCTCACCCCGCCCAGACAGTGAAGGCGCTGCGAGTGGCGGCGATGTTCACGTCAAGTATAGTGTTCAGCCAAGACTTTTGCGCGTGGGCCAATGGGGCCCAAGATCGACGTCGACAACATACACGAGCGTCATCGCATTAGAAGATCATCCGACTCTTCGAAGGACGGGGACCGTAATCAAGACTGAGGAACAACAATTGGATAGCACTTCGCCCGTCATATCTCTGCACTCCACCTTACGGTTGGAAAACCACGACACACTGCTTCCAAGCCCGGGTGGCGAGTCTACTGGAAGAGGCAACAGATCAGATCTAGACATCGAGTGTTATGATTTCGAATGGTTTTGGATTCTGGTACTAATGCTAGTCGGTAGTCTCTTCGGTGTCGTTTCCTTTGCACTCGCTGTCTCCGGGAAAATCGTAGACCTCTGGCAGAAACTTCTTACGGTACTCGCCATCAGTCTCACCCTGTGCTTCTGCTATACCGTCGCTTTTGTCGTGCTGTCATTGTTCCATGAAGCACTCGGAAAGATGCTGAAGACACGTCTTAAATTTAAGCTTCAAAAGCAACGGAACGTCCTTAGAATCCTCGCTTGGCTTTGTCTTCCTTGCTGTTTAGGTTTGGTGTCATCATTGTTTTTGTTCAACACTGGATAAGACTGGACTTTCTGTTGCTTACGAAAATCCGGAGTGTGTTTTACTGTAGCGTCGATCTATCTACGTCTTCTATGACAGCTGGATCGTCATTGTCTCGCTGGGGAGCGGTCGCCGAACCGCTACTAGCTGGATCTAGTATCATTCGATCTCGAATCGTGAGACAGTTGGGTTCTACTTTCCGAAATAGCAATATTCTCTTGAGCAGTGGAGTCGACGAGTGAGAAACATATCGGCTATGCGCAGACCCCTCGTTCTTGGGGCGATGCGGATCGTGAAGGTCTAGCAACGGGACGTAGACAGTGTCAGCCTCGCGAGCGTTTCTTGGATCATGTTTAGTTCCGCTGAATCAAATTTGCATCAGTGGACCACCGATGCTTTTTCATAGGCATATAGATCAACAGCCGACGTGTCGCGGATGTCTGATACCTAGCAGGTCCAAAACAGCCACAAAAGTTGTATTATCTCTCTGGCTAGCTAGAAACTTACAACGCCATCTTTCTTCCGGTTTACTCACCAGCGTATGGGAACATGATCTGAATGTCGAGAGCTCTCTTTCTCGAGGAGGCTAAGAAAATTGCGAATTGTAGATTCTGAGATTGATGGTCTTGGCAAGGGCTTGGGAAGTAGGAGGAAGAGGAACGTTAGTGATGAAGTCAAGGAGAAACGACAAAGGGGGAGGAAGAAGGTGATCATGGGACGAGAAAGGCGTAAGCGACAAAGAGGGGGGTGATGAAAGCAAAGGGCGGAGGAGTAACATTGGGAGAAGGAGAATTGAGAGAGACGAAGAAGAGGGAAGAGGGAAGAGAGGGAAGAGGAGAAATCGGAGAAGAAGAAGAAGAAGAAGACAGAGAAACGAACAGGGCTAGAAATGAAAGAGATCGCAAGGACATCGGCCAGAAGCGTCGTCACTCCAAGCCTAGACGAACAAGCCTTCAGAACCTACTCCACACACCCAACCTCGATCACAACCCACACTACCACCCCAATCTCCCGCAACTCTCATACTCTGCTTCGCTTTCCTATCCTACCGCTGACCTATCCTACCGCTGAATCTCGAAGCAAAAGTCCATGTTCACGGAAGGGTAATCGCTGCACTTTTCGCGACTTTACCTTGTCTTTGTCGCAAGATCAGATAACCTCACCCCTCCTTTCTTGTGAGATTCTTGTTGTCGCTAAAATTGGGATTAAACTTGCTAGGGGGAGAAGAACAGAGATACCACGCAGAAGGCGGAGTTACGCCCGCCTCCACGATTCACGAGTAAGTAAACGGAGATCGCTTCATCCATCCGACCTCGATCAGAACACTTGTCAGATCTTTAATCCTGCTTCATTGCTCGACTCCACAGCTAAAGCTCGCTCGTATGCATGCAGCTCCCAAGCTCTTCTAATACACTTTCTCTCCCCAACCCTAAAACCACCAGCCACCACTCGAACGCCTGAAAGCATTGTGCTCCCTCCTACACCGCCCAAGGGAGCCCACACCCGTCCCCTAAAGTCCCCCCACCACACCCACCACCCCCGCCGCCAGCATCCCCACCACCATCCCCACACCCGTAGCCCTCCCCCCCTGCGCACCTCCTGTACTACCACTCGAACTCACCGAGCTAGTCTGCGTACTAGAGCTCGTAGTCGTGCTCCCACCGCTCGTCACCGTGCTCGTCCCGCTCGAGGTTGTGCTGCTCGTACCCATCTTCGTCACTGTACTACTAGAGCTGATGGTCGTCGCAGTAAAGCTGGAGCCGCCGTTCTCAGCGCTCGCAGACGCCAGGATCGCACTAGCAGCGCTGCCCGTGGCGGTTAAGAGGCTGGCGCCGTTGATGCGCGTCTCTTCGGCGAAGGCGATGTCGGCGTTTAGGGCGCTGGCGATTGGCTGTGTGGGTATCAGTTGGTGCAGCGAGGAAGAATAAGTGGTAAGGAACGGGCGTGAGATAGAGAAGGGGTTGAGGGCAGGACGTCGGGGCGTGACAGCGAAGTCCACAAGGCTACGCCCCGAAGCCTCGGCGGATTGGGCGAAGAACCATGGCATAAAAAAAAGGGGGGTTGACTCACACCATCCGTAGGCGCAGCGCTCAACCACCCCGGCATGTGCGACAGGTCGTGAGAGTAGATGATCTGGTCTGCGGCCGCAGCGATGTCGGAGGGGATGTTGTGGCCGCTGATTTGCGAGGCGGGCAGCTGGCGAAGGGCGGAGGCGAGGGGGGGGGAGGTCACTTGGGAGGAGGCGACTGCGCGGAGGGCGGATAGCTGTATTGGGAGGAGGGGTTAGTGTGGTCAAGAGGGTGTGGGTGTGGGGGGTGATCGGTTGGTGAGGTGAAGGGTATGAGGGAGAAGGTATGGAGGAATGCTGGTGGTTAGGAGGGATAGATACGTACCACGACGGACTTAGGCGGAGGCACAAAGGTGCCGGGCCCATCGAGGGTGATGCTGAAGGCGGAGATGGAGGTGATGAGGTTGAGGGAGATGGGGTTGATGAGATGCATGGTGTGAGTATTCTAGTTGCTGTTCTTTCTGATGGTTTTCGATGGATTTGAACAAGAAGGGTTTTTCTGGTTCGAGGCTTGAGGAGGGTGCTGTGGGTGAGAGAGTCTAGATATGAGCAAGGAGGTAGGGAGGGAGGAAGAAGGTCGAAGAGAGTGGAGAGTGGACATTGGGGGAATGGGGGCGGTGTTTCGATTACGTCATCCTTGTGAATGAGGTGGGCTTGTGAATGAGAAGGGGGGGAATGGTGTGGTGATGCTGGAGGTGATGGGAGTGTTGATGGAGTTTATTGAGGGGCGGCTTGCATACTTTGGTCATATGTGATTGAGTTGAAGCATAGTGCCTAATCAGTGATCGAGATGGGGGTTCAGGATGAAGGGCTTTGCTCGATCATTGCCCTCACCCGGGACAGACCCTCATGCATTGTGGCCTCTAATGATGGGAAACGAATTGCTCGGACTGCTGCGCGGAGATGCATATCAGGGCCCATCTGCTGTAATCCTCGAACAAGTTACTTGTGGGAATGGGAAGCCAGAGCAGCTCATCCGTGATCTTATGATAGTGCAAGCTTGTAATGGTTGTGGCAACGATTCGACTAAGTAATAAGAAGGCAACTTCCTTGACAAATGCTCGTTGAATCATGGTTTTTCAAGTCATCTCTCTTGAAGAAGTATCCTCGAAGGACAAATTCCCGAGCGAGATTCCGTTGCAAATCTCCTAACATAACCATCAGTCAATCTAAAAGACACAGCCCCGGACATCTCTGTTTATATGCGCAGAGGTTGCTTATTTGGGACATGCGAGACGCATGAACAAAGGTGGATGTTATCATTTCCTCGAACCTTGTCCTTCCTTCAACTCTTTTCAATCTGTGAGATCGGTGCCCGATGT
>JAABUL010008881.1_pt1 | contig 9998 bp, 17 predicted proteins | sample 5559151 | NCBI WGS metagenome assembly JAABUL01 (sample SAMN10711876, study PRJNA513368) | rock metagenome | isolation source: Antarctica rocks | place: Antarctica: Victoria Land, Pudding Butte sud | reverse complement strand
ACAGCAACCTCAACGACTCCTACAACCTGCCGGAGCTCGCGCAGCTGCTGGTGGAGCTCATGAAAGCGGGCACCTACAAGTCGAACAAGCTGATGTGAGGCCTCCTTGAACACCCTATGTTGAACACCCTATGTTGAACACCCTATGTTGAACACTGCTCCTCCAGCAATATCACAGTTGTTTGATGCAAGGCTCTACAAGACTAGCCTGTGTTCTTCGGTTCTTTCGCTGATGGAGTGCCATCCTTGCGTTCAGGGCGGCCGTGCTGTCTGCGCATTCGGCGTGCCAGCGGGGTGACGAAGTGCGGTCCCTGCGGTGCTGCGACGTCGGCGCCCCTTGGGAGCACCCCGTCATCGGGCCATGCATCGCGACCGTGCTGACGGTGACGCAGCGCGGCGGCAAGACGCAGGAGGTGCGTCTTGTTCTGGATTTCTCTCAAACATTTTACTTGGCCAAAGCACTCAATCAGCGGTGCGTTGAAGCACCTGCTGCCACGGCACAACAGCACGATGGCAGGCAGGTGCGCTAGGTCCATGACGCACAAAGCCTGTCCTAATTCAGAACATCTACTTCAAGTAACTCTGCCATTTCTGCGTGGAGGTGCCGCCTCTGGCACAGCGCAGCAACAGGATGGCAGGCTGCGCAGCAACTGGGCGCTTCACGTGCAAGCTGGACGCATGTTGGTTATATCCCTGAAACATTTCCCCCATCAGGTTTTCATCCAGTCTGCATGAACGCCGGCGCTGCTGCCAGCTGTGCTGCAGCAGGTGCGCTATAGCCAAGGTGCCTCGCAAAGCCTGCTGAGAATGATAGAATTCTGGAAAATGCTAATCAGATGTTCAGCCCATTTGCATGGGCGCTGGCGCTGCCGCAGTACAGCTGGCAGCAGGTAAGGCACGCTGTGGCCAAAGGCGCGTCACATGCCTGCTGACTTCTGTGGTGGCAAACCTCGGAATTCTGTTAGATCTATCCTCGAAATAACCTCCCACTATGTGTTTATCAGGTCTTCGTGTGCGGCTGCGCTGCTGCAGCGCAGCCGGCGGCAGGTGGCTCAGGCGCTTCACATGCCTGTTGAGATTCCTCTTGTCTGTCCACACAATAATTCTCATTTCAATATGGGTTACAGCGCTGGCAGTGTCGTAGCCCAGCCGGTGGTGCTTTGGCCAAGGCGCTTTGCAGGCCGGCCTTTTTTCCCGATTTCCTTCAAATATATTCAAGCAGGTTTCCTCCAGTTGTCATGGGCGCAGCTGTTGCCACAGTGCAGCCGATGGCAAACGTGTTGTGGCCAAAGCGCTCCGCAAGCCTGCCAAATTTTCTTTTACGGCAATTTCTGGAGGACTTTCCAGTAGATTCGCGTCAGCGTTCCAGGCCCTGGCAGGGGAGCTGCTGCTGCCACCGCACAGCCGGCGTCAGGCCGGCAGGTGCGCTTGGGCATACCAGCGCTGAGATCTCAGCCTTTGTCCACTCCCATGCTTGGATTCAAGCTGTCGTATCGGTGCTTGCAGGATGGCGACTTCTGCTGGAAGGGCTACATCCCTCACATCAACCCGCTGAGATGGTGCTCAGCAAGCTGCTCCGCCAGGTTAAGCGGCTTAACCTGGCGGAGCAGCTTGCCGCACTACAGTTCTGGTTCTGAAACACCAACCTGCTGACGCTTTTGTTTAGAGCTCCTAGCAAAACCAGACTTGCTGATGGCCATCAGCCATGTGTGACTGTGCGACATTGTGAATCTGCAGAAAGCGTATGCCACGACGACCTTTTGTGAGAACCGGAAGTGGCCATGCGCCACCGCGAAGAAGGGTCGGGCAAAGGACTCGCCTGAGACCTTTGCCAATGCGCGGAGCACGGCGAGCGGCTGCGCGCAGGTAGCCTTGGTGTTGAGACTGAAGTGCCGTGACAGTGCTGCTGCTTCTGGATGAAATGGAGGCATACTTGAGGCGACTGTTGTGCCAGCCGCACTGCTTGGCATGTTGTGAGTTGATAATGTGTGATCGATTGATTGCTACCTGATTTTTATCTGGTGCAGGTGACCTGGCGCCGGGGTGGCAGCCACCCGCTCATGGTGATGCGCAAGGCGATTGCGGCTGCATGCTGCCCTGAGCCACTAACAAATGCGGAGATGAAGCCATCCGCCCGCCTCGACCAGGTGGCGCGCATCGCTGCAAAGGTGAGATTGGTTCTTCATAGCCCCGAAACTTGGTGCAGTTTCAATATGCGTTGCTGCTTGTTATGTGGAGACATCCTATTTTTTGACACCGCTATCGCCGGCAGGCCAACCATGCATTTCCATTGCGCTGTACAGATCCACTTGCGGCTGCAAGAGCCGGACACCAATAAGTCAACGGCCAAGGCAGTTGGTGGCATGGAGGTGTACAACAGCCTGCTGCAGGTAAGCTCGTGATGAAGTCCTCTACAACCCTGACATTATGCACAATGAACTTCAAGCTTCCTCTTGCATCATTGCGCGCCCACATAAATTCTGCTGATAATTCAGGGTTCAAGCTCGAGTCTTCATGTCAAGTCTGTGCTCTTGCGCACTGCAGGAGCTGCAGCTTGTGGAGGCGGAGCCGCACAACTTCGCGCCGGCTGAGTGGCCAATCAACGTTGTATACTACGAGTTCCGGAAGAAAGTCGGCGCGCGCGAGTCCTGATGGCAAATGTTGTTCGATCATGCAGTAGGCATCTATTGATGCAAGCGGCGCAAAGCGCGGACCTTTGACAAGTTGCATCATTCATGTCGTGATTCTCGTAGCTTCAGCTCTGGCATCCTGGATTTCCAGCATAGGATCGCTCGCAGATTGGCGAATTTAATGTGTGGAATTTGTGAAAGGTCCTGGAATTCCATCGTCCGAATCCAGCCATCATCCTTGGAGATCCAACACTGAAATGCTGGAAATCCAGCAATAATTCCAGCGTATGTTCGGCTAAATCCACCGTCGACAATTCCAGCGTGAGGCCATATCCAGCGCTGGATTTCCAGCACTTCCAGATGGATTCCAACAGGGGTCTCCATGCTGGAATTCCAGGGCTACAGCGCCGGAATCCAGCGTGACCAATTTTCCGACGGTACAGTGACTGGCAGTGCAGCACATTCGCGACCAGAATCCAGACTTGTTCTGACGGTCAATACATGCGTGAGCTCGTCATCCAGGCAGACCAGGTTGCTGTGATGGACTTCACCGTTGCTTGTTTCGACGGCTTCGTCGAGACAGATTAGCTTAGCAGTGAGGGGTTCTAATCCCGTAGTTGGCACCCTTTTAGCCCGGGTGTAACATCTATCTCTCCCTCTCTGCCCAGTTGCAGCTCATGTCGCGATAGTATGATGACCGACCATGCCGGAGGAAGTGTTCTGGAAGAAGGCAGTGCCATTACTCTTAGGGTCTGAGAAGCCCACCGTGCAGAAGGTCCTTGCGGCCAATCCATCCCCAACCTCATTTGTGGACCAAACGCTGTTGCACGCCATCATGATCAAGATCACGGCCGTCTCGAAGCCCGAGGACAAGCAATTCGCGGCGGTGGGCTACTGGTTGGCGCACAACAACATGTGAGCCGACCTGCCCGCCTGCCTGTCTTACACGCCTGCCTGCCTGCCTCTCTGCGGCTGCCTTTTTGCCTGCCTGTCTGCCGCTCGTGCGACTGCAATCAGAAGGGCTACAACTTAAAAACAACACATTCATGACCGGACTGCCCTTTGTGTAGGGACGGCTTCGACGAGGCTTCCAAGCAGTCGTGAGGTGCGTTGTCGCAGCCACAGCGGCGCACTACATACGCATCAGCGTGTTTGGTTTCTGCGCGGTTGCGAGCCAAGAACACCCGCATGAGCACTGGGACACACCGTGCATCCGCAGGGACGAAGACGCTGATGGGCATTCCAGCCGCACGAGCGACGCGCGGGTGCAAGGTGGCGCGCTGCGGGAGTGCATACGGCTGCAAATGTCTGGAGCAGTCTGGCATTGATGAATGGGCCAGTGGCCGGGCTCAGCGCACTGGAGCCGTAAGCCAGCGCTGGGCACAGTAGCAGCATTCAGGAGCCAGCGGCAATATCCATATCCTATGGGGCGTCGCCATGCCATGTTCCCGGTCGTATCTAGAGCTGCGATGGACGACACAGCAACGGTCCGTATGTCCAGCGAATCGATGCTCAGTGCTACGAGGTGGTATCGACATGCTTGATGCTCTTCGCATCACTAGACCGGCGCCTCAAAACGCCTCAGACCATGTCTGCATAAGCGTGGCCAGCCGTCCTGCACACGTCAATTCAGACAGGCAGCTCACTGCAAAGCCCGAAGCACAGGACTGCAATGAACCAGTGCCGGACAAAGCAGGACCTCATGGCTGCGCATCCTATCAGCTGCACGTCTTTCTGGCGCCGCTTCTGCCTCGGCGCCTCCACCAGTCGAGCTCTCGAGGCGCATGAGAAAACGGTTCGACCTCGGCAGCTCTGGTACGCGGCTGACGCCGTGCCGGGTTTCAAGTTCTCTCCAACCAAAGATTGATAGATGCGTGCCTGGAGCGGCCATGTGTAGACGGGTCCAGTTGAACGGGGGACGCCACGCTGGTGCTGATGCGTGGCAACGCGTCCCTGTGTTGCAGCATCAACCAGAACTCAGTTTTAAAAGGAGTGCCCTGCCTAATTGGACTCCCCACGCGACATGCTGCCGCACAGAAATTGGTATCGCATTTCTGTTCGCCGTTGCTCACTCCAATGCATAGGCACCACACCTGTAGAGCGCCCGGCGGCTGTCGGCGAGCGGGCTGACCTCGCCGCGAGGCATGCTGTCCAGAGGCGAGAGGGTGGAGCCGCCGGAGCGCTGAACGCTGCTGGGCGAGGCCGTCAGGTGGTCGGTGGAACCGCCGCCGCCGCCGCCGCCGCCGCCCGGCTGCGCATTGCCGTCAAAGCCCGCCACCTGCCGGGGCGCACCGAGGGGATATGAACATTCGCACACTGATTGGTGGCGGCTCATTAGGTTTCTCATCAGGTCTGCCGCAATTATGATTTAGTTTGTGTAGGTTGCCTACGGCATGTTCTGGTTGTGATGACAAGTAGTTGCACATATACGCCCGCATATGCAAGAAACTCTGAGGAGAGTCTTACCCATCAGCGACAAGGCAATGCGGCAAGCATCTGAAGAGAGAGTCATGAGGCACCTGAGTACGGCAGCAAGTCAGTCCGCATGACAGCGGCAGTTGGCGCTGGGCAGCAATCAAGGCTGGCCAGGCACAGCCGATCATGTTGGAACTATCCAGTTGTAGTTCCAAAGCTAGGTCTGCAAGTAAGCACGAAGTTGCAACAGGCGAGGGTGGAGTTGGGGATGTTGAGCCACGCGCCGCCCGCCGCAACGACGTCCTCGTCGTCCAGCCTCGGGTGCGCATCTTCGGATTTCTCCGGCCGCGTATGCACCCCACCCTGCAGTCACCGTGTCCAAATGCTTGTGTTCAATAGCGTGATGTCTCACGCCTGGAAGGTGTGCGAAAGCTTCATGATGAGGCTGTTCGTGCCCCAGCTGGATACAATCGGTGCCACGGCGTGCGTGAATCTGGCGGCACTTCGTGCGCTCAGCGGCTCATACATCTGAATGGGCATGCCGCCGGCACTGCGACACCGATTGCGCCGACCGCAGCAGGGAGGTGCGCGCCGGTTGACTGGTCCCCAGCAGCTCCACTCTGTAATCACGCTGCGTGCCAGCAGATACAGAAACTCCAGAGCCCATGACTGCGCCCAATAACGCGTGATGCCGCCCTTGAGCGGTCGCAGCACGTCACGCAGCTTGGCGTATGCCACTGAACGCAATCTGCGCCCAGCAGCAACACGTCGGCGGTCTACTCCAGCTGTACCTTGGTGCAAAGGCAGCAAAGTCACAAGATAACCTGCAAGATTGTCGTTGCTGCGCAATGGCATAATGCCGTGGGTTAAACAAACAGCGGTCGAACCCAGCTTCGAAAGCACAGGATCTCCAGCCATGTGAGAGGACCGTTTGCGCACACGCTGTTCTGAAACGCTCAGCATCACAGGTGTGTTTCAGTCTTTGCACATCCTGCGTGAGAATGAAATGCGCAGCACTCACGTCGCATAGCGCACGGACCTGCGGATCTGGGGTGCTGGACGGGGCGCAGCATGCTGCTTGTGCAAATGGTTGAGGCTGCGGGTCTTATTACATTTCACGTGTCAAATTTGCATGGCGAGGAGGAGGCGGCATCGGTGGCGCAGGTGCTGGGTTTGAAATTTCAGACTAATAGTTCCGCCTTTGAAGAACCACAAAACTTTCGCCCGACGTCGACCCCATGTTGCGTCCTGCCCCGCCGCGTGTACTGGACGCCCTCGGGTCATCACCTGCTCATGAGCAGGAGGGCAGAGCCTGGCGAACACTGGCGTGGCAACAAGGGGTCTCTGGCCAGCAGCATGTTGTTGCTGTTCAATCCAAAGAGCTGGGATTGGCGCCATCGTGCTGCAAATGACACATTGCACTTGTATGTCACATGCGCTAGGTCGGCCCTGCCGTTGTTTCCATCGCTTGTGCGCACAGCATGCTGCCGAAGCCAATGTATAATCGCATGTACCTACATGAGGAATTCAAGAAAGGCTGCACAGACACGTCGTCCGATGTCGCACGTTCGTCGAGCAGCAGGCCTCCATGGAATTTTTCAGCTGAAATCACTGCTTGCAAGCAAGCCAGCGGTCTAGCTGCCGCGACAGAGCAGATGCATGTTTTCGACTACTGTGCGCGACACGCTATGCTGCCACCAAAAAGATCAACGTCCATCTGCTAGACATGGTCTGTGAACCGAGCGTACTGCCAGTGGAGCGACCGTAAGTCTGGCGGCTGGCGACACTCGGATGTCCAGGGCAGCGCATCAGCAGCGCGCATCGTCCTAAGGACGTTGGCGCTGCCGCTGTCAGTGCTGTGGCGGCAGTCCATCAGGACAATATAATCTTCTGCTGAACTGCCCTCATGCATCAAGCGGCGGGTTGTGGCTGCTGCAGACCACCTGCATGGCACCGCGCCTGCGGGGTGGCGGCGGCGGCGGCGGCAGTCGGCATCTGCGAGACAGTGGCGGCGGGGAGGCACTGGGCTGCACGGGGCTGTGGGCAAAGGTGTATGGCGCCTGTGGGGCCGGCAGCAGCACGCAAGCTCACCGATGGCTGCAGCACGGTTAGCAGCGACGCGCGCACAGTATGGGCGGCTTGACAACTGCCCAGCCCGGGGTCCAACCTGCACTGACTATTGTACTGCCAGCAAGCAGCAATTGGTACCGGTTGTGCAAGATGAGCGGCTGCCCTGAAAGAAGACACATTCACCTGGGGAGTGTCCCCGCTTGGAGGCAATAGGAAATTGAACCGTTGGAGATGAGGACATTCGCTGAGACTGCCGTCATGACTGCAGATGATGATATCACTCCAGCAGCCATCATGTCGGCTCACGTCTCACGGTCATGACTGCAGAGTTTCTGCTGCTGCATGTGTATGGCCGCATATATATGCAGCCTTGGAGCACAAGATCACATCAGCGGTCGAAGAGCACCGCACAGCAACTGGCTGGTGTCTGCTTGCGGCTGTGAAGCATCTTCATGTCTGCTGCATTGCTGCCTCCAGCTTCCCTCGTCGCTTCTACCTTGGGGATCTGCGATGCTACTATCCATTGTTGCTTTTCGTTTTCAGTATCAGTGACGCATCGAGCCTCGGAACGCAGACTGCCACCAGCTGAACTGTTATGCTGCATCTTGGACATGCGGACAGCGGCAGCTTGATGATGGAGCGCGCAGCCGCAATAAGTACCGGCAGCTGCAGCACGCACCATGAGATCAAGATCAAGATCAGGACCCTTATCGAGGCGTGCCTTTGTCATGAGACTGTGTGAGCTGAATGTATTGGCGGGCTCTACGAGCTCACAGGCAATTCAGTTCGGACCCGTGAAGCCACAATCCTCGGGTTCGCATGGTTGCCAACAAGTTGTCAGGTGGAGCTTTCAGGGTCGCAAAGATTTCATGTGTAGCGCGGTTCCAGGTTCTACTTCAGCTGGCCATCAGAGGTGGAACCAAGAGGTCTTGAACCATCATGACATGCCGTTATTGCGTCGCAAGCTGGGCTGCAAGTGGAGCCCGAGAGTCACCTGAAGGGCTGCCCCGGCAAGCCGGCCTACTACTAGTAGGTAATGCAAGATGACTGGTGAGCACGGAGGGCTGCTGCAGCCGATCCATCTCCTCGATTACGCCTTGCAGCTTTTCGTTGCGAGCTGTGAGCTCATCCACCGACTTCTGGAGTTTCGACTTGGTACCGGCAAAATCGCCGATCGCCGATCGCCGATCACGATGAAATGGACAATCGAGTCAGAAAACTGCCGCCAGCCCTCATCGCTGTTAGTATCCAATGTCATAAGCAGTTCCGGGTTAGCAAGCAGCTCAGCATAGCCCAAAACCTTGTCAGGCGAAGCGCCAAGCTCGTCATCGGAAATGCTATAGTCAACTTCGTCCTGCTCGTCACCCGCGTTGCTCGAATCGACACACCGACAACCAGATGTTGTATGCTAGACAATGCAATGGGATTGGATAACGTTTTCCAGTAGATAGGTCGTGTTGAATACGCCAAGTCTCTCTGGGCGCGCACAGCGCCAGAGAGCAGGCAAACACGGGGTGTGGGACTCTCGCAGAGAGCGCCAGAATGTGGGAGTGTTAATAAACACTCACACCATAAACCCATCTGTACTGCAGCAGTGCAGTACAGACACCCCAGCCAAGCTGGAGTAAGCCCAAGGCTTACAAATGAACCACACAGGTTCATCAGTGTTGGGAGGACCATAAGCATTAGGTAGCCTAGCATGGCATATATGCAACAGCGTCTACACACCGGCGCAGACTTTTGATGACGCGACCTGGGGCTGGACGACGAGGACGCGGACGTGCTGCTGCTGTTCCTTTGTCACCGCGCTCAATGGGCAGATTCATTTCTTGGCGCGGTTCCCGCTGCAAGGCTGGCACATGTATGCTAAGCTGTGATCCTGAGAGTCGCCCGCCACTTTCGGCCTGCAGGAACGAGACCTGACTGAACTGCAGCACTCACATGGTCGGTGCGCATGTCCCATGGTGGTCTCAGACTCTGTGATCCGGTCCGACACGCGGTGCGCAGCGCCGGCGAAGTCACGACAGGCCAGCCCTCATAGCAATTCTGCCTGCTGGCCGTGAGCTAAAGCCGTTGCCAAGATGAGCACATCATCAGGACGTCACAAGCCGCTTGCGCCCTGCAGAGGAAGAGGCAACAGCATCAGCAAACGGTATGAGCAGAGAGAGCATGCATTGATCGGATGCTCAGCTTGGCAGGACAGCCACAGCAGGTCCGTGCATTGGGAAGCACAGGTGACATGCGCGGCATGCACTCGTGAGCGCATGCCGTCTGTCACGATTGGCAGGCACCTGTTTATGCTTCTAGAGGGACCTCTGCACGAAGCGTGTTAGATTCTCCTTCGCGTTCTCTCAGGGCGACGAGCCTCTCGCAGGTGGTGCCACCACCGCCGCTATCGGTGCCAGGCGCACACCTGAAATACCAGCCATGCCGTGATGGTCGCGTCGCTCTGGCATATTTCCCTCTTGCACAGTTTATGGAGCGCATAAGCCAGCTAATTGCAGGTTTTCAAGTGCAGCGGCCTCGTGGATGCGTGTCCAGATTCGCACTGCATGGGGAAGATGCACGGTGCCAGAACACTGTGCACAGCGCTCGCATGCTGCGTCACGCACTTGGAAAATGATTGCGGTCATCACTCAAGCCCAGAAAGAGGCGCTGCGGTGCCGCAGCGCGGTGTACGCGCCGTGCACCTCTTCTGAAGCGCTGGATGGGCGTCACTTAGGGGGGGCGAATGGATGTGCGACAGCGGCTTCCCGCCCAGGGTTCGTGCTTAAACTATTTCGAGGAAACGCTAAACGCTAAACTAAAAGGGTGAAACGCTAAACGTTTAGCGGTGTGCGCTAAACTATTTCAACACGTGTCAGCACGTGATAGGGTCCTGAGC
>JAABUL010008880.1_pt1 | contig 9999 bp, 1 predicted proteins | sample 5559151 | NCBI WGS metagenome assembly JAABUL01 (sample SAMN10711876, study PRJNA513368) | rock metagenome | isolation source: Antarctica rocks | place: Antarctica: Victoria Land, Pudding Butte sud | reverse complement strand
TTAAAATTAATTCTCTTAAAATAGTTGCAAAACTATATTGTTGTTTAGACAAAAAAAAAATTTAACAAATTAAAATTTGATATTCTATTATTAAAATTATTATCTTCGAGTATATAACTTTTATTTAGTATATTTTTAGAGAATTGTTGTTTTAAATTAAATCTTTTTTTGTTAAATCTAGTTGCTACAATAGTTGTAAATATTATTATAGAATTAAAATTAATAGAAAAGCAACTCTTAAGTTCTCTTAATATATTGTAGATTAAAATTAAGAGTAATTGTTGTTGCAAATCTTAAGTTGTTATCAAAAAAAACGCGAAAATAGTACAATAGATTATATAATAGATTATATATTGTTTTCTAACAAGAGATATATTATGTATCTATTATGTATATAGAAATTTTTGTATTTTTTTTGGTAATATTTTATAAAAATATTTATATCTATATTGTAGATCTAGATTAAACTTATTGTTAACAAAAAAGAGTTTCTTGTTGTTAGAAGTTGTATCTAACTCTGTTGTAATTAAATAATACAATTATTGTACAAGTTGTTTAACAAATTATTAATTAAATAAATTGTTAAAATAATAGGTAGTAGAACGCTTAGTTAATATATAGAAGCTAGAGCTTTGTCTATCTATATATATTGGTTAAAGCTACTTAGATCGATTATATAATACTAAGTCGAACAGTATTAAGTTAAGTAGTATTAATACTAGATTAAATTAATTACAGTATTTTAATATTTCTATTTAATCTAAGTCTAGAAATTAGCTTCTATATAAATTATATTTTATATTTTATTAAACTTAAAATCTATTTTCAAACTTTTAAGTCTCGAGTATCTTTCTAGCAAAAGTAAGAAAAGTATATAAAGGTTTTTTGTTAGCAATTTATATATATATACGTATATATATTTACGAGCTTCAAATTCAATAGAATTTAAAAAATATATAGAAGACAAAACTCTATTAAAAAATTATATAGATATTATTAATAATATCTAATAACTTTATTAGTAAAACAAAAAAAACAATAAGTATAGATTTAAATAGATAATACAAAGATCGACAATAATAGATATAGTAACTATTTAATTGCAAGTTGTTCAAGTAACTAAGTCTAGTATCTATATTTAAGATTATAAGTAATTTAATTATCAAATTAATTTAAGAGCTTGTCGAAATGCTTTAAATATATTACAAAAAAGAGTTTTAATTAGCTTATTAATTATTTGCTTTTTAATAAAAATATATTTCAATTTAATCTAGCTATTCGCGATCTTTTTACAAATAAACTAGATTTAAATATTTATATATCTTGTTCAAATATATTGCGCGAAATTCTTAGCAAACATTATAATCTTCTAATTGTTGCAATAGATAACAATAACAACTAGATACAATATAAAAAGTATTAAAAAAGAAATTATAACAACAACAAAAGTTCTAAACATAAATAATAATAATAAGAATAAATAGAACAATTGCAATTGCTTTAACAATACTTAAAATTAAATAGTTTTTTTAGCAATTTATATTTGTTTAATATACTTAACTTTGCAAATAAAAAGACCAACAAATAGTTAATATTTAAATAATTAATTAATAACGATACTCTCTAAATTAAAGATATATCTAAAGATAAAACAATTAATATCTTAATTTTTGCTCTAGTTATTATCGATATAGCTTAACAAAAAACAAATACTTTTACAAAAGATAAAACGAAAATCAAAAATATCTCGAAAATAATAAAATATTTGTTTAACAATCTTTTAGTAAGTGTTAATAGAATTGAAAGTATATTTGTTTATTACTAAGATAACAAAAGCAATATCTAGTCGAATATCTAGTATTGCGTATATAAGAAAATTAATTGTCAATTAATAGATATAATAATAATTTAGATTAACAATATAGTTGAAGTCGACAATATATATTTTGAATATATTTATAAAAATAGCAACTAATTTATACTTTTATATCTTGTAATTTTTTAATATTCTTTTCAAATATACTTTTTAACTTAAACAGAGAATTTAAATTTGCAAAATTATATTTAATTTTAATTTCTATATACTATTAAACAAGATCTAAGTTAATTATCTTAAATTAATTAACAAAGATTTTTTTAACAATATTGATAAACTTTTTTTTAATATTAACAAATAAAGATTGTTTATATAGATAGCAATAATAGTAAAGTTATTAGTAAAGATATTTAAATCGAAATTCAATAGACAAAAATAATATTTTTTGAGAAATATTACAAAAGTATTATATTATATTGAAAATAATTGCTTAAGTTTATAAAAAACTTTTCTAAGTTAATAGATTTTTTTGTTTTATTCAAAATTGTAAAACAATTTTATAGAGATCTTTTTGTTAATATTTTTGTAAAAAAAGATAATAACAATATTTATTTGTTTTAGATTCTAGTTGTTAACAATAACAAAAACAAAAATAATTTTATAGCTTATAAACTTAATTAAAATTGCAAAAATTTCGATATAATTTAGATTTTTGCGTTATTTAAAGTTCTTAACAATTTAACAAACTTTATAGCAAAAAAATTGTTATTATTTTTTGTTTAATTTTGTAGATTTATTTTCTACAAAATATATAATACTTGTTCAATACTAAACAAACAATATAAATATTGTTTTTTTCTAAAAATTTGATTTTGTTATATTTAGCTAGCTATTAATCTATTTTGTAGTAAATATTTGCTATAGCTTTAATATAGATTTTAGATTTATATAGTTTTGATAATATAATTTTAAACAATAGAGCAAAAGAATTTGCAAATTTATTTTAATATAATTAATACTTAAGATATCTTTGCAACGCTAGATCAAGATTTGAAAACAATAAATTTTCAAATATATCTAGTAATTTAGCAGTTTCAAAAAATTTATTAAAATTAATAGAATCGAAAAAAGTATTGTTTTCAAAGTTAAAAAATAACTTAAAAGATATAGTATTTTTAGAGTCTAAAAAAAATAAAATTTTAGATAAAACAAATAAATCAAGTTTATTAAAGTTTTCGATATAATTTAAAAACAAAACAATTCTTTGTTGTTGTTATAATACTATTATAAAGAGTTTATTTAATTTAGTCTTTACAAAATTTAGAAATTTATTAATAGTATTTGTAGTATTAGATTGCGTAAATAAGATTATAAACAAATATATATTATTGTTTTAACAACTTGTTTTACTATAATTAATATTAGAGTTAAATAATATTTGTTTATTGTTTAACTAATAAATTTTTAATACTTGTTAGATCTTGTCTTTGTTATCTATTATATAATAAATATAGTTTCTTTTATGTTTTACTAGAACTAAAAGTTAAATACAATTCTAAAACTTTTGTCAACTAGTACTTAATTAGATTTTGAATCTTTCTTTTTGTTAATTAATATATCAAATATGCTTGTAGTTATAAAGATATTTAATATTTGTTTCAAAAAAAAGATACTTAACAACAAAGAAGATATTGCAATATAAGTTAACTATTTAGATAATCTTTAATTAAAGATTTCTAATTAAGTTAATATCTTTAATTATAGTGCTAGTCTTTTATATTAAGATTTAGTTAAAATGTTTAATATATTCGTTTATTTTAGAAAAGACAGCAATTGTTAATTTGATATATATTTTTCGTTTTTTGTATTAAACTCGAAAGATTCTATCTATATATTTATTGTTATTGTTAACGCAAATACAAGTATATTTGTTGTCTTTATATTTAAATTTATTAATATAGTATTTAAAGAAAATTAACAAACTAGTTTTATTTTTGTTTTTAAAATATTTTATTTGCAAATACTTAATCTTATTATTTAGTTAAATACAAATAAAGCAAATATTATCGAAATTGTCTAGAGATATAAATTCTATAATATAAATATAAATATAATTCTTTTTTTTAGCAACTAGATCTAATAGAGACTCGATAAGATATTGTTTTGTTTTTTGTATATACGTCAAAAACACAAATATTATTTAAAGATAATTTGATAAAATCGAAAGCATTTTTGCGAACTAGCTAATAGATATTTTGTTTGTCTAGATAATTGAGTTGTTTATATTATATAGTTATTGTATTTTTACTAATTGTTAATAAAGAAATAGCAATAACAAAGAATATAATTAATATTTTTAAATTTAGAAAATAGAGATCAAAGTCTTTAATTGCTTAAACTTGCTAAATATTAATAGAAAAACTATAATTAGTAATTCTTCGAACAATTCTAGCGTCTTTTAGCTAGCTATAGAAAATAAAATTGTAAAAAGAGTTAAATATATATTATATATTGTAAATTGTAATATAACAAGCTCTTTTGTTTTTGTATTTAATAAATAGACAAATAATTTTAATATCTATATCAAATAAATTGCTCTCTATACTTTCTATTAATTATTAAGATATTTTTAAATAGAATACAAAGATATTGGAGTTTTTAAATATATATTGCAAATATCTTGTATTAAAGATTTATTTGCGCAAGAGATAGTTAACAATAAGAGTTAATATTATAGTTATAAAAGTAGACAATTTAAAAATTGTAAATAGAATTGTTACAACAACAAAAACAAAATAATATTTACAGATTATTGTTCTATTAATTTTTTACTTTTTGTTGTTGTTATTTTTACTTTTTGTTCTTGTTCTTGTTAAACTTAAACTTGTTTTTATTTTTTTTAAATTTAAACTTTTTTAAATTTTTCTTTTGATTATTGTAATTTTAACAACGTTTGTTTTTATTATTATTATAATTGTTTTTGAAACTATTGCTCTTTAAAACAAGTTGTAGTTTTAAATATAAATTCTAGCAATCTAGTTATTAATAATCGATTTTTTTGCAATTTGTGCACTTTTTTTGTTTAATATACACAAATTTAAAATTGTTAATAACAAAAAAAAATTTGTAATAGCAATTAGTCTAGTAATTATTGTTGAAATTAAAATAATATTAATAGTTAAAATATCTATTAAATTAATATATTAAATTTTGTAATTGTAAATAATAATAGACAATTTCTACTTTCGAGTATTATCTTTGTTAAAAGATTTATGTTTCGATATTTATTAATTAATAAGATCACAAACAAGATTGTTAAAATTAACTAAACATTTAAAGATAAGTTAATTCTTATCTATAGCTAGATTATTTAAATAGATAGATAGTTTATTAATGATATTGCAAAACTTAATTTTGTATTTGTTAATATTCTAGAAGCTAAAAATCTTAAGAGATTCGAATTTAATTAGACTGACCGTTCGGTTCCAACAGTTGGAACCGAATTGCATAAATTATGAAAATACTAACTATATTAGGTTAAAACTTGGCCTAATTAGGTATAACTTTCGGGTCGGGTTATAGATTTCGGGGAAAAACCGACCCGAACGGTCAGTCTAAATTTAATAAAAATTCTTATTAGTATACTTAATTCTTTAGATTTGTATATTTTAACAATATTTTAATAAGTTTTTTTAATTAAATTAATCTTTTTTATATTATAATATAAGTTCTTATTAACAATATTTTAGAACGCATTTATATACTTTTTATTGTTAGTATTCTATTTAATTTGTTCTTTAATAATTATATTAAACAAGTTAATAGACTTAATATTTAATTTAATATATTTTTAGAGTTTAATTTATTTAAGAATTTCAAACAAGTTTTGTTTCTAGACAAGAAAGTCTATATTATTGCTAATTTTAGCAATTTATTTAAGAGTTGCAAGAGATAACGCGAAGATATTAATAGCTATAATAATATTAATATAATCTGCTATTTTAGACTTCTATTAATAGTTTGTAAGCAATAGACAATTATACTAATAAATATAGTAAAGAGACGTAATTGCGTAGTAAAGATCTTGATAAAGATATTCTAGTTATTAGATTACAAAAATCAAGTAAGTTAATAGAACTAAAATTAGATATCTAGTTTAATAGATATTTTTTAAAAAACTTAGATAAAGAAAATAGCTAGATATACTTTTTTTTGTTAATAGTATCGATTTAATCGATTTTGTTAATTATAGTTTAAACAAAGTTTTAATAGATAAACAATTAATAGACTCTTAAATAAGTCTTATATTTTTGTTATTCTATTTTAAGATTATAATAAACGTAGATTTAAGCAAGTTTAATAGATTTAATTTGTTTAAGAGATAAAGTATTAATAGATAATTTCTAATTAAATTGTTGTTTTTGCTTAATTGTAGATAAATCTTGTTAACTATCTCGAATCTAGCTAAGTTATTTAATCTCTATATTCTTTTTCTTAATTTTAATAACTATAGAGATAAAAATATTATTTTGCGCTTTTAAGATTATTAAATCAATCTTTTTAATCTTTTTATTTTAATAAGATTAAATACTAGTTTTTTAATTTAAAGTTTTTGCGTCTTTGCGATAGTTAAAAGCTTTTCAATTCTATTTAAACAAAATTAATTGCTATTTGATAAATAATTGTATCTAGATATTGTTTTTAAGATAATTAATAAAATTATTTCGATCTTCGAAATATATTTGCAATTTAGTTTACTAATTTGTTTTGTATATTGTAGTAAGAGAAATTAACTAGTACTTGTTCTAGTTATTGAGCTAATCAATTAAATTATCTAATTGTTAACGAGATAATTTTGCAATAAATAGAAAAACAAAGATTAGAAAGACTACATAAATTAACTCTCTTATTAATATATCGAAGCAAGATCTTGTCTTGCTTTAATAATGCGTTTTCGACTAATTGTTAATTATCTAACTATGGATTTCCAATTGTATAATTGTTATATAGCTAGTTCTTCGATCTTTAGAACTTATTATTGATAAATATTTGTTAAAAATAATTAGCGTTTTTCGACAGAAGCAACAAGTTGCAAATAAAATATATTTAGTTGTTTTTACAACTTATATTAGTCTTTTTAGTAAAATATTTGTGTCTAGAATCTCTAGCTAGATATCAATTATTCAATTTTTAATAATTAAAAATTTTAATTTTTTAGATAATTGAGAGATTAATTGTTCGACGAGTTTCGACAGTCTCTTAGCTATTGTTTCGACAATATTATAGTATTAATATTTCGATTCTTAGAGCAATATTAATCTAGATACTCAAATAATTGATTATCAACTTCTATATGCTAGAAATTAACAAGAAATTAGCTAATAGTAGTAATTGTAAATATATTGTCAATTCGATTTACTAACTATACTTCAGACAATTTGATTAACAAGTAGATAAGTTTCTTGTCTTGTTTCAAGCTTATAACTTGCCAAAATAATATATAATAGAACGTTTAGTTACTATATAGAAGCTGGAGCTTTGTTTATCTATATATATTGATTAAAGCTATTCGAACCAATTATATAATATTGAGTCGAGTAGTATTGAACTAGATAGTCCTAGCACTAGATTAGATTAATTATAGTATTTCGACACAAATTTACTATAACTAGTAACAAAAAATAACAAAACAAGTTCTTAAGCTTTTTCTTTTTCTTTAATTTTAATTTTTAAATAGAGTTAAATCTAAATTTAAATTCTACAACTAGCTAAACAAATAAAAATCAAATAATAGAATTCGATTTTTTAATAGTAAGCTTATTTCTACTTAATTTTTTTCTAGATACAATATTTATTAATTTTGAAAAGCATTAATATACAAATATCTATAGCTATCTATAATTTTGCTTAAATAGACTATTCTTATTCTATTGCAATAGTTAATTGAAAATAGTATATTGTAAGATTATACAATCGTGTAATAGAAGTGGCGCTATTAAGACGCACGCTATGCGTATAAAGAGCAAAATAGAAAGATAGATCTACAATTATAAAAGAAATAAACTGTAAAAATTTAAAGAGAAATTCTTAAGAAAAAAACTTTTTATTACTAAGACAAAATCTAAGTACTATCTTAACGCATAACATAATTCGACTACGAGTTACAACAAAATTTGAAATATTATAGTTATAACATTACAATTGTCTTCTTCTTTAAGATTCTAATTCTTAAAATTAGTATTGTATTTGCTAATTGCTATACGTTGTAAATGCGCAATAATCGCAATTATATTTCGCGTCTATTATTAATTTGTTTATTAATAAAAATATATAAATAGATTCTTCTTGTATTGTTTTTTATATTTTTTATATATTATAGACAAGAAATTGTTGCAATAGCAACAAGAGTATTTCTCTTATATATTATTAAGTAGCAATCTTGTAATTAAGCAAGATTTCTATAAATGCTTTTTAACTATAGATCGAGAATTTAAGAAGAACTTTTTACTTATTGTATAACAATAGTTTATTTTTAGAAGTTACAATTAGATTATATTACAATTTTAAATCAACTAAAATTAAGATATTATGCGCAATATTTTTTACTAAATATTTTGTTTTTTGCGCAGTATTAATTTGTAATTTTGCAATAAAAATCTTTTTGTTTTATAAATTATCTCGATTTGCGCACTTAAGTCGAATCGAATTAGCGCAATATTAGATGCAATAATAATATTTATTTATTAAAATATTGCACTCTTTTTATTATTATAATATATTTAAAATAACTCTATAACAACTTTTTTGCAATTTCTTTTCAATATATATAATATTAATAAAGTATATCTATAATTGTAGCAACAAAAACAATAAATTTTCTTAATATTTTGTATAAATTTTAGAAATAACGCAAACTTCTAATAATATTAACTAATATCTAGCAAAACGCAATACTATTAATATAAATATATATAGCAAAGTTGTTGTAGAATCTTGCTAAAACTAATGTTAATAGCAATTCTTAAATAAAGTCGACAATTTTTTTGTTTGCGTTTTTAATATTGTTTCTTTTGTATTTTTTTGCTATCTATAATGCTTGCACTATTTGCAAAATAATAAAAAAACAATAGTAAATAGAGCTTTTTTTGCAATTCTTCTTTTATACTAATATATTGTACAATATATAAAGAAAAAAGATTTGCGTTATATTTGTTGTGCTATTGTTTGTTGCTCTATAGATTTAACTTGCACAATTATATCAAAAACTAATATATTAATATCTTGAGATCTTTTGTTGCTTTTGCAAAAAAATTGTTAATTTGCTAATATTTGCATAGCAAATCTTAGTTAAAAATAATAACTTTAAGTTGTTTAATTTTTTTACTAAGATTAAACTTGTTTTGCGCTTTATTAACAAATAAAAATGTAACAACAAAAAATTGCTATTTTCGACAAATTAACTAGATAGTATAAAAACTACTCTAGTATACTTGTATAATATCTAGCAAGAAATGCTAAATATAATATATTATTAAATATATTTATTAAAACTTTTTTTAAAGAAAAACAACTCTAACTCTTCGAAAAAGAAGAAATTCGCGTTAGCTAATATTAATATCTAAATAATATATTAGACGTAATCTAAGAAAAATTTTGTTAAAAACAATATTATTTGTCTTGTTTTTAGTTAAAAATTATACTAGTTAAATCTCTCTAAAAAAGAGCAATATAAATATCTAGACAAGAGTTTCTCTTATATATTAATACTATTGTTAACAATATATATAATTTGGTCTCTTCGAAAATCAAATTAAATGCTCTAATTAAATTTTTGAAAATATATTTATTTGCAAAATAAAAATTGTTGCTAATTGCACAAGTATGCTTTCTATTGCAATTACAAAAATTTAAAAGTATATTTATAATTGCTATATTATTGCGCACAAACAACAACAATAAAAAATAAGTTAAAAATTAATATGCGTAACAATTAGAAAAAAGAGTTGAAAAAAAATCTTATTATTAAATATAATTAAATTAATTTAAATAGTAAACGCAATTAAGATTTATTATATATTTATTAAAAGATTATTTAAACTAGAAAATCTATCTAGAAAAGATATAGAATTAGATAGCAAAAATATATTATTCTTTATATTATTGTAATTAAATTTAAGAAATTG
>JAABUL010008879.1_pt1 | contig 9999 bp, 10 predicted proteins | sample 5559151 | NCBI WGS metagenome assembly JAABUL01 (sample SAMN10711876, study PRJNA513368) | rock metagenome | isolation source: Antarctica rocks | place: Antarctica: Victoria Land, Pudding Butte sud | reverse complement strand
GAAGATAGGCGTTGACCACCGCCGTCTCGACGACAGCGAGTTCGGGTGCGATCTCCTCGGGAGGGCGCTGCACGACTGTCTCCGGACGATGTGAACAAAGACCATACTGGAGCGGACTGTGCCGGCCAAGTGCGCGGCGTAACTTCGGCCAGGTCGTCGCCACCGCCTCGCAGCAAGGGAAGCTGGCGTCGTCGGCAGCTCTCAGTCTGGTCTCGTTTCATCCGGAGCCGGCGTTGTACCGCAAGTTGAAGGGCCGGTCGGGATCACCTGAGAGGAGAGCTTGGCAGTGCTGGGTGACCGCCAGGTCTCGTAGTAGGTCCAGAAGTCCGATACGGATGTCCGGTTTTCGCGCTCTGCGACTGAAAACTGCCGGTCTGTAATCGGCCAGTCATGCCTGGTGATTACTACTCTGTGCCAGCCGTCGTGGCCGCAATCCAGTCAACGGTGGCCGATAGCGCCTGTCGGGCGTCGCCGCGGGCCGCAGCGAATACGGCAAGCTGCCGGTCGGCACTTGCGCCCAGCGCCGCGACCGTGCGGAGCCATTTTAACTCGGCCTCGCAGCCCAGCGCCGTTGCGTCCTCCTCCACCTGCGACAGGACCGCCTCGAGCCCGGCGGCGAACGGCACCGTGACGCCGCAAACGTCTAGGAATTCCGCGCGGATGCCGTCGCGTTGAGCCCGCCAGAGGTTCTCGGTCGTGATCGCCCGTGCAGCCCCGGTCTGCCCACGATTCAGCGCCGGCGAGCGGTCGAGCAGCCGCACCAGGCACCGGTACAACGCGGCGATGCCTAACGTGTCGTTCAGCCGGGTGCAGCTATCGGCAACACGCAGTTCCAGGGTTGGAAAGTGGATCGACGGTCGTAGCGTCCACCACAGGAAGCTCGCATCAGTGATTGCGCCAGACCGGATCATGGCAGAGACGTAGCGGTCATAGTCGGCCGCATCGTCGAACAGGTCGGGCAGGCCGGTGCGCGGCATCTCGCCCCAGACCGAAAGGCGATACGCGGCCAGTCCCGTGTCGCGGCCCTGCCAGAACGGCGACGATGCGGACAGGGCCAACAGCAACGGCGTGAATGGCAGCATGCGGTTCATCAGATCCACTCGCTCCGCCGGTCGGGGCACCTCGACATGCACGTGCATGCCGCACACGAGGTTGCGTCGACCCAGCATCTGCATCTGCTGCATCAACTGGTCATAGCGCTCCTTCCTGGTCTGTAGCTGCCGGTCCCAGCGGGCGACCGGCTGCGTCCCGGAGGCAAGCACCAGGATGCCGTGGTCGCGCCCGGTCTCGGCCAAGCCCGTGCGTAGCTCCACCAGCTGGGCACGGGCAGAGTCGGCGCTGTCGGTCGGCGCTGTCGCTACCTCCACCTGGGCGGCGAACAACTCCCGCTCGACCGTGGGGACCCGCGCCCGGACCGCTGTGTGGAACGGCTTCGTACGGCGGGGAGTGCCCCGGCTGGTGGAGTCAGCCAGGAAGAACTCTTCCTCGATCCCGAAGCGAAAGCGCCCGTCCATTTCGATCCCTCTTGCTTGCCGGAGGACGGCAATGGCTTGCGTGTGACCGCCCGATGCCACCCTATCACACGTGCAATGCGTCGCCGGGTCCGCCATAGCGCTCGATCTGGATCGCTCGCATCATCGCACCTCGCCCGAGAAGCTTGCGGTGAGTTCGGCGACCCGGCGCAGCGCCTCCGCTGACAGCGGCCCTTCAGCACCGCCGCGAGCGCTCCCTCGAACTCGTCCACGCTCGCCATGCCGATCAGGATCGTCCCCATCGCGGGATGCGTGATGGCGAAGCGGATGGCGGCCTCTGGCAACGAAGCCGCGAAGCCCTTGGTGACGAGCGGCATCAACCGTGACGCCCGTTGCACATCGGTGTCGTAGGACAGCGCCGAGCCGATCGGCTCGGGTGCCGGGCTGGCGACGGCATGGCGATCGGTCGAGCCGCTCAGGGCGCCCCCGGCCAGCACGCGGATGCCGACGACGCCAGTGCGAGCCCGGCGGGTCTGCTCGAAAAGACGGCCGAAATCCTGCGCCGGGTAGCCGGCCGGCAAGTGGCTGCCGGCCGAGGAATTCAGCATGTTGTAGACGATCTGGGCGCTGCCGAACGCGCCGGCGTCGATGACCTGCTGCAACGCCACGGTCTCGCCGACGGCGGTCAGTCCGAGTAGCCGCAGCTTGCCGGCGGCGCGCAACGTCTGGAACGCGGGCACTACTTCCTCCAGCAGTTGGCGCACGCTCAGGCTTTCGCCGCCCCCATCGAGGGTGACGGCGTTGTGCAGGTGGAAGATGTCCACGCAGTCCCGCTGCAGCCGGCGCAGGCTGCCGTCGACCGACTCCGCCGCCGCTTCCGCGATGCGCCCGAACTCGGCCGGGCGCAGGAGCACCTTCGTGCCGATGATGGCGTCTTGCGCGCCGAGTTTCCGGAGCACGCTTCCGAGGTGTTGTTCCGAAGCGCCGTTCCCGTAGGCGACGGCGGTATCGAAGTAGTTGATGCCCGACTCAAGCGCACGGGCGACGGCGCGCTCCTGATCGGCTTGGGCGCCGCGCACCATCAGCCCGCCCACGGCCCCGCACCCGAAGCCGAGCAACGAGACGGGCATGGCGTCCGGGCCGAAGGGGCTTGTTTCGACTTGCATGGTCTGCTCCTGCTTCCACGTGGAGCTGTATCATGGCGCTCCGATGGGTTTGTACTTATGGCTTCTTGCAATTTCGCGTATGACTTTTCGTATCCAACTGTGCGCCTTGTCCCTGTGAGTGCGGTCGTGCCAGATGAGCGCGATCTCGACATCGGGAACCGTAAACGGAAGTGGCACGATCTTGAGCCGAAACCGTTTTGCTGGGCGCTCCGCCACTCCGAGGGGCATCGTAGCGATCAGGTCAGTTTCTGCTACGACCGAAAGTATGACCGAAATGCTTCCTGCCTGGAAGGTGGTGACGCGTTTCACACCCAAGTCAGCCAGGGCAGCATCGGTGACCTTCTCGATGGTGGAAAGGCCTGCGTGAGAGAACCCGGCGAAACAAGCATGAGGGAGGCCAACGTAATCGGTCAGACTGATACCATTTTTAATGGAAGGGTGACGGTGACGCGCGAGGCAGACGATCCGTTCTGTAAAGATCATGGATGAGTACAAGTGTTTTGGCAAGTCACGAAAATACCCGATGACGAGATGACTGCTTTCTTCCTCGAGTTCTTCCCGTACCCGCGATGGGTCCATGTTGCGTATTTCGATCCTTAAGTTAGGTGCCAGCTGGGAAATGCTGCCTAGTAAGGCGGGCATGAGCATCTCTGCGGCGTAGTCCGTCGTCATGATCCTGACCGTCAAATTGGCTGTTGTCGGATCGAACGGCCCGCTTTGTGTAAGCGCGTCATCAATATGCCGCAGGCCACTTCGAACGGCTTCGACAAGCTCGAGCGCGCGGCTCGTTGGGATCATGCCTCGAGGAGTCCGCACCAAGATTGGGTCACTGAACAAAACACGCAGTCGCCCGAGCGCGTTACTCATGGCGGATTGGCTCATTCTCATCCGGTCAGCTGCCCGCGTGATCTGGCGCTCTGTCATCAGTGTGTCGAAGCATGCCAGTAGATGCAGGTCGACGTTCTTGTACAAACCCCCTCCCGGAGCTCCGTGTCATGCCGGAGCTTCCGGGAATAGTCACATGGGCCCGGGCTGTGGACAAGCATGGTCCGGGCGGGCCTGGAGGATCTAGCCCCGGCGCCGGATGGGGTCGCTGCCCTCCCAGCCGACGGAGGCCGCGGCGACGGCATCGAACGCCTTCTTCTTGCCTGGCGACAGCGACGACAGCTCGACCATGACGCCCGGATGCGGATCGCGCCGGTCGGAGAAGTAGACGATGCGCCCTGCCGGTTCGATGGTGTACCCGGTCAGCACCGGCTCAAATCCCGCCTCCATCGCGCGCGCCAAGTCCGCGTCGAAATGCTCGGTCCAGAACGCGACGTGCTGGACGCCCTCTCGGCCTGACTTGAGGAAATCGAGGTATGGGGAAGGACGATCGTCCCGGGGCTGCAGCACGGCTGTTCAACGCTGCCGGATCGGGAGCATTCTGAGGAGTGGTTCAAGTCCGCCGAGGGCGGCTCGGTATCGGTCCTGTCGGAGGGTGTCGGATCGGTTTGCCATGAGGATGTTGAAAGCGAAGCTTCGCATGCGCGCGAACACTCCCGGATTGGATCGGATGCGTGAGTGGTCCTCGCCCATGGTGACGTCACGGCTGTAGTGGGAGGTGGTCTCGATGCCCCAGTGCGCTCGGATAGCCTCTGCGGCGCGAGCGGCGGTGACCGGCGTGTTGGCGACGTAGAAGGCGATCTCCGCGGAGTGGTGAAGCAGGCCGGTGGCGCTGTTGCGAGTGAAGACATCACGCTCGACACGAATGATGGCGGCGACGTGCGGGTGCCAGTCTGTATCTGCCAGTGAGCCTGTTGGATCGAAGACGGAGACGGCGCGGCGTTCGTCGCGGTTTCGGCCCCTGTCGCGGCTGCTGGCAGATCCGAGCGGCTCGGATGTCGTGCAGATTTCCTGCACCTGGTGGCTCAGGGTAGGTTGGTTGTTCTTGACCTGGACGATCAGGGTGACGTCTGCCGCTGTGGCGACCTGGAACAGTTTTTTTGGCAGTGCAGCGCATCGAGCGTGACGATGGCACCGGGGGCGATGCCGAGTTCGGCCAGCAGCGCCTGTGCCGCCGGTATTTCGTTGGACTTCTCGTCGATGTCGACGTGGGCGAGCACGAGGGCTGTATCGGTGGCGAATGCGCTCAGCACCTGGGCTGCTGCGCGGTCGTGGAAGTTGTCGAAGCTGCCGCGCAGCGTCTTTCCGTCCAGTGCGATGCTGCCCTGTCCCGGTATGCCTCGCGCAGCCTGCAATTGCGCTGCATGGCAACGGAAGACGGCCTCCACCTGAGCCGGATCGAGCCCCTGAAGGATGTAGCGGATGGCGGTGTGCGCGGGTGCCCGGCGCCATTTCAGGCCGAAGGTCTTATTCAGCCGGTGGCGATGGACATCGATGAAGGTGACAACGCCCCGATAGGAGTTGCATCCGGTCACAATGGCGAGGATGGAGAACAGTAGCACATACGGAAGTTTGTAGAGCTTCCCTTCCGCGCGGCGCGGATCACGAACCTCGGACAGCAGTTCCAGCAACGGATCGAATGCAGCCACGGCAACCTCCAGATCGGGTTGCCGCCCAAGAGTCAGACATCTTCCGCGCCGGGAATCCCCATCCTGGTCGAGTGATCCAGTTTCCTCCGCGCGTGTTGCATTTCGGACTCAGGTCCGCCAATCCGAAAGCGTTGAACAGCCCTGGGGGCTGCAGCAGCTCGATCTGCAGCGGACCGGACTGTCCAAGGGCCGCGCTGATCTGTGCGTCGCAAGGCTGGCCGAGATACTTGAAATCCCTCATCGGTGCGCGGTCATAGTAGAAGAACGGACCGACGCCCAGCTGCTCGGTCCAGTAGCGCATGGACGCCTCTATGTCGCGAACGACGTAGCCGAGTTGCCGTATCGGCCCGAACTGCTGTTTCATTTCCTATCCCTTCCCACAGTTATGATCTGTGCGCACCCGGACGCCTGTCAGCTATCAGATCATCAACACGACCTTCCCGAAGTGCTGGCCGCTCCGGAGATAGTCTTGCGCGGCGGCGGCCTCCTCGAGCGGGAACGTTCGGTCGATTACAGGCCGCATCTCTCCGCTTTCCATCAGCGCGGCCAGGTCCTCCTCAGTGCGGCGGACGATCTCGGCACATTCGTCGACGGAGCGCGTCCGAAACGTCACCCCGATCAGGGCAATGCGTTTGCGCGAGTGTTCGTCGAGGTCGATCTCGCCAGTCCACTTGCCGAGGCGGCCAACATTGATGATCCGGCCACGGATGGCGGCGGCCTTGACCAGGTCGCCCAGCGTCTCCCCGCCGGCGTTGCCAATGATGACGTCGGCCCCGTGCCCGCCAGTCGCTTCATGCACCTTCGACGGAACATCCTCCTGTTTGTAGTTGATGCCGACGTCGAGCCCGAGGCCCATCATGCGCTCAAGCTTTTCCGGCGAGCCCGACGTGCCGATCACCAGTTGCACGCCGTGGTGCTTGGCGATCTTCACGGCGGCCAGGCCGATGCTGGACGTGACTGCCTCGATCAGCACGGTCTCGGAAGGCTGGAGGCGGCCGTTGGTGATGAGCGCGTCATGCGCGGTCATCAACGCAACCGGGCTCGCGGCCGCCTCCGCCCAGGAGAAATCGGCAGGAGCCCGCATAGCCAGGCGGTAGTCGACCGTGCAGAGCTCGGCATACGCGCCGCTGGCCATCGCCATCACCCGGTCCCCAGCCGAGAAGCCGTGGACCTCATTGCCGAGCGCCAACACCTCGCCGGCCATCTCAAGCCCGGCCACGGCGCCGCCCTCGGCCCGGTGATGGCCATAGTGGCTGACCCAGCGGTACAAGTCGGCGAAATTGACCGCAGCCGCCTGTACGCGGACGAGGAGTTCCTCCGGTCCGGGCACCGGATCCGGCACGTTTCGCACGAACAGTTCTGGATGTCCGGCGACATCCTCGATGCAAACCGCCTTCACCACGGTGTTCATTCCCTCCGCCGGGCGGCATTGCAGCAACACCCGGAGAACGGGAGGAATACAGCACCGCCCCAGCGGCTTCCATCCGAAGACCGCCCAGCCGCCAACGGCCGCGTGAATGGCGATATTTCCGCGGCTGCATTGCCCTCGCCCCCTGCCCGTGCGCGTCTCAGGGCCAGGCCGGCGCCAAGGCAGGCCAGAGGAGGAGCGTTGCAAGCAACATGACATCGCCTGAGAGCACTTGGCCGAGCAAGGACGAGCGGACGCTTGGCGGCATCCTACGGTCGCGTTCGAGGACCATGCCGGACAAGACCCTGCTGCGCCACGGCGACGGCTCATGGACCTATCGCGAGGTTGATGACTGGGCCGACCGGGTCGCGGGTGGCCTGCAGGGCCTGGGGCTGGTCAAGGGCGACCGGCTGGCGGTCATGCTACCCAACCATGCCGATTTCGTCGCGGTGATCTTCGGCGGCGCCCGGCTCGGCATCGTCCAGGTTCCGGTCAACACGGCGTACAAGGGCCTGCTGCTGCGGCACGTCATCCAGCAATCGCAAGCCCGGGCCGCCATTGTCGCGGCGGAATACCTCCCGCGCCTGGCGGCGATTGCTGCCGAGCTGCCGGACCTAAAGACCGTGGTCGTCTGGCCGTTGAGACCCCGGGACATGCCGAGCCTGCCGTTCGATCTCGTGAGCTTCGAGGCGGTCACCGTGGCCGGCCAACACGGTTCCGACCCGGAGATGGATCCGCGGGACCCGCTCGGCATCGTCTACACGTCCGGCACGACCGGGCCTTCGAAGGGCGCGGTCTTCAGTCACAACTTCTTCTGGTGGCATGCCGAGCGCGCGCGGGTCCTGCGGGGCGCGGCCGATGCGGATTGCCTCTACACCTGCCTGCCTCTGTTCCATACCAATGCGCAAATGTTGACCGTCGTCTCCGCGCTCGTCACGGGAGCGACCTGCGCGCTCGACGATCGGTTCCACGCCTCCGGCTTCTGGGACCGCATGCGGTTCTACGGGGCGACGCAGTTCAACTACATCGGCGGCATCCTGCCGATCCTGTTGAAGCAGCCCCCGTCCGCCAGAGACCGGGACCATGCCGTGAAGGTGGCCCTCGGCGCCGCTGCGCCGAAGGACCAATGGCGTGCGTTTGAAGAGCGGTTCGGCGTCCGCCTCTTGGAAGCTTACGGGCAGACAGAGGACGGCGTCGCCACGGCCAACACGCTCGATGCGGTGCGCGTCGGCTCGATCGGCCGGGCCGTGTGGGGGTTCGAGATGCAGGTGGTCGACGACGACGACCGCCCCGTCGCGGACGACACGATCGGCGAGTTCGTCGTCCGACCGGAACATCCTGACATCATGATGTCCGGCTACTTCAACATGCCGGACGAGACGCTACGGACTTACCGCAATCTCTGGTTCCACACCGGCGACTACGGCTGGCGCGATGCGGACGGATATTTCTATTTTCACGACCGCAAGAAGGACGCGATGCGCCGTCGCGGCGAGAACATCTCGGCGTTCGAGGTCGAGCAGGTCGTCAACGCGCACCCCGCGGTCCTGGAATCCGCGGCGTATGCGATCCCGTCCGACGTGGGCGAGGACGACGTGATGGTCGCCGTCGTCCTGAAAAGCGGCCACACGCTCGAGCACCTCGACCTGGTCAGGCATTGCGAGCGGCTGCTGCCCTACTTCGCGGTGCCCCGGTACGTCGACATCCGGGCGGACTTCCCGAAGACGCCGACCTTCCGCGTCGAGAAATACAAACTCCGCCAGGAAGGGCTGACCGCGTCGACCTGGGACGCGCAAAAGGCCGGCTACCAAGTCGACCGGAAGGCCTAGGAGGGATTGACATGATCTTCGACTACACCAACCCACGCGAGTACTTGAGGCGCGCCGGCACGCCCAAGATGCCGCCTCTGATCATCTGCTCCGCAATCACCGGCGGGATGCACGGCAAGGAACTCAACCCGAACCTTCCGGAGACGCCAGAGGAGCAGGCGGCGGAGGCCCGGCGCTGCTACGACGCCGGCGCCACCATGGTCCACATTCATGCCCGGAACCCGAAAACCGGCTACGCGCTGGCTGCCAACCGAGCCGAGGACTACCTGGCCGTGAACCGCCTCGTCCGCGAGGCCTGCCCGGACATCATCATCGACAACACCTCCGGTGGCGGCATGAACCTCGATTTGGAGGAGCGCCTGTCATCGCTCGACGCGAACCCCGAGGTGTCGGACATCGACATGGGACCGTTCACGGTCTCGCTGAAGTTGAAGAAGCGCCCACCGCCGCTTTCGGGCCGCGACGCCGATGAGACGCTCAGCGGCGTGTTTCCGGTCACCGTGCAAGAAACCGAGATTCGGGCGCGGCGCATGAAGGAGCGCGGCATCCGGCCGATCCCGGCTCTGTTCAATTCGGGCCATTGGAGCCTGGTCTACAACCTCATCGACAAGGGCCTGATCGAGCCGCCCTACACCTTCGCCTTCGTGCTGGGAATGATGTCGTCGTCATTGCCCACGCCCGAAAGTCTGGTCGAGATGGTGCGGCACGCGCCGCAGCCCTCGACGGCGCTGGTGATGTCCGTCGGCCACCATGACCTGCCGATGTCCACCATGGCGATCGTCATGGGCCTGCACGTCATGATCGGTCTCGAGACCAACCTCTATATCGGCCAAGGCAAGCTTGCGGAGTCGAACGCGCAATACGTCGAGCGCACCGTCCGGATCGCACGCGAGCTCGGCCGGGACATTGCGACCCCGGCGCAGGCGCGGGAGATGATGGGGCTGTCGGCGACCCCGAGTTTGTATGCGCAGGCACCGGCACGTGAGGAGGCCCACGCATGACGGGACGGCTGGACGGCAAAGTCGCGATCGTCACAGGCGCTGGGTCCGGCATCGGCCTGGCGATCGCGCGCCTGTTCGCGGCGGAAGGAGCGAGCGTGGTCGTCGCCGACGTGAGCGGACGGGAGGCGGCGGTCGCGGATGAGATCGGGCCTCCTGCCTTTCCCTTCCATTTCGACGTCGCTGACGAGATGCAGGCAGAGGTGCTCGTTGACGCAGCGGTGGAGCGGTTCGGCCGGATCGACGTCGTCTGCAACAACGCCGGGTTGGGCGGCGAGCTGGCGAGCGTACATGAGACGCGGCTGGAGATGATCGACGAGATCCTGCGCATCAACCTGCGCGGTTCCTTCATCGTCATGCAGAGGAGCATAGCCCAAATGCTGCGGAATGGCGGTGGGGCGATCGTCAACACCGCATCTATCGCGAGTTTCCAGTCGACGCCCGGACATTCCATTTACAGCGCGTCCAAGGGCGGCGTGATGGCGATGACGCGTGCTGCGGCCGTGGAGTACGGGGATAGGAACATTCGGGTGAACGCGTTGTGTCCCGGTCCGATCGAGACCCCAATGATTGCATCCGCACCTGAGTCGGT
>JAABUL010008876.1_pt1 | contig 10002 bp, 7 predicted proteins | sample 5559151 | NCBI WGS metagenome assembly JAABUL01 (sample SAMN10711876, study PRJNA513368) | rock metagenome | isolation source: Antarctica rocks | place: Antarctica: Victoria Land, Pudding Butte sud | reverse complement strand
AAACTTGTACATGGCAAACACAATTCCCATGCAATCGAGTAATATACCACAATTCAAAAGGCAGCAAGCGAGCTCAACCAGTAGACATACACCGAAGTCAGTCGATACCAGAAGCTCCGCGAGCACCATCATCAAGCAATCGGGAACCATCTCGGGGAATGCTGAAGCAAGCCCATAGCTCAATTCGTAGACATACACCGAAGTCAGTCGATACGAAGAGCACATGAGCGGCGCCGGCAGATCCAGTGTGGAGACAGGGGAGGGTATAGGAGGTAGGCGGTGCGTCAGTAGCGAACGTTAGCGGTGAGAGTAGAGCCGGCACAACCATCTTAGCAAGGACGCGGCAAAGATGGTGTACCATCGTCTACCTAGTGTTTCGAGGTTTATCGTTCAAAGTCGTTGCAAGAGTAGCAAAATCGCCCTGCTACATGTTGGAGATCGTCGGGCAGATACAAGGCAGAGAAGTTGAAGTCGGTACGAAGCAAACGTCCAGCGCATGATCGTAATTCGAGTGAAAGGTCCACAATGATATTTGAGTTCATCCGAGCAATGACTGACTGATACCATCAGCAGCTGCAGGCTCTTGGATGTCTGCATCTTCCCCGCCCTTTGCACTCTCGCTCTCCCAGATCTGGATGTCAACGGGTTCTTTCTGAGCAAAATCATCCGAAGGAGAGAGCTCGGACTTGGTGACAGCTGCAACCTTTGTGGCCACTTGTGCGATGACATCTTTCCACTCTTCGCGGGCGTCGATCATGGCATTAGCACGAAGACGATTTGGTGAGCATGGCTCTGGATCAATCGAAACAGCAGCGGCTTTCTCATCGGCAGCGTTGGTTGCATCCTCAGCGGCAACAACGATGAATGTCGATGCATCGCAACCTTCAGCATAAAAGTCCTTTGCGTCGAGATCGCCAAGCGGATTCCGAGGCTCGTCGGTCATCATGTCTCGACGCGTAGCAGTGATATGTGTAGAGGTGGCTTGTGTCAAGAGGGCAACGGCAGTAAGACCATCGACAGGAGGAATGTTCTCCTTGTTGTCTTTATCTACCTTGGCCACGGCACGGCTCTCGTCATCAGATATGTCAAGGGTGCAGGTAGAATGTTCCATGAGGTTGGCCATCTCATCCTCGGATGTGTCCTCATGGATTTCAAATTGCCAGGATTTGCGGTGTGTGGACTTCGGTTTAGACTTGGACTTGTAGGCTGGTACGGTGCCGGCGAGGGCAGCATCGATAGAGAACGGCAGGCCGGTGCTTGGCTCGGTGGTCGAGAAAGTGGGAGGGTTGATACGCGTAAAGGGGGTAGCGGTCATGCGGCGACGAGAAAGGATGCCGGCTTTCTTGTTCTTCGTGGGAGAGCGAGCGGCTGGTGCAGGTGCCGAGGAAGATTGAACACGCTTGCTTGGTTGGATCGTGTTGTTGGGAGTGATTGCAGGCTCCTCGGCTTTACGCTTTTGCCCTGCTGCTTGAGCACGCTGAACATACTGGGAGGGTTTGGCAGGTGTGAGAGCAAAGAGAGGTGCCTGGTTTGATTTGGTCATGTCGAAATCAAAGCCTCGGCCTTTCTTGGAGGAGGAGAACAGAAGAGGGTCGATGTTCTCGGAATCGACATCGTCGAACTCATCGGGAGCATGACGCTTCACTGCAGAGGGCATTGTGGTGGCAAGGGCTGCCCGTCACGTCAGTGATCATTCCCTTGCGTTGTTGCAGCAAAGGCTCTGTGCATTGACCGTTGTGTGCTTGTATTGTTAGAGCAAGGATTCGATGATATTGTCACCTACCGTTTTGCTTGTTCTTGACGTTCACCATGTTCCTAAGTCTAGCGCCACCAAGGGAAGCAAACGGCTGCCGAGCAGGAGAAGGCATTGCGACTGTAGACATGTTGAAGGCTGTGCACTATGTCTGGTCTGGTGGCTTTGACAGTAGCTGTAAGAGCTTAAGGAAAGTGTGGGTAGTGATATAGCCGGAGAGCGATGCCTCGCGCAGGTATCTGATTATATGATCGAGAGTCGTGTTCAATCGAGGTAGGAAGGTAGTAAACAATGGGCTGTTGATTGCGTGGAGGCGTGAGGTCGTCGAGGGAAGAAGTTAGGAATGTTCGTGAGGGAGAGAAGCCTGAGGAAGGAAGAGGAGAAGGCGCGGAGGCTGTCGACTTTAGGGAGTAAGGACAGTGGTACAACCGCGCCCTTGACACGCAGTAGATCGGCGGACGTGTGGAGGGGCAATGCGCCTTTGCACGTCCAAGACAGGCGTCCTGTTGGGCGGAGCTAGGTACTCTAGTACTATTAGGTGTATTGCAGCGCGACGAAGCGTGTCTTGCAGGAAGGGTCCAGAACCAGGGGCGGAATTGAAGGCTTGTGTGGCGTGATATTCCTCTTGCCTGTGAGACAGTCAGGAATAGCTGCCTCAGATCTTAGGCTGCTGATGATGAGGCAGTCAGATACTCGGCATTCAAGCCTTCTACTCACTCTTGTGGATTGGAATGGAGGATTGCACTGGGTGCAGTGGTGCAACAAGTTCTCAGGGTCCTCGAGTACGCGCCGAGGATCAACAGTGAGCGATTCGCGTTTGGGCTGAGAAAGTCTTGGCATGAACGACGCCAATCCACTGGATCCTTTCCTCCACAGACAACACATCTTTGACTCGCAGGCCAATCGATTTCTCTCCATTGCCGTGAAGCCGTAGAGAGCTGTCACCAGTGCAGCCTTGAATACCTAAAATCTTCTCACGTCTTAATTTAGGCAACGACGATCGCATATCAGTGTCTCAACTATTGTTTGATATCTGCATCATCCAATGGCTGATATTCCAAGCGAAGCTCTGCGTGTCACCTGGTTCGGATACCTGCCTGTCAATCGACACAGCTAAGTGGTATAACGGAGCTTGATTGGGTCAACGGTAGTTGAACGCAATGCCCACTCCTAGATCAAGCTTTGTACGACCTCTGATCAAGTCATTTATCTTTTGAGTTGCTTGTCTTGGACTAGAGACGAAACCCTGGATCTAGCGGCTAGTCCTGGCGTCGCAGGTTCGGGCTGTCCGTTGATGTTCTAGTCTTACTGGTCTGTTCGCTGCTGGACCGCAACAGTTGCCAATTACTTGGAGCAGAATCAATACCACTCCAGCTACAGAGAGTAGCAGCGGGGTCATTGCTACCCCTCCTGCTCCGCAATTAGCAGCACAACTACAAGCCGGAGGGTCCCAGGCAGTACAGCAGCAACGGTCAGCCGCCCATACGGTAGCGTTATGCGCGGCGACGGTGTAGGAGTCCTGGTACATGGGTATTGCTTGGTAATACCTTCACCTCTGCCAGGGATAAGTCCGCCATTATGGGCTCCTCCTATTAGGTCCATCATGCACGCCTTGGCGTTGATAACCCTCCGGCCTTTTCTTAGTCACCTTTCACATTACTTTCTGTGGCGTTCCCCTGTAGTCATTCGCATTCAACGGGGATTATAGGGCAAAGGCCCCCAGGTCATGACGTTTACGTTGTTTTGGAAGAGTAACCTCCTTGGCTGAAAGGCTTATTCTTTGTTGCGTCTCTCACGCTTCTCGCCTTTCTTGACGTTCCTGGTCTGATTCCTTGTCACCAGTTTTTACCGAAGCCTGAGATTCAGAACGGAGCACGCAACTAACAGCTTCTTGAAAATCAAGACTGGTAAGAACGCCAGTGATGTCTCGGCAAGGCCACCAGTTATCTCCTCAGTTAAGACATCAGGATCATCTTCATTGGTAGCACGATTCAGGGAATGGTTTCTATGGAAATACCACTACTCGGACATGTCCCTGGTGACATTATCAAGCCTTTTCAACACCTTCTTCGTGTCTGCCAGCAACTTATCTTCCTCGCATCAAGAAAGTACCCAGATTGTCTTGCTGGCCGACGAATTTGTAGCTGTAGGCTGCAACTCCAATTCGGGCTGCGAGACGAATAAAACTAGCGCAGATCAACAAGGAAATCGTCATTTGGTAGATCCAAACGAGCAAGACTCCCCGCATCAGGGTCTAGTCTCCTACTCGAGGTCTCAATTGACATATATAGTGCCCGGTGGTCACCAGAGCACACCAGGGCACAGCGACTTCCGTGGTTGGCAGGATCATACACAAACCCCGGTAACGAGTCTATCTCGACTCTCACAAGTGGTGCTCTCCATTCTTTGCGGGGCTGCGCTTCTGGTAGGCTCAAGGCAACCAGAGCAGCAGCGGCTTTCGCTGCCTTCTCTCAGCGCTTGGAAGAAGACGGAAAGTTGTACTCCAGCAAGCGGTGTTTGAGCGTCGGCTTGGCGTCGGCCTTCTCCTCTGGCTGCTCAACATTCGCCCGCTGGAGCTCTATCAAGTCATGTAAAACCTGCGCGAACCGGCCAGGCGTCCACTATTCGTGGAAATGTCCTCGATCGACACTAGAATCGCCCCTTTACCGCATGTGGTATCCCTCCACAGGTCGCACACTCCAATGCCAAGGATTTCATCCGCGGGCCTGTTCCGCCCTCAGGGGGGCTTGAAACATGGAAACTGGGCAGTGCTGGGTTCTCGAGCGCTATTTTACGTACCAGCAATTAGCCATTCCAGTGCGAAATATACTCCATCTGGTGAAATGGGCACATCACAATCCTGCCACTTGCATGGTATTCAGGGTGCTTTGGCCCCAGGAGACCTCGGAGCATACCATCAGCGAGGTGAAAGTCTGGATATCAGAGGAATATCTTGCTTATGATCCGTTGCATAGTGTTCCTAGGCGCAATAACGGGCGTGCTTCAATCTTGAAGCGACTAGGCGATGCGTCGCTGTTTTCACCTGTTGATACTGCCGCTGTGTCTGCAAGCGCTTTGGCAACCTGTCTCTTTCACCCCTCGAATCAGCATGATCTTGACACTAATAAGCCTTACCCTGCATACTACTTCATCCTATGCTTGTAAGCCAAATACATGACTTGTCGAAGTGTTTCTCTTCTCGTGCCACCTGTATCCCGTCAAAGTCATGCTTTCGACGCTCAAAATTGTGATATGTTTCTCAACTGCCGTGTTCTCTGCGACCGTACCACAGCCGCCACAAGGTGCCTTCGAGGGTGCGCCAGGTTCATCCTTAAGCCTGACCCAGACGAACGAGGCTTCAGCTCAGCCTATCGTGATGGACTCTTCGATGGTCATTGAATCAGTCGGCGACCTCCAAATAGCAAATACTTCTTTCCTGTTTCCTGATTCCAATTACAGCAATTCCGAGTACGAATTACCTTTCGAGTATCCGGACCTCGATCTCCTCGGAGCATCAAACGCAGATCTGCAGTGTAAAGAAAGCCTTGGTGTCAACCTAAGCCGCTTGAGCTGTACCAGCGCTTTTAATCGAATTGCCAATCAGAACAATCTGCTCACTTGGGGTCAGCGTGGTGCCGGTAATTATCAAGTTCAGTTGCCCTTCCGAGTCGGTAGCGAGGACGGCTTCTGCGCTATCGACGTGGTCCACGCCCCGGGTAAAGTGTCAGATCTTGCATCTCCGCTCCAGCTCAAGCAAGCAGCAGCCCAAGTCATCAATGGGTGTGTCAAGAACGGTGCGCCAAATACTGGTGGCATGATACGAAATTTAGGTAAGACGACAGAACCAGAGTCTCACCCAGCTCATATTTGAAATGCGTGCTTCACTAAATATCATCCCGATATAAGATTGTGCAGAACGCAGCTGAAAGTACGCGCTAGGACAAAATGGCAATCTGATCGTTGTTGTCAGGCTGTATATTCCCCATGTCGTCTGCTCATCGTACTCACCACTTTATGCCAATACGTGCAACGACGTGCTCAGCATAATGCCCGTGGCTACAGAAAATCTTGTCTTTGGAAACAGGGGCGATCCAACTACGCGCGTAGTCCTCCCAAGGACTTTCACAGCTGGTGAGCAAAATGCGGCATTTCTCCGGTTTCATGGATTCATGGACAATTATGAGCTATTGAATGAAAGTCTCAACCATCAACGTATCACTAATGCGTATTAGCGAATACTCGATGCCAGGCGAAGATCGAGCTAGGCCATCGTGATACACCAGTCACGACGCGGTGGTTCGATATATGGGAGGCGGGGAAAGCTGTCGACGCCATGTGTGTTGCCCAGAACAAAGCTGGCTTTGCATACTCAATCGGTAAGAAATGAACGTGCTATTACTTTTTCGAGCTATCTTGATCAAGGCGCGCTCTACCCAGTTGTTCAGGACAAGGAAGGCTGACCCTATTGATTACATAGGTGGAGAACAAGGGCTGAGGCTCAATCTGGCCCGGAAAGATAGGTGACGGTAATCGGTTGCAATGACATAGACATTACCATCATCAACACCCCCAGATCGTGCTCTCGAAATCCTACCAAATCAAATATATTGTATAGTCCCTAGTGTTACATACAAATATATTTCTCGAAGCGGTATACCGTGAACCCTGTCTCTTCCTTGAATATTGCGCCATCAATAAACAACTATTGAAATCTACAGACTCATATCCATACCTCTCCCCCAGCGTCACGTTACTAGACCCCTGGTAGCAGTGTAAAGATAAAGGCGCAACCATAGGCTTTGCAATTTCCGCTATATGGAACCACTATCCCATATCAACGGAATAACAGTCTACGTGCTATGATTGAGATTAACTGTAGGGATTAGTACCATTGTACAAGTTTCATGCGGCAAAATGGGCCTGTACGAGTGCTGAGACTATCTAGTGATGTCGGATACAGAGTGAGACTCGCAAATCGCATCTTGACCAATGCACCGCCCTCTGCGTTTCGGCGCCAATACCTCTCGATCTCTACAACTATATGCGCACGATCCTATCTTCGTCGAAACAGATACTGTTACAAGCCACCTGTTCACCCGTCCTACTATACGGTGTACAAATTTCCACCTAGCTTTCCGCCCACTACTACGAACGAGTTGAGTTGGCCTACAGCAACCGAATGAACACATCACGAGCGTCATAACCATGATTCTCTCCATCTTGACAGCAGTGTTTCCCATTCTCGTCTTTTCCGCAACTCTGCCGCCCTCACAACTGCTGGCGAATTCCGATCCGAGGCTTTCAACACCATTTGTCACGGATCTGCTTGGGGATTCCTCTGATGGATCACTTACGACTATCGATCTCACTAATACTCAGGGAATACCGTTCTCCTTGAACACATCGCTATCAGCTCACACCTTCAATTCTTCGTCGTCCGTTTATGACCACGACCTCGGCGCAGATATAGACGCCAATGTCCAATGTAAAGGCGGAACTTATGGCACGAACCTTGTCAAAGCGAGCTGTGCGGGGGCCGTTGCGCGGATCTTGCAGAGCAGCGAACTGCTGATCTGGGGTCAACGTGGACAGGGAGATTTTAATCTGAAATTGCCATATCGGTACCTCTGTATGTGGACCGATCGCATCACTTCTTGTTGAGATCACCTTTTTCCAAGACAGGACGAGACTCCTGGATACATTTCGGATTCTGTTCTTGCCGCTGAATACTGGACTGGGCGTATTCACTGACTTGCTTCGCTTCTTGCAGCTTATGATGGCCGATGCGCAATCGATATCGTCCGCAAACCGGGAAAGATTTCGGACTTTGCTTCTCCTTCCGACATCAGGCAGGCCGCGCAATCCGTCGTGGATCAATGCGTAAACCAGGGGAACCCAAATACGGGCGGATTGATCGGAGATATAGGTACTTGTTTGCCGGCTATAGACCCATCGTCCACGCACAGAGAATTTCTCATCTTCATCTCTCCTATGCTACATCAGATCGGACCATTTACAACATAGTAAGGCCTGGACTTTGAACTGATCTGTTTCTAGGCCAGAATAAGAATCTCATTGTAGTAGTGAGGGAGTACAAACCCTCGATCCTCTGCGTTCCTGCCAAGGGTCCTCCACCCCGAGTATCGCCTTGCATGGGCGTTCTCCAGATCATCCCCGTCAATACCGATCGAACGGTATTTACAACAGCCCAACAGGCGGGCGCAGTCACGGTGCCTAGGCGATTCGTTGCAGGTGAGAAGACCTAGAATTCAACTTTTGCCTCAGTCGTCTCTCCCCAAAGTCAAGCACTTTATATCGCCAAAAAAGGATCGTCTGACTGATTCACACAGCTGGAAGCGGCTGCAGACTTATTATAGGTCTCCAAGGTCGCAATGCCGACACTTCTAGTTGGTTCGATATTTGGGCAGCTGCCGCGGCAGCCGACGCCATCTGTGCGTCCCAAGGGAAAGGGGGGGCTACGAGAGATCTAGGTGAGCCGATTAGGCATGAGGCCATCAATAGAGAAAACTTTCACCTCATCTTCAGCGAATTGATGCTGACTTCGCTTTTCCGGTAACAGGCGACAATAAAGCTTTACGAGTTGGTGTCGTCCCGTAGGATATTGAGATAGAAGTGATAGGCTGAAAGCACCAAGCCCCAGGGATCTGTAGCTTCGATCTCTGCAACGCGTCATAGGAATGGGTCTTTGCGGTTTGACCAGATTTGCATGGCCATTTTGGGATCTTGTCATATAAAGAGTTGATGCCTTTCATATGGACTTGACGCTTCTAGGTCCATCTCAATACGCTATGACGTGAAGTGAGACGGTTCGTTTGGCTGCTAAGGCTCGGCCATCCTCAGCTGTGAAAATTCTCCTTGGTCGCCTTGTTAATTGACTCAAGGAAAGATTTCGAATGGCGGATGACTCCGTAGCCGGATTGACCCAGAATATTGATCGTATTACTTACTATCAGCCACAACCACGATAGATTACCATTCCATAAGTGTTCACCCAATTAGCCATCGCGCTATCCCGTCAATATAGCCCGATTGTGTCCTCAACGGCTGCCCTACACGAAAGGGATCGATTGGTGATTATACTTGTTCAGTAGAGAACGGCGACGATAGCCAGACGAGAGATCCTAGTAACAGCCAACACGTCAATGATTGATGAGGTTAACAAGCCTTGACACACGGTCAGGTAACGTTTGAAAGAAGTCGTGAGTATGATAGACAACCCTGATGAGATTTTGTTTTGAAAATGTTGCAGATTGTACTGAACGCGGAAACACTTTGCCATCTTAGACCGAAGCCGAGTACGAGGGTCGGATGTACGAAAAGTGAAGAGCGGCGCCTTGGTATACTTATGGGGTTGAAAGAAATCTTCTGTGGTGAGGTCCTTAGGTATTTTTTGCAACCCGTAAGTAATGCTCGGGGGCTATTTACTTTCTATGTTACCTGGTGTAAAACCCTGTTCTGTATATGTATACCATTTTCGATAGAAAGGCCTGAAACTCGACAACTCTATTACACCATTATTTCAATGCTCGGTATTGAATAGGCTCCGAAACATTGGAATCTGAGTTCTTCGATTAGATTGAATCTAACGTGTGCTCTAACTACTTAGAACCCTTGACTTACGCCCGTAGCCCCACGAAGCTAAGTTTTCAAGACGTCAATTTGACTCAGGGTTAGGAGAAATGCAGGAGCAGCATACTCCTTGACATCCATGCCACTGGATATCTGAAGAAGAACTTGCAGTCGGTGTTCTCACCTCAAAAGAAGTGTGTTCCCTCATTGGTGTGTTCATGAATGAATCTGAAACCTCTAACCGGCTGATCTGGCTTGTTTGGGTCAGGTGCACGCGCCTGAGGATCGTACTGATACAGTGATCTGCCCAAAGCCTTGTTGTTTTCATCACTGGGGGTGTACTCCGTCATCGTAGCCGTGATGCCCGTCAAATCTTTAACCGCCTGCTGCAGTTTGTTGTTCTTGTCCTTGTAGTAGACAGGTGTCGTGCTACCATCTTCTTCATACACATCGTCAGCTACGGGGTAGAGAATCCAAGCCGAAGCGCCGTTCACGCCTTTGAAGTCGTCAGCGTGTGCTTTGAGAGACTGTTGCTCGTTGGGGTTCTGGGTCCCGCCATTGTTGATGAAGTCGATAACTTGTTGTTGGAAGACTTCATCAGTGGAGTCGTATGATAGTGTCTCCCAAAGGTGGCCAAACCAGACGGCTTTTTCAGACAT
>JAABUL010008873.1_pt1 | contig 10005 bp, 18 predicted proteins | sample 5559151 | NCBI WGS metagenome assembly JAABUL01 (sample SAMN10711876, study PRJNA513368) | rock metagenome | isolation source: Antarctica rocks | place: Antarctica: Victoria Land, Pudding Butte sud | reverse complement strand
TCAAGCAGGGGCGACGGCGCACATGTAGCGCTTGCGGGAGTCCGTGAACAGCAGCAGCAGTCGGTCCCAGAACTGGCTGCCCGGCAGCGAGTCCGCCGCCATGTACGCAAAGTAGCCCCACAGCACGGAGCTGGGTATGAGCTTCAGGCCCGGCGTGGCGCCTGCGCGCCGCAATGAAGGCAGCAGTCAGTCAGAAGACCAGCCCTAAACCCTAAACCCTAAACCCTGAGACAAGGCTTTGGCCGCAGGCATCGTTGGGCGCGCCCGCAGCAGGCCGCTGCCGCACTGCTTCCTGACCGCTGCGCTGCTCTCGAGTGCTGGTAAGAGGCGGCTTCTGGAAGGGACGCTCTGTCTGCCAGGCAGGCGCAGCGCGGCAGGTTCTGCAGGAGGCCAGCCAGAAGCAGCGTTCAGGGGGAGCGGTCGCCCACACCCAGGCAGGCGGTGCACAGCATGCTCTGAAGGAATGATGACGCTGACACGCTGCTGTTGGCGGTCGCAAGAGGGATCCGGATATTCAGGCGGCATGATCTCAAGAAGGCACATCGCACTACTCACCCAGGCAGGCGCCGCACAGCAGGCTCTGGATGAGGCCGCTGACGCGCTGCTCCTTCACCTCCACCGGCAGCATCGCGGCGTCCAGTTCCCGCTCCGCATCAAAACCCTTGTCCAGACCCTGGCCGCCCACTGGCACGTCGCCGGCGCCCGATGTGGTCGCGCTCGCACTGTCGGGCGGGCCGCCTGCACTTCAAATATGCAAGAAATTAAACATGAAAAATGAATAATCAGGTAGTGTTGCATCTCGTTACTTGCGCTTCAGGCGTCCTTCCTGCGCCATGCATGGCATGCTGTGCGGCATGCCGCTGGCATTTCGCAAGCAGGGTCTCAGGCATCCGCTGCCCCGGTGGAACTCAACCGGTGCAACTCGACAGAGCAGGAGGGCGCCAGTCGAATGCCTTTCGCTGCATGCGAAGTCAACTTGAAGCAAGACCCCGAGATTGAAGCAGGACGCATCCGACCAAGTGTTTTGCGCCCGCAGCGGCATCCTCCACGCAGCCGGTGCGGGTGTTTCTGGCATCGCCTAACTCACAACCAAGGCAGCTCAAATGATGCGAGCACAACCTGTGGAGCAGAGTGGCTGATCGTCGCAGATTGAACCTTTCACAACAGCATCAGAATGCTCAGTAGTGATGATGCGCCGTTGCGCAGCGGCAGTGGGTCCTGCTGTCCGTTCTGCACAGCAGAGTAGCTGCCCGATCCTCAGCTGCCTGTTCAGCAGTCAGCAGCACCTCCAGCCAGCCTTCGACTTCATCGCGAGCCGCAACCTGCCTTCCAAGCCGCGCATCAGAGGCGTGCCGGCGGAAGTGACAGAAAGTCATCCAGCGCTTCCTGTTTGATGCTCATAGCATGAAGTCAACGTCCATTTCAAATTTATACAAATTTGAAATCAGAGGATGACCCACGTGCGGAACCGTCCTCCATGCGACTGGTGCGCGTGTTTTCTGGCAGCGCCGCCAGCGCGCCCGCCGCCAGCGAGTTCATCGCCTTGCCCTTCTCGATCATGGAACTCAACACCGCGCCGCGGCTCTCGCCCTCGTGCTCTGCCGCGGCTACGGTTTCGAGGGAGTAGAAGTCGTTTGGCGCAAGAATAGGACCTTACAACATCGAAGAATACATGTACCCACAGCTGTGGGGCACTTTGATGTTGCAGGCATTGCGGCGCAGGAGGCCTTGCACAGGAACCTTGCCAAACCCAGAAGCAGGGCTCTGGGCAAGGTGTGCATGGTATGTGTGCATGCATGGTATATACGGTATGTATATAGCCGTTCTTGGAGACAGACTTGAGGCAGGTGGTGGCGCACTCTTCTTGAGGGCATCACGCACGATCTGCTGCTTCAGCGTTGCCAGACTGCGCGTGTGCATCGGAGCCTGCACACAGAAGCAGAACGCGCGAAACAATTCTTAGGTGGTCATCCCTACTGAAGCCCAGCCTCTGCGCCGCTGCCCGCCATTTCGACGCTGGCGGCCGCAGGCTACGTATCATTGTGGACGTCCGGCGCAAGTTCAGACCGGCAGAGCATTCCGAGCCTGAGATTTCACTATCCTCGAATGTCCCGTGCACGTACGGCGTCGAAACATGTCGAAAGTGCAGGCACGCACCTGCGGCAGCACGCCGTTGACGGGCGGCAGGCCGATGAGCCCAAAGGCGGCGGTGATGACCCCCAGCAGCGCAAAGTCGTAGTTGTACGCCGGCGGCTTTTTGAGGTTGAACTCCGGTGCCTGCATCATGGGTAGATAGAGCAAGGTCGGGCTGATACTTCATAACAGAGCGGACAATGCCCAGCGATGCAAAAGTCGCAGTTGTGCGCCGCCGGCTTCTTGAGGTTGATGACGCTGGCGTCTGCGCACAAGACAGGGTACATTGTGCTGGCCGGGATAGGGATTTGCGCAGAATGGGTTTGGTGGAGCTGCCTGATGAAATTCTGGGCCCGTTGTGAGCTGAGGCAGTGCGTGGCTGGCTGCAGGACAGCGGCCATGTGCGCGGCACAAGCGCTCGTGCATGTCTGAGGCTGGGGTCGCATCTGCGCCGATTAGGTACCCGGCGGGGCCAGTTTACAGAAAGCCGTAGCTGATACAAAGCTTTGGTTTCACAGAGAGCGGACCAGAAAGATGCAGCAAGCGGTACCTGGGCAAGCTGCGATGACACACTGTGGTCGAAGTAGAACAGGACGGTGATAATCAGAGCGGGAATCAGCGCGCCTCCGATAGCCCAGCCAGGCACCTTTGCCATGTCCTGCACGGCGAGACACGGTTGGCTGCTGACCCACCCGCTGCCGTGTGGTGAGCAGGTGCCGTGTTAAAAGCACCTGCACGTGCTGTGTGCTGAGCTATGATGTCTTGCCACAGCATTGCTGCATGCGCTGCCGAGGACGCATCCTCAGCGGCATGCCTGCCAAACTGCGCACTGGCTGGCAGCTTGGGGTGGCGAGAAACATGAAAGCGCGGAAAGGTGGCTTGTTGCGACGCACCCCGGCGACGGTCCAGGTGGTCTTGACGTCCCAGGTGTTGGGCATTTGCACGCGGCGGGGAACGCCGCCGGGCGCGGGCTTGGCCTCTGCATACGCCAGGCCGCTCCAGGCGATGACCATGAGCGGGACTCCGTAGTCCGCCAGCAGGGAACGCAGCCAGCCGGCGCCAAAGCGCCAACACCTCGCCTGCGTATCAGGTTCAAAGGTGGGAGTCTGATGCTCTTATGTTTGACCTAATAAGTTCGAGATTGTTGTTTGGGCAGCCGCCGCTGGGAGCTGAGCGGCCGCCAGAGAGCTGCCATTCAGGGTGTGCCCTGGGATTGGCATGCTGCCCATCTGCTTGTGATTGGACAGTCAGGTCACCTGGCGCACGAGCAGCGAGGTGAGCAGCAGCCCGAACGACAGGAACAGGCCCCACAGCCCGTTGACCAGGCGCCACTGAGGCAGCAGCGCCTCACCCCTGCTAGCACAGCAGGCGGAGATGGACCCACGACAGAATAACCGTCATGCAAGCATCTGGGTGTGACTGGCGCGGGGGGACCAGGGCAGGCGGCAACAACATTTTTCCAAGAGAGGAGGCCGCACATAGGGGCGTCCAAGCCTGTGGGCGTGCCGAATTCCTGCTTCATGCCACGAATGGCTTCTTGCAGGAACAACACCTGCAACCAGCGAGAAGATTGTCTGGCCGCTCTGTCAGCTTGACAGTCTTCTAAACACACACAGCTGCATGCACTATCACATGAACAGCATTGAGGGTGTGGATTGAGGTTCAGGGTTTGATGCCGCACCGCTATCAATGCGCCAAACAGCTCGCCTGCAAGTCGCACGAGACGTCAGGAATCGTTTTTTTTGCGATGAATGCATCGTTGATTTACGATTTTCAATTTGTCTCCTTCAAGGTGAGAAAAGCGGTTCTGTCGACCAAGAACCTGTGCGAATCGACTGTGCAGATCACAGCGAGGCGACAGCGATCAACACGTCAAACCCGCGAAGCGCGTGAATAAATGTATGTAACGGCAGGCGCCGACGGCCGCCAGGACCAGGATCATGATGGCCGCCCACACGCACGTCCATGCGGCCCATGCCAGAAACAGGTCCGCTCCTGTAGCAAATCAGAGCGTTATACCCTGTAAATTTCCCAGGCGTGGGAGGCGTGCTGACGGTGAATTCATGCCTGTAGAGAGAAACTCAGCACTTCGCACTATCGCCACGCTTTGCAAGCCACGCTGCCAGATAGCACCTGCACGTGACTCTGCAAATGCACACACAACAGTGATGGGAGGATGCGACCGGAGCAGGGCGGCGGCACGGCGCACCGAGATCGTCTCTGTCCCTGGCAAAGCTGTACATGTAGGAGTAGGTCAGCACGATGGGCTCCGCCACGCCCACGATCAGCAGCGGCTGCCCGCCGACAACTGCCTGCAGGGACTCAGCTTGAACGTGGGACCCAAAATCCACGCCCACGCCAAAATCCACGTCCACGCCCGCGTGCCTGTCGACTTGGGTCCCCATTGTCGCACCAGACACACTGTGTGGCAGCTGCGACATCGTCCGAAATGGTTTTGACTCGCCTGGATGACGCCGGCCAGTGCAGTGGCTGTGAGTGTGTGCACTGCCGACAAAATGCCATCTGCATGATAGGCACGGATATAGGCACGGATGATTGGCGAACTGTCTGTCTGTCGTCGAACTGTGTATGCGCGTGTTGAGCATGTCAAGTAGGACCGTTACACATGGCATTGTCGCGAGGCAGCATTTGCAGCATTCCACCTGTCGCTTGCACGAACTGCTCGCCAAACGCGAGCGCCGGGATGGCGCTACAAAAGAAAATGTAGACTGCCGGAGCCAGGATCCTGCAGGGCAACAAATCAGGCGACCGGTGTGTCCAGGGTGCCCCGTGCAGCGATCATTACGCACCATGCAGTCTGTCCAAACCTGAACCTGGGCCGAGCTGTACGCATCGCGTGAGCCTAATCAAAGCCGCAGGAAACACAGTCCCAGTGGCATCGCCAGACTTGCAATGAATTAAAGGCATATGCAATCTTTTCCAACCTGTAATTCGAGTTCCAGCCCTCCACCCAGTCGTGCTTGTACCACGACAGCCTGCCTCTGACGTCCTCAGGAATTCCACTGCGCAACGGCCACCACTTGGGTCCCCGTCTACGGTCTGGCATGATGCTTCTCACTGGAGGCAGCCGACTGGCTGACGATCGTCACTGGGACCGGTCGGATCGGATGCGGCCCCTTCTTCTCGACGATGCCCGTCCAGATTTGCGCTGTCGATGCGCTGCCATGCCACGAGCGAGCGTGCATCAGTGAAATCACTGTACCATGCCGAGTCTCGCTGCAGTCGCCAAATCTGTCAGCAAGCACTGCACGGCGAGTGCACCTGGGCTTTGGAAGAATGGTCCCGTTATTACTAAAGCCGGATGCAGGAAGCGGAGCTGACCATGTCGCTTCCATCAAAGCACTCGGGCCGGAAGGAAGATGGCCACAAAGCAAGCCTTGCCTTGCAAAGCCACGAGTGACTGCTGCTACGGAGTCTGAACAGGGCTGGCGCGCAGGGCGCTCCCCAAATCATCTTCAAAGGGCCGATCTCAGAGTCGCAAGACCTGTGTGAGACCATGCTGCGATCGCAAGTTCGATATCGCATTCAGTAGAGCATCGATACATGGACAGAGCTCTTGCGCAGCGTTGCCGGTGTCGCTGATCTGGCCTCACACACCATCGCTGATGGCGGTGCACGCGCGGCAAAAGCTAGGAGTACACGGCATTGCTGGACTGTCGGGCATCAGCATGTGAAGGTTGACAGCTGCGGGTGACCCCTACGAGTCACTTCTGCCTATCCACTTCAGCGGCAGCCATGAGCAGCGACGCCCACAGCAGCAGCAGCAGCGAGAGCGAGAGCGATGGCGAGTCACGCGAGCGGCCCGGCATGGTCGGCTTCATGTTCGGCAACGTCGACAGCCGCATGCAGCTCCAGGACGACTACCTCGGCGAGGCACGCGATTCAGACCTGCGGACGTGCCAATATGTGTGCTGCGGCCTGCGCTCCGGGTGGCTCATGTCGACATCCATGCACAGCAGATTGCAGCGTCATGGGGATAGCGAACTGCTGCAGTAGTATTCCGAACACGTGTCCAGTTCTTGCCACTACAGGATGCGCGGGACAGCCTGGCGGCACTGGGCAGTGGCCGCCTCGGAGGCGACAAGGAGGGCCTCAGCCTGCAGGTGCACGCTTGGCATGCATTCATCTGCTGTGGCCGCAGCTGCGCATTGCCGCGCCGCCAATCCATGCTAACATGGGGCGCTCATGGCCAAAGGCCCACCACGGCCGGCGACCCCAAATGACAGAAGCTGTTTGCAGGTCGAGCCATGTGCGCTCCTGATTGCCGGCAGCTGCGCAATGCCTTGAAGTTCCTCTCGAAACCCTGCCAGGACATCGAGAAGGATGGTGGCGGCGAAGGCGGCGGTGGCGCAGCGCATGCGGGCCGCGCCGCTGGCGGCGCAGGGCAGCAAAAGGCACTAACCGCGGCGGACTACAGCGAGGAGACGGAGATGATTGAGGACGCATCCGAGCCGCCGGCGCCAATGCCGCAGCCTCCTGTGCCGGCGGCGGCGGCAGCTCCGTCCGCCCTCGACTCTGCAGCTCTCCTCCAGTGAGTCGCCATGGTGACGGCGGGCGCCCCTCTACTGTGCTGTCCACTCCCGGATGTGCCTGTTAGCGAGCTCCATCAACGAACATAATGACCTCCCGTTGCAGACGGCTCCAGGCGGCGGCCGCCGGCAGGGGCGCCGCCGCCGCAGAGGACGACGACTACGATGCAGACGATGACGACATTCTAGCGATGGCCGCGCCTGAGCCTGCTGCGCCGCCTGCCAGTGAGCCACCCCCCGCCCCGCCAGCTGGGCTGGCGGCCGCTGCTGGAGCCGCGGTTGCAGGCGTTGCCGCAGCAGTGGGCCAGCCTGTCTCGGCCCTGCTCGGGTGAGGGCCGTGCCTCAGCCCATCTCCAATCGGGCTGAGCCACGTCTTGGCTGGGAACACGTCATGTCTGGCACGCACCTGTTGCGAAGAAGTAATGCCCTGCTTTTCGGAAGCAGGACATATTCACGGTGACCAGAAGCTAACATCACGAGGTCCACAGCATCTGCTGTTGTCAATGAGGTTCTACTGCGGGTGAACTACTATATCTACTTCTGACCTTAGGCCCCCTTGTGCGTGCGTCCCGCAGGCGGCTGCAGGCGGCCGCGGCCGCGGGCGCCGCAGGCGGAGAGGACGACTATGATGCAGAGGACGACGATGAGGACATCCTGGCAAGCACGGGGCCCTCCCTGGCTGCTTTCACGCCTGCCGGCCCGGCCGCAATTGCCGCTGCCCACGCTGGCGCCGCCGCTGTCACCACCTCCGCAGCGCCCGCAACGCAGGCGGCGCCCGTGCCAGCCGCCGCGGCGACGCCGCCGCAGCCGGTCGTGCTGCCGCCGCCGCTGCCGCAGGCCGTGGCCATCCCGTCTACCCTACAGCCGACGGCGCCGCAGCCGCAGCAGCTGGCGGGCTCGAAGCCGCAGCAGCCGGCGGCGCCGCGCATCAGCGCTGCCGAGCTGGAGGCCCGTCAGCTGGCGCAGGCGAAAGCGGGTGAGCCTTTGCGCACAGAACAAAATGAAACACACGCTGCTTCGGTAGTGTGATGGTTGCACAGGCATGCATGCTGCAAGCATGCTGCTCCGAGCTTCTCTGCACACGTCGAAGCGTACGAAAACGGAATCTCACAAAAGCGGTTGGAACGGTGCAGTGGGAGTCCAGCTGCCTGTGCTGGCGCGGGACGGCGCCGGCGCCATTCTGCGATTTTCAGACTTGTTCCCGACGGACGCCACTCCGGACGATGCGCCGCCATTCCGCAGGAAAAGAAGCGTGCGCTTTGCGCCGGCGGGTGAGATCGCCGCACTTTTTGCATTTGAGTCTGGATCTTTGCCGCCTGACAGTGCGTCATGTCAAGGCCGCACTGGCAAAGTTCAAACCCTGAAAGCATGCCTGCATGCCCCTGCAGAGCCGTTGCCGGATGCTGACACAACAGCTATGGAGGCTGCCGCCGATGACGAGGCGGTCCTCGCGGATCCGGACACAACGGCGTGGGGCGCGGGCACGTCCTCAGATGAGGAGGGTGAACAGCAGCAGCCGCAGCAGGCAGGCAAGGAGGCAGACGCGCCGGTGGCGGCTGCGGCGCTGTCCGCCCAGCGGCGTCCGGAGCCGATTCCTGCGGCGGGGCCGGCCGGGCGATCTCGCAGGTGCGGGCGCCAATGTCCGGCGGTGCATGCGCGGAGTGCTTCTTGCAGAGCATATGGTTGCTCCTGCGGCGAGCGTAATTCAGCATGACCTTGTATTGTGGCACTGTTTCTGCCTCCCCACGTCTGGTGCTTGCCTCCCACCTGGTGGCTCCCCCAGTGCCAGAAAGCAAACACACTTCGCCATGCCAGGGTACCAGGGAGTGTAGAGCTGCTGACATGCAGAAGCTGTTGCAATTCCTCCTTGTTTCGATGTGCAGCTGGCCGGCAGCGGCCGGCAGCGCGTCTCTGGAAGTGTCGGCAGCCGAGGCGGTTGCGGAGAGGGAGCCTGATGCCAACCTGCTGTCGGATGAGGACGACTCAGCGCTTTCTGACACCTTTTGCGAGGTGTGACCTGGCAGACCGACCGTGCTGGATTGCCAGACATAGACGCTTTTGTGTGCGGCACAATGCAGGATCATCAAAGAACGACAGTGCTTTGACGACCCCTGCTTGCAACACAGGGCGCGCACACTGCCGATTGGGAGGCTGCAATCGTGTGGGACTCTGACGGCGAGCGCCCGCCGCTGGCCGCCGCGCCAGAGGAGGAAGCGGACATCGACGGCAGCGTTGTTGCCGCGGGAGCTGTGGACGCCTCCGCCGGCGCGGGGGCTGTGGCGGCGGGGGAGCCTGCTGCCGCGGCTGGCTGGCAGCTGCCGCAAGGCCTGCGACTGGAACCCTTTGGGTCGTCATGTGCGTTCCTTGGCCTTCCTGCTGCTTGATTGTATCACATCAGCAAAGACCTTCCGACACCGGGCGGTCATGGCTGTGAGAGGCCAACCCAGTTTGAACAATCCTGTCGACCTCGTGCGCGCATCATGAGGCTGCCGTCAACGCTGCGCATCCTGTCTGCTTCCTGCTTCCTGCTTCCTGCTGCCCGCACTGAATCATACACTGCTGGTATTGATCTACAACGGCAGTGCACCTCCCGAATGCCCTCATTCGACTGCGCCGACAGCGAACGAAGGGCTGTTGACGTCAGGATCCCTCTGAGGGCATCTCCCATTAGTCATGACGCCAGGATTCGGACTGCAGGGGTCGCGGCCGTCCCGGGCGCCAGCTCACACGCCCAGATGCTGCGGCTGGAGCGTCTTAGCGTCACCGCGCCAGCGGCGGCGGACGCAGGCGGCGAAGGCGATGCCGCGGCTGCGCGGCCGCCGCAGCCGCTGCTGAGCGCCCGCACGCAGCAGGTGCAGATGCAGATGCACAGTTTCGGCTCTCACATCTGCGACCCCCTGCCACCTCTTTTCCCTGTGCGAGGCGATGTTACGGAAATTTGGCACTGCCCTGCTGAATCGCCAGCAGAATGCAATACAGAAGAGAATGCAATACAGACAGTACATGACTCTGCCGTCTGCTTTCTTCACGCTCGATTCCCTACCATGTCTGGCACATGGCTGCGTCTTGCCGCTCGGGATGCTGACATGTTTCTTCTGCCACGTGTGCTCTGACGCGTCTGTTCCTGGCGCAGATGCTGCGACACGGCGCCGCGCAGCTGGCGGAAGGGGACTGGCTGGGCGACGTGCGGTGGGACTCCAGCACGCCGGCGCGGCCGCCGCATGTCCTGCTCGACATGAACGACCCGTGTCTCACCTTCAGGTGCGCCTGGCTGATCCCATCGCTTCCAGCTGCCACGAAATGATCGCACTGCAATCTCCCC
>JAABUL010008872.1_pt1 | contig 10006 bp, 13 predicted proteins | sample 5559151 | NCBI WGS metagenome assembly JAABUL01 (sample SAMN10711876, study PRJNA513368) | rock metagenome | isolation source: Antarctica rocks | place: Antarctica: Victoria Land, Pudding Butte sud | reverse complement strand
AGCATATGTGTGATCCGCGCTGGCGAGTGGAGGTGTCACTCAGCTGGGCAACAGCATGGCTGTCTTTTGATGCTGCATCTGCGCAGCCAGAGAGGGGTACCCTTGCTTGTAGAACTTGGAACCCACCCCAGCAGCTAAATAGCTGGCACATGGCCAGCTTAGTAACAGCAGGGGAACACAGCCCGGCATCAGCAGGAGAAAACTTTTTTGGCAACAGCACAGGCCTCATCTGCACGCTTCATGACCTCAGTACAGTGTGAGTGAGAGACAGATGCAGAGGTCAGCCCAGCTAGGAGGATAGCCCAGCTGTCATGGCTCTTGACGCATAGGGTCACAAAGTTGTATATTAGTGTGGTGCATGTATGGTTTTGGTTGTGATGAATTGTTTGTTGGGGTTGTTGAGAAGTGCCAAGAGCATACATTCCAGACAGAATGTCTGCTATCACCTTTGCTGTCTGCTTTCATCATGTCACCTCTTGCGAGCCATCTCTGCGCTTAGTAGCCTTGTGCGGCGTGATGTCTGGAGTCTTGTACAATTGTTAGCGGGCAAGTTGGTCTAGTTCCTGTGTTACAGCCTTGTGTTTCAGCATGATTGTTCGAACCTGAGTCACAGCAGGCCTGCCTAGGTCTGTACCGATACTGCTCTGGTTTTGCTTCTTTGTGTCTTCTAGCCTAGATCACTGATGCCTCCATCTTCAGCAAAGTTGCCTCTGCTACTGCTTCAAACAAATTTGATCTGTGTGATGTGAATTTGAATTCAAAACCTGATTCTGATATTGTCTCTGAATTGAGTTGTATTCGATGGGAAGTTCTGCTTGTCTCGTTCTTGAAAGAACGAGACCGTTTGCTTTGGCTTCAAATATTCGTTGCTGATCTGATCACTGCGGTATAAGCCTTGCAAGTCTCGGAATTTAAGCATCTTCACAATTGCATAAATCTTTAATCATCACCATCGTCATTCACGTGTACTACAAGTGTTGGAGGGCAACATCGTCCATAATGCTCACAGTGGGCTTCACACAGCCTCTCAAGATAAAAAGCCACACTACTAAGTTCAGCTGGAAATGGAGTAAATTTACAGCGCACAGTACCCCGGCACCTCTCTTGCAGGGCCTGCTGGCGCACAGTGCACAAACAATATTCCTGAACATTTGTCTATGCTAGCCTGTTGGCACAGCCTTGTGCTCAAGGTACACACTGCAGTCTCCACACAACCAACCATGCATTCAACATCAGGTAAACAATCTGATAAACGGAAATGTGTGTCTGAGATTAGATCTATCAAGCAATCTAACAAAAGACCCTAAGTCTGCTGGGCGTTCTTTTCACGCTTTGCTATGGCGCACGTGAGCTCATGTACCAAAAGACCAATGGGTCCTGCTATGAATGTGACTAAGAGAGCAGGCCTGATAGGAACACCCTTCTTTAGTGCATCCAAGTATATGAGTCTGCCTGCTCCATAGTCCCATATGAGTACATGCACCCAGTCCTGAGCAGCGTATGCTGGGCTGCTCAGCAACTTTGCCATATTCTTGGGATCTGCAGCTCCGTCCGTGAATAGGAAGATGCTTTTCTGGAATACATCAGCAAGATCTGGGGAGTCAATAATTGTTGCGGCTAGAAAGAAATAGAGGAAAGCTATACTTGGAACGATGATTGACCAACGTGATTTGGCTATAGCTTCTGTGACTTTCCATTTAGGTGCAATGCTGATGGGTGCCCACAGCACAGATATGGCAACGTTGCAAAACTGGAATGGCGGAATCAAAACATCTGGGGAGATTTCAGGAAAAGGTACATTCAGGAAAACAGCCACTTGCGTCCGACGGCGGTGAGTTGCAGGGACCTTTTGGCCAAACGGTCGATCTCGCAGCCAGCGGTGGGCACTCAAGCATGGTCCTAAGCTTCCGGCATGTGCGCGACAGACCTGCGCGGAAAAGTTCTGTGATGGCCTGCCCCTGACGCAAGGTGTACAGTTCGACATGCCATCGACGTGAAGCAACATGATCAGTAGCAAATGAAAGGCCTGACACGGGAAGTCGCATTTAGAATCTAGGTTAGGGTTGCAATTGTGAAAAGCTCACAAGCGACCCACTTGCAGTTACGTTCACGCAATCCCTGTGGGCTGAGAAGAACCGCTTGTAAGTCAACAGCTGCACAAAACTCTGCACAATTCGTCTGCTGCATTTTTTGGTCCATCACTAATATCATGACTGTCGTGAAAAAGTGTCTCAACCATGCAATGGTGTAGAGGATCAAATCTGCTCGAAGGCAAGCATGTTGACTATGTCAGGCTTAAATCACCTGTTTCAAAGCCTTGGGGCTGTCACGCTGTCGGCAGCAAGCCAGGCTGTCCTGCAATCCACCTGTCGAACATGCAGGAATGCCCAGCGGCTACCTTGGTATGTCGTACTTGCTATTCTCGAGGTCGTCATATTGAGCTCAAGTTTGATATCTGATCTTGCTGGTAGGCACGGTGATATGCCAGACACAGCGCGTGCCTTCTCTGGTCTTGCGCAAGCATATCAAGCACCCAGCAAGAAGTTTGAGAGAGGACCTCCAGCGACATCTGAGCAGGTGCAGCACCCTGGCAGCTGCTTTGAATTGCATGCAGCCCTTGTGTTCTACACGAGATTCTTTGCGTCGTGTCTAGCTCACTTGGATGTTGTGTGATGTTCAGTGCAACGAAGTTGAACCAGCTTCTGAGGGGCACATCAGAGACATGGCACATCTCAGCAGCTGCATCAAGATGGCGAGGGAAACTGCTGCCATGGCCATGCACGACAGATCGTCTGCAGCACAGGCCTTGAACAAGTTCCTCCAGCAGATTAATCTCTGGGCTCAAGATTATCCAGGCAAATTTGACTCAAGAAGGGCGTCAATGGCGCTGCTATCAATGGCACATGTGACATTCAGAGCCAAAAAGTTTGACAGGAGTTCCCTTCACAACCCCTTAATCCCAGACATTGCTGCAGTGATGATAAAAAGAACCTTCCAACAAATCCTTGGAGCCAGCAATCATACAGTGTGCAATGTCTTCTGGGCATGTGCACGGCTACAAATCAGGCCAGATGACGTGCATGATGGAGCTGAAGACAAGCTTGGACAGAGATTCATTGACACTCAGACTTCAGCAACTCTGCCAGGTCTCAGTAGTGTTCTATGGGCATGTGGAGTTCTTGGTCTCAACCCTGGAAATGGAGACTTTATTGAGCACGCTGTGCAAATCATAAAGCAAGAGATAGCTGTGGATGGTTTTGACAGCAAGGAACACATGCAGTCTCTATCTGTGATGATGTTTGCATTTGCCTCCCTTCGGTTACACATTCAGCCAGCTGTTGCTGAGCTGATCATCACAAGATTCTACCAAGGAGTAGTTCAGGGGGCAGATGAGCCTCAGGGTTTGAATAACATCCTCTGGACGTGTGCCACATTAGGCTATCTGCCTCCCCCGCACATACTGCAGTGCTTCAAGAAGAGCTATAACACAAGCAAGAAGCCCTTCCTGATTCAACATGACAGTACTGTGGCGTGGAGCCTAGCTGTGCTAGGTGTGCTAGATATGGAGTATTTCAAGACAGTGATCCTCAGGTTTCCCAGGCGAGTGCTACTGAACGCTACAGTGTTCCAGCTGTATCAAGCTCTTCAGGCGTTGCGACCCTTGGACGAAAGCACACCAGCGTACAGCGAGTGGCTTGAGGTCAGCCGCCTTTGCCTGCTCAAATGCATCAATGATAGCTGAAGTATGGGTGCACATTGCCTGTAGTAGGGGCAAAAGACCAGCTTTGATGACATCAAGTGCACGCAGAAGAGTTTTTGTCCAAGCATGTCATTCACGACTCATGTACCAACGACCACATGACTCTGCAGCTTGCCAACTGAAAGCAAAATGTCTACATGCAAGAACTTTCAAGCAGCTCATCCTGCAAGCCCTGAAGACAGCAGGTGTTGCATGCAGGTCACTGGCCATGTGCAAACAGAATGGCCCCTGCATCAGCTGGAATCATGCCCGTCCCCTTTTGAGGAGCACGTGTACCACACCTTCCTGCAAATGGGGTACACTTTTCCATCGCATTTTCAGCACGTTCTTCTTTGCTCTCCTGCTTTCTTGTTGCTTTTCTTCTTCTGTGTTGTCATACTGGCTACTGGTGGGCGTTGATAGAACTCACCACTTTGCAGTAGCTCTGCAGCATATTTATCATCGTTGTCATTGCAGCAACTGACTTTAGACAAGTTGTGACTGCAGCTACCAAGCCATTTCCAATTGTGATTCTGGAGATGGGCTGCATTCCATCGATATCGCAATGCTGCCCCAACCCAAGGTGCCGTGCAAGGTGGCCATTGAAGCTGATGGGCATACCCATTACTTGTTTGAGGACTACAGGCTGGATAAAGGACCACATCCTGGCACTAGGTAACGCTCTGCGCGATACAAATGTACTTTATGGTCTTTATTACACTGGAAGTCATTAAGTACAGCGTGGTCAATCTCGGCTCAAAACCAACCTTGCTGCAAATACAACACAAGTCCATTTCAGTTCCAATTTGAGGCTTGAGGCAAGCTGCTGCATGCATTGCAAACGCAGCCTGTTTGCACTGCATCAGGCAGTGTAGTCAGGCCTGAGCTTATATTGCAGCATCTTGCAGACTTTGCTTTGAAATGCAAATTTGCTGCACATTGCAGATTTTGCTGTGAAATGCAGGACAGATGGCAGGACCCTGTTTAGGAACTCTGTGTTGGAGAGGCAGGGGTGGCGTGTCATTGTTGTCCCATGGTTTGAGTGGCATGCACTGTTCACCAAAACTGCTAAAGTTGATTACCTCAAGAAGAAGATAAAGGCAGTTGTGTCACAGTATAGGCATGATAAATGGGCAGCATCATCATACACATCAAAGATTGATGGGTGACGCTCTCTCAACATGCTTTAACAATTCACACAGCCTGAGCTGCCACTGCTATAAGGGCTACTCAATACATTGTTGGAATGCATGCTTGCAATTTTGCCTGAAATCCTTTTTCAGCTTGTTCTGACTACTGACTATGACAGGTGTCGTTTTCTCGCTTCTGTACAGACCAAGGCTTCTGCAGCACTTCCTGGTAGATGGCAAATACACTCACACATAGCGTGGGGTAAACATCATGCATGTGGGTCATGAAGGTTACAGTTTCACCAACTGGACCTGCATCAGAGATGATGCCGTCCATATGATGCAAAAGTCAATTGGTGGATTTGGTCTTTTGTGCCTGTCCTAAGCATTAGCCCAACTTACGCTGCTTGCCCAACTGGGTCTTGTGTGTGCAATGTGTGCTACATTCAACATGCATCAATCATGCCGCTTGCAATGAATGCCTATGTGAACTGCGTACTAAACAACTATCGAGGTGCCATTCTGCAGCTCAACTTCTGTTAGTGATTAGGTTAGTTGTAAGGGCGTAAGCGTGCTCAGCGCTGCTAAGTGCTGCAAATGCATGTGCAGATGTTGTTCACAGTTTTGAGTGTGATTATCAAACCGTTGGTCCCACAAAGTTCAAACAGCTTTGCTTGCCATGCAACTGTTGATAGTTTAAACACGTTTGACAACTTTGTTTTCCATAGCCCTTGTGGGCCCCAGTATTTGTATATGCCAGTGGGTCCGGACCTAGTCAACCCATCCCTATCATCAGATGATCAGGCAACTTGCTCACTCACTGCAACATATACACTCATGATCGATCAATTGCACGGGTAGTTCACGGGCTCCTCGTCCACAATGACCCCTCCACCTTGTGCTTCAGCTTGTGATAAATCTGCTGTAGGACTTGCAGCCCTGGGAGTCCACTTCTGATCATTACTGAGGCAATGAGATACTTGATGACACGTCGTGCTGGAGTTTTGGATTGTTCTTTGAGTATTGCGCATTTTGAAAAGGTTATGCACACCACTGCTAAGGTCAGATGACACCGAAGTGACACTGAGGTCAGTATGTGTGGTGGTCATGTGATACACATGGCTCGCGAGTTCGTGGCAGATGCAACAGTCATGCAGTACAGAATGCGGTCGCAGCACTTTCCACTCCATCACCGCATCGAAGCTTGTATGGTACAGATTTGCAATACCACGCCGTACAAATTTTTGTCCACCTAAGGGAGAAATGCTTACAGCATCTCGTTGACGCGAGTGCTAGGTCAAGTCTGCAAGATCGTCCACTTGAGAACAGCACTCGCAAAGCAAAGCTCGCCCATTGTCGCTCCTGCAAGCTCTTTCTTGTGTGCCTCTTTCTTTTCCTCCATATCGAAGCACAGGGTGCCCAGCACGATGGTGGAGGGGCTAAGCGATAACTGCTGGAATCAGGGTGGTCAAAGCACCGAGCATGCGGCGTTGTCAAGGGACCTTGAGACGGATGTCTGCATTGTTGGGGCCGGTATTGCTGGCTTAACGACCGCGTATCGGTTGGCTGTCGCAGGTATGGACAAAGAAGACAAGGTGCTGTCAGTGACGTCCGTGTGATCGACTGCACAAGACAGCTGATCACCTGTTGTATCGTGCCTCCTATGCGCTGAAGCTTGATGCTGACCTGTTTACTCAGCTCCGATGTGGCCTGGTTGATGTTGTGATCCTTCGCAAGTCTTGACGGTACGCAATATGCATGTACTGGTGCTGATTTGCCTCTGCACATTCTGCCCATTCAGGCAAGAAAGTGGTCATTCTTGAGGGCAGGGTGCGAGGTGCCGGCCAATCTGGCAAAGACACAGGGGAGCTGCTGGCCTGGAACAACCATCAGCTTAGTACACTCCAGAAGTCTTATGGCCAGAAAGTTGCCTCACAAGTTGTTCAGAGTCACTTGGATGCAATTGAGGTGGTGCACAATTTGGTGAAGCAAGAGATTATTCCCTGCCAGTACACACCTGTTCAGGGCTATATTCAGGCCAGTGAGAGGACACTTACAGCTGAAGCCAAAGCTTTTGATGCATCTGGTGCTGAGGCCAAGCAGGTATGTATCACGACACTGCAATGCTTGTGTACTTGCAAAAAAGATTGTGCTGCTTCCCTGATAACAGATTGCCAGCTAGTCAGCATTTGAAGCGTCATTCATGCTCACAGCTCCGCTCAATATGGCAACAGCATACAACGCCTAATCAGCAGCTTTCATTCAGCTTCTGAAATGCAAACTCATTGGCTTTGCAACCACACATTAACCAAAACAATGCCCAATGCATGTCTCTGCAATTCTGTTACTCTCTGCTACTGCTGCTGTCAAGTGTGCCGCTGGAGCTTCCTGCTAGGCCAGCATAACAGCAGCATGCTGGGACTTGATCAACATGTGCCAGTTGCAGCTGCTTGTATCTTGTCAACATTGCTGCATCAGCATGCATACGTGTTTCACCGTAAGTTCTTCATGCGTGCACAGTAGGCTGTTCCACTTTGTACAACGAAACGTGCACGGCTTCACCATACTGCATGCGCCGTCTACCCAGTGCAGCAAATGAGGGACAGCAGTTGATGAATGTCAGTGAGTTTGGAATGTTACCAAGCCAGTGATTTTTACTATCTCAGGCAAACTTGGGAGGAGGATCAGAGGTGGGCGGCTTCCAGCAATGCTTGCAGTTCTCTGGCAGCGCTGTGTTGAACCCAGTGCAGTACTTGAATGGCCTGGCTGAAGCATTTGTGGCAAAGGGAGGGCAGATCTATGAGCAAACTCGTGTTCGGAAGCCTGATACAAACCATGTCACCACAATGGCCGGCAACAAGGTAAGCAAGAAGCTACAATGCTTGTGACTAAGACTATCTGCAGGGCTGAGTCCCTGCTGAGGCACTGCTGAAAGCTGCTGATGTGTTAAAATGAATGACACTTTCAGGTTGATGATGTGTCTTATGCACTTCATAAGCCTGATGGCAGGGCACCTACACTGCATCTGTCCTTATCCCTATGGCATGCATGTCACATGCGTGTCACATGCTTAGATTCTTGCAAAATTGATTGGTGTGCTGAGCAGGTAACAGCACGTGATGGAGTGGTGTTAGCCACAGGCTGTCCCATTACTAAGAACCTGCTGGACTCTGCCTTCACTGCTATGGCTGTACATGGCAAGCAATTCCCACGCCGCAGGTACATGCCGAACAGCACACATTGAACTACAACAGCGGCAGTGGCAAAAGCTAGCAACAAGAGTTTCTCAACACTCACAACAGCGCAGATTGCAACTGTCTCAACTCGTGCGTAAGCATTCAAGCCTGATATTCTTGTTGTTCTGCCTGATTTGGGCCAATTCAATGTGGATGCAATGCTCGGAGGTTTCAAAACCACATTTGTAGTTGGAGAGCTTTTGTTTGCTGCACTCATCTGCATAACTATCCATTGCCTCTGTCTACTGTTAGCAGCACGTTGATACTTTGTAGCACAGTTTCACAGTGTCACAGCCTGTGACTCACCGGCGAGGCGCAAAACATCAAGATTGATGTCAATTGTTGTGCAGGGCCCTGCATACAGGACTGCTGCAGGGCACACACTTTACATCACATGCAAATGGTGGACCCTGTGCAAAGCCTGACAAATATCTTGTGATGCACAGGTATGCTGTGGCTCTGGAAGTTGCAAAAGGTTCAGTCAAGAATGCAGTGTATGCTGACACCGAAGACCCCCATCACAATGTGAGGGTAGTCGAGGGGGCTTCTGCTAGGGGTGGGGACCTGCTGGTTGTAGCAGGGGAGGAACATGACCAGGGAATCAGCCCTGAGTCGTACACAGATGTCTACAATAAGTGAACCCAGCTGTCTACTGTATGAGTGGCTGTATATCTACTGTGTGCACCTTGGCTGACAAAGCTCGCATAGGGTGATCTATGCAGCAAGCCTGCACTTCATTGCACTAGGTGAAAGTGGCAGCTTTGCTGCACCTGTCTCTGCGCGTACCTACCACGCTTGTTCGCTCACCCACTCACCCACTGACTCACTCATTCACTCGCGGTCCACTTGCTCACTCACCCACCAGCTCGTTCGCTCGCTCACTCACTCACCCACTCACTCACTCACCCACTGACTCACTCATTCACTCGCAGTCCACTTGCTCACTCACCCACTAGCTAGCTCGCTCACTCACTCACTCACCCACCCATCCACCCACCCACCCACCCACCCACCCACCCACCCACCCACCCACCCACTCACCCACTCATCCACTCACTCACTTGTCGATTCATGCACTCATGCGTTCATTCACAAAACATGTGTCTTCTCCTATGGCCAGGTACTCACAGCCTTGCTCAGCGCTCTGTATGAGTTCTTGTTGTGGCAGTCCTTGTACCAGCACCAATGTCATCGTGCCAGCAACAACATGTGTATCTATAACAGGCTCTGGAGTACATGATGAGCTCTTTGACATAGCTCTTGTCCTGGCCTTGAAGCCATGAAAGTGTTGTGCACCGATGTACTAGCATGCCATGCTGACCGGCTGTGATCTGTCATATGCAGGCTGGAGTCTTGGGCTAAGCAGAGGTGGACATCAGCTCAGAAGCGCACACATCAGTGGAGTTGGACTGTAAGCTTACCCACCCCTTTTGACCCCTCCATTCTTTGTGTGCCCCATCCTTGTTCTCTAATGCTATGCTGCACATGATCTTGTTGGGCATCTGCTGCTCCCGAGCAGAATTGAAATGATCTGCATGTCATTGTGAAACAGCATCTTCACTGTATGAAGTCTGCACATGCCAAACCATGTTTGTATGCAACTATGCAAAATATGCAAAATCTTGCCAGCATTCTGCGGCCTAATATGGCGAGCACTGATATCTGCTGCTTCATGCTGCAGATCTTCGAGACACAGGAAATGCTGGGGCTGTACGGCAAGTCCCCAACCAGCATGGGAAACTACTACATTGCCACTGGGGATTGTGGACATATCCTGACGGGTGGGACTCTGGCTGGTATGATCATCTCAGGTGGGATTTTAAACCAAGATCCACATGTACCAGGGTTGATTCCATATCATGCATGATCATCTCAGCTTGGTTGTTACGAACCAACCGCAT
>JAABUL010008870.1_pt1 | contig 10010 bp, 13 predicted proteins | sample 5559151 | NCBI WGS metagenome assembly JAABUL01 (sample SAMN10711876, study PRJNA513368) | rock metagenome | isolation source: Antarctica rocks | place: Antarctica: Victoria Land, Pudding Butte sud | reverse complement strand
AGTTACGCCCCAAAGGCGATCCCGAGCCGGTGCGGGTTCATGACTTCAAGATCCCCGAGCTTGGCCGCGCCGTGCCATACGGCGTCTACGACATTGCCGGCAATACCGGTTGGGTCAGCGTCGGCATTGACCACGACACCGCCAGCTTCGCCGTCAATTCGATCCGCCGTTGGTGGCAGAGCATGGGCCAGGCGCGTTACCCCGAGGCGCGCAGCTTGCTGATCACCGCTGATTGCGGTGGCAGCAATGGTGCGCGGGTGCGGCTCTGGAAGCGGGAGCTGCAAGCCCTGGCCACTGAACTGGGCTTGACCCTCACTGTGTGCCATCTGCCGCCTGGCACCAGCAAATGGAATAAAGTCGAGCACCGTCTGTTTTCGTTCATCACGCAGAACTGGCGTGGCAAGCCGCTGGTCAGCTATCAGACCATCGTTCAGTTGATCGCCGCAACGACCACCCGCACCGGGCTGAACGTCAAAAGCGAGATCGACACCGCCTTCTATCCCGCCGGCGCCAAAGTTTCTGACAGCGAAATGGCCACGATCAACATCACGCCGCATGGGTTCCATGGTGAATGGAATTACACGATCAGACCTAACCCAGAATGACGGATCGGTTGTTTGTCAACGGACCATTAGATCTCGCCATGAACGAATTGAGCACACGACCGCGCGACTCAGTCGATCTCGTCGCGCGTGGCAACGATACACAGAGACTCTGGTGCAAGGGTTCCGGCCGCGACGGAACTCAAGTGCTCTACCGCATGCTCTACTAGCGGATGTATGGCGATCCCGGGCGAACCGTTGGATGACACACGAGTTTAAATCGGCAGCCCGGCGCATTGTCTGTCAGCTCAACACTGAAGCCGTGTAGCTCTGCAATCTCCGCAACGAGGCTCAGCCCCAGGCCAGTCCCTTGCGTGCTGCGGCTCGTGTCGCAGCGATAGAACCGCTGGAAGACCAGGGAGCGTTCTTCCACTTGGATGCCGGGGCCAGTATCAGCCACGACCACTTCCGGCACGCCGGCCTTGACCGTTAGCTCGAGTAACACCTTGCCACCGGCCCCGGTGAATTTGATGGCATTGTCGACCAAGTTGATGATCGCCTCAGTGAGCAACTGCCGATCTCCAAGAACCGTGCCCTCGCCATCGATTCGAGTGCTCAGTCGAACGCCCTCCTCTTCGGCGACGGGCATGAAGTCTGCAGCGGTCTCGGCAAGCAGCGCGCCCAGATCAAGCGGCTCGAAGTCAGACCGCCGACGAGAGTGCCGAATGTCGGCGACTCGGAGCAGAGCACGGATGATCGACAGCGACCGATCGACGTCGCTTAGGCAGACGCCGATTGCATCCGCCGTCGGCCCCTCGCCGGCGGTCCTCTGCAGCCGTTCGAGACGGCTGCGCAACCCGGTCAAGGGCGTGCGGAGATCGTGGGCGATGTTATCTCCTGCATTCCGGAGAGCCGTGACGTTGGCCTGGTTGCGTTCAAGCATGCGGTTAACTGTGGCACAGAGACGGTCGAGTTCATCGCCCAGCTCCGCTCCCGGCAGGCGTGCTGCCAGATCGCCGGCGATTACCCGTTCTGCGGTCGCGTTGATGTGTCGCAATCGCCGCTCCTTGGCGATCCCGACGATGGCGCCGCCGGCGAGGCTGAGCAGGATCGCCGGCACGATGCCGAAAGCGGCGCCGTGCACGAGGTCCGATCGCACCTCGCGGATCTCGTCGGCTGATCGCGCCGCCACCAGAATGCGCCCATCGCTCAGCCGCCTCGCCGTCGCGCGCCAGTAGCGGCCGAAACCGTCAGGCGCGCGCACGGCCTGAATTCGGCCGTCCATGAGCAACCCAGCCGGGATCGAGGCGATCTCGCCGACAATCGGCAGGCCGGCCGCATCGAACAGCCCGACCTGTGTCAGCACTGCCGGCCGGTGATTCATCCGAGATGTGATCATGAACGGCAGCATATCGGGCGGGCGGGCACTGAGTAGTTCGAGCTGCTCGAGCACCGACCGGTCCAACGTTTCGAACAGCAGGAACGAGCTACGCCAATACATGAGGCCGAACATCGCCAGCAGGCTGGTGCCGAGGACCGCAGCGAAAATCGCTCCCCACCGCAGCCCGCGGCTGTGTCGCAGGGAGAGAGGCGCGGGCGGTCCGTGGCGAGACCACTCAGGCACGAAGCACGAACCCGACGCCGCGTAGGGTCTCGAGCAGCGGCGGCTCGCCTGGGAGGTCGAGCTTGCGCCGGAGCCTACCGACATGCACGTCGATCAGGTTGGATCGAAGCTCGAAGCGATAGGCGAAGACCTCCTCGAGCAGCATCTGCCGTGTCAATACCTGACCTGGCCGCCGCAGCATGTACTCGAGCAGCTGGAACTCGCGCGCCAGGAGGTCCAGATGCCGCTCACCGCGGCGGGCCTTCCGCCCGATTAGGTCGAGATGGACCGGGCCGACCGTCAGCGCCGTCCGGCTCGATGACGGACGACGGATAAGTGCGTCCAGCCTTGCCGCCAGTTCGCCGAGCGCAAACGGCTTGACGAGGTAATCGTCGCCACCAGCCCGCAGCCCGGTGATGCGATCGCTGACCTGGTCGAGCGCGCTCAGCACGAGAGCCGGTGTCGGTATGCCGCGTTCGCGCAGCGTGCAGATTATAGACAGTCCGTCGAGGCCCGGCAGCATTCGGTCCACGACCAGCGCGTCCCACTGACTGGAAGCGGCGCGCGCGAGGCCCTCGAGACCGTCTGACGCGCAGGCCACCTGAAAACCCAGGCGCGTCAGCTCGGTGTCGATCTCCGCGGCCGTTGCGGCATCGTCCTCGATAACGAGTATCGCTTTCATCCCCCCTCCCCGATCGGTCTTCTCCTGCGGACCCTGTCATCGAATTTAATCGCAGGAGCGTTCTCATCCGGCAATAGTGCCGGACACGCGTCCTGCGAGGCGCCATAAAGAAATTGAGGGACGGAACGATTGATGGCGAATACGCCTCACGGGACGGCGCCTGGCGCGCCAGCCAGCGCGGGACGGCGATCGATGCTTCGGGGTGGCTTGGCGACAGGCGTTGCCGCAGTCGTGGCTGCGTCTCCGGGCCGCGCGGGGGCTGAAGACCCGTCGCCACCGGGCGATCCCGAGTGGTCGCAGTCGCTCGGCCCAGGGGTTGGAGATACGCCCTACGGTCAGCCTTCGAAATACGAGTCCGACGTCATCCGCCGAATCGTGCCATGGCTGACCGCGAGCCCGGAATCGTCGATTAGCTTCTCGCCGCTACAGGATCTGCACGGCATCATCACGCCGAACGGGCTGTTCTTCGAGCGGTATCACGCCGGCCGTCCCACCGTGGACCCGGCGCAGCACCGGCTCATGATCCATGGCATGGTCGAGCGGCCGCTGTTGTTCACCATGGACGATCTGCGCCGGCTGCCGAGCGTCTCGCGCACGCACTTCATCGAGTGCCCGGCCAATGGCGGCATGGAGTGGCGAGCGGCGCAGCTCAACTCGCTGCAATACACGCACGGCATGATCAGCTGCGCGCAGTGGACCGGTGTCAAGCTGTCGACACTCTTGGAGCAGGTCGGAGTCAAGCCTGGCGCCGCCTGGGTGCTAGCCGAGGGCGCCGATGGTGCGCATATGACGCGGTCGCTGCCGCTCGACAAATGTCTCGACGACGTTCTGGTGGTGTTCGGCCAGAACGGCGAGGCGCTGCGCCCCGAGCAGGGCTATCCGGTCCGCCTCGTCGTGCCGGGCTGGCAGGGCAACGTGAACGTCAAGTGGTTGCGCCGGCTGCAGGTCGGCGACAAGCCTTGGTTCACGCGCGAGGAGACGTCGAAATACACCGAGCTGATGGCCAATGGTAAAGCGCGCGGCTTTACTTGGCCGATTTTCGCCAAATCCGTCATCACCTTTCCCTGCCCGGAGAAGCCCGCCAAAGGACCCGGCACCTACGAAATCAGTGGTCTCGCGTGGTCCGGAAACGGCACGATCAAGCAAGTCGACGTCAGTCTCGACGGCGGGATCAACTGGGCGCACGCCCGGCTGCAGGAGCCAGTGCTGCCGAAGGCGCTTACGCGGTTCTCGATGGAGTGGCGGTGGGACGGCAAGCCGGCGCTGCTGCAATCGCGTGCGACGGACGATACCGGCTTCGTGCAACCGACACTGGCCGAGTTGCGCAAAGTCCGCGGGACCAACGCCGTCTACAACAACAACTCGATCCAGACCTGGCAGGTCAAACCGGATGGCAGCACGTTCAATGTCCAATTGGGTTAACTTCGCCGCTCTCCTCAGCGTGTTGGCGGCCCCCGCCATGGCTGAAAGCGCCGCGCAATTCGGTGTCGGCACGACACCAACACAAGAGCAGATCGCGGGTTGGGCGATCGCGGTCCGCCCGGATGGGCAGGGCCTGCCGGATGGGCATGGCTCGGTGAAAGATGGTGACGAGGTTTACGCCAACACCTGCGCCGCCTGCCACGGCACTTTCGGCGAGGGTGCCGGCCGGTATCCGCGGCTCGCCGGAGAGGGCAAGCTCACGGGCGACCGGCCGGAACAAACCATCCAGACCTATTGGCCGTATGCAACCACGCTGTTCGACTACATCGATCGCGCCATGCCGTTCCCGACCCCGCACGTGCTGACGCCGGACCAGGTCTACGCGGTCACGGCCTACGTGCTGAATCTGAATGGTCTGGTCGGCGATGATTTCGTCGCCGACAAAGAGACACTACCCAACGTGCAGATGCCGAACCGCGATGGCTTTATCTGGAAAGATCCGCGGCCCGATACGCACGATACGGCCTGCATGAGCGACTGCGTCAGCCCCGACGCCGTCAAGGTCACCTCGACCGCGGAGGGAAAGTCATTGACCCCGAAAACGACCGGGCCACTCGACACGGCGATGCCGCAATGAGCGCCCGCCGTCTCCTCTTCTTCGCCCTGATCGTGGCCGCACCCGTCGCCGCGCACGCCGCCGCCGACATTGCCACCGGTCAGACGCTCGCGTTCGACCGCAGCAAGGGCAACTGCCTCGCCTGTCACGCGATGGCGGGTGGCGACGTCCCCAGCAATGTCGGGCCGGAACTCAGCGGCATTAAGGCGCGGTTCCCTGACCGCACGGAACTCGTCGCGATCCTGCAGAACGAGGAAGCACGTAATCCGCTGACGATCATGCCCGCGTTCGGCCGCAACCTCATCCTCGACCATGACGAGATCGAGAAGATCGTCGATTACCTGTACACACTCTGAATGCCGGAGCTGCCATGTCCCTCCCTGACGCGACACGCCGCACGACCCTGCTAGGCTTCTTGAGCTTGCTCGGATATGTCACCGCCGCCCATGCCGCAGCGCCGGACTGGCCCGAAGAAGCGTTCAAGCAGAAGAGCATCGACGATGCGGTCAAGACGCTCTACGGAAAGCCGTTCGAGATGTCCGACAAAGTGACGCTCGAGGCGCCCGAGATCGCCGAGAACGGAGCAGTGGTTCCGATTTCGGCCAGTTCGACGCTGCCGAACGTCACCTCGATCAGCTTTCTCGTGCCCGAAAACCCGTTCACGCTCGCGGCATCCTATAAGCTGCCGGACGGGACCGCAGCTTCGGTGGGCTGCCGGCTGAAGATGGCCAAGACCAGCGACGTCATCGCGCTCGTTGAATCCGGCGGCAAGCTGTATGGCGCCAAGAAAGAAGTAAAGGTCACGCTCGGCGGCTGCGGCGGCTGAGAATAGGAGACGGTCATGCCATCCACCATCCGCGTCCGTGCCCAAGCCCAGAACGATCAAACCGAGGTTCAAGCGCTAGTCCAGCATCCGATGGACAGCGGTTTCGTCAAGGACAGCAGCGGGACTTTGATCCCGCCGCACTATATCGAAGCTGTTACGTTCGAACATGACGGCAAGAAAGTCCTCGTCGCCGACTGGGGCCCGGCCGTGTCGAAAGACCCCTACATCAAGTTCAGCTTCAAGGGCGGCGCCAAGGGCGATCCGCTGACCGTCACCTGGGTCGACAACCTCGGCAAGACCGACACCGTGACGGCGAAGATTTCCTGATGCGTCTCGTCGCGCTCTTGCTGGCCGGGATCGCCGCCGGCGCGGCGGCGCCCGTCTCGCAAACGGTCTCAGTGGCCGACGCGCAGGCCGACCAAAAAGCGTTCAAAGCCTATTTCCGCGAGCGCTTTCCGGACGTGAAGCTCGACGATTTCGGCAACGGCCCCTACGCGGTCAACGCGCCGATGCGCAAGCAATGGGAGGAAATCATGCAATTTCCGCCCTACGACTTCGCGCTCGACGAGGGCAAGACCGCCTTTACCACGCCGTTCGCCAACGGCAAGAGCTACGCCGATTGTTTTCCCAACGAGGGTATCGGCATCCGGCAGACTTTCCCGCATTTCGACCAGAAGACTGGCGAGGTCGTGACGCTCGACGGAGCCATCAACAGGTGCCGTGCCGACAACGGTGAGGCGCCGCTGAAATACGGCACCGGCATGATGGCGTCCATCACCGCCTACATGGCGGAGACGTCTCGCGGAAAGCCGTTTGACATCCAGCTGCCGGACGATCCCAAGGCGCTCGCCGCCTATGAGGAAGGCAAGCGGTACTTCTACACCCGCAGGGGCCAGCTCAACTTCGCTTGCGCCAGTTGTCATGTCGGATCGGCCGGCCAGCGCATGCGGGCCGACATCCTGGCCCCGGCGCTCGGCATCCTCGCCGCCTTTCCAATCTACCGTTCGGACTGGGGAAGCATGGGCACCATCGATCGGCGGTTCACGTCGTGCAGTTCGCAGATGCGCTCCGAGCCGTTGAAGCCACAGGCGCGCGAGTATCGCAATCTCGAATATTTTTTGTCGTACATGAGCAATGGCGTGCCGATCACCGGGCCGGGGACGCGGCCATGAGGCTCGCGATTGCGATCATCGCGATGATGTTATCACCCTCGCTCGCGCGCGCGGTGGACAAGGCGCAGGCCGATGGCGCACTCGCTGCGGCGCATGAGCAGGAGGAAGCGGCGGGCAAACTCGGCAACCGCTGGCTCCCTGCCGAGACGGCCCTGAAAGACGCGTCAAAGGCGATGGCCGCCGGGGAGTGGGACAAGGCGATCGCCGAGGCGGACGCGGCCAAGGCACTGGCCACTCGCGCCGTCGAACAGGCGCACGAGCAGGAAACCGCCTGGCGCGAAATGGTCATCAAGTGACCAGCCGCCGAGCGCTCCTGGCCGGCGCCGCCGCTGTTGCAGGCGCCGGGCTGATGCCACGCTTATCGCGCGCGCAGGCCAAAACCGATCTGTACGACATCGGCCGCTCGGGCAACGTGCGGGTACTGCACATGACCGATACGCATGCCCAGTTGCTGCCAGTCTATTTCCGCGAGCCCAGCGTCAACATCGGAGTGGGCCCCGCGCAGGGCCGGCCACCGCATGTGGTTGGACGGGCGTTCCTCGACCATTTCGGCATTTCGCCCGATACCCCGGAAGCGCACGCGAGCACGTATCTCGATTTTACCGAGGCTGCGCACCGTTTCGGCAAGATGGGCGGCTTCGCGCATCTGGCGACCTTGATCAATCGACTCCGCAACGACGCCGGCGCCGCAAACACGCTGCTTCTCGACGGCGGCGACACCTGGCAGGGCTCCTGGACCGCGCAGACCGGAAACGGCGCCGGCATGGTCGAGTTGACCAACCTGCTTGGCGTCGATGCGATGACGTCGCATTTCGAGATGACCTACGGAGAGGAGACCTTTCGAAGTAACCTCAAAGGCTTCAAGGGCCAGTATCTCGCACAGAATGTTTTCCTCACCGATGAGGCCGCCTTCAATGGCGCCGAGGCATCCGATGCCAACAGCGGCCGCGTCTTCCGGCCCTATTTGCTCCGTGAGATCGGCGGCCGCCGGGTCGCGATCATTGGCCAGTGCTTCCCGTATCAGCCGATCGCGCATCCCCGCCGTTTCGTGCCGGACTGGACGTTCGGCGTGCGCGAGGGCGAGCTGCAGAAGGTGGTCGACGCCGCGCGCGGAACCGAGCACGCCGACGCAGTCGTTCTGCTGTCGCACAACGGCATGGACGTCGACCTCAAGCTGGCAAGCCGGGTCAGCGGAATCGACGTGATCCTCGGAGGCCACACGCATGACGCGGTGCCGAAGCCGACTCTGGTGAGCAATCCGGGCGGCAAGACGCTGGTCGCCAACGGCGGCTCGAACGGCAAGTTCTTGGGAGTCCTCGATCTCGATGTCGGTCAGGGCAAAGTCGCCGGCCTGCGCTACACGCTGGTGCCGGTGTTCTCCAACCTGCTCCCGGCTGACCCGGCGATGAAGGCCAGAATCGATGCGCTGCGGGCGCCAGACCGCGAGATGCTCGACGAGAAACTCGCCTCCGCCGGCGAGCTGCTCTACCGCCGCGGCAATATCGCCGGGACGATGGACCAGGTCGTGCTCGACGCGCTCATGCATCAGCTTGACGCGCCGATCGCGCTCACCCCGGGCTTTCGCTGGGGCCCGAGCGTCCTGCCCGGCGACGCCATCACCATGGATCTGGTGTACGCGCACACCGCCATCACCTACCCCGACGTCTACGTCCAGGAGATGACCGGCGCGGCCATCAAAACCGTGCTCGAGGACGTCTGCGACAACCTGTTCAACCCCGACCCTTATGTTCAGCAAGGCGGCGACATGGTGCGCGTGGGCGGCCTCGACTTCGCCTGCACCCCCACGAACACGATCGGCAACCGCATTGCCGAACTGACGCTGCCCGACGGATCGACGCTCGACGCAGCCAAGACCTATCGCGTTTCCGGCTGGGCGTCAGTGAGCTTGCCGCAGGGTGGCCGCCCGGTCTGGGACGTGGTCGCAACTCATCTGCGCGGGCAGAGTGACGTCCGGCCGGGCCAACCCGGCCGCGTTAAGCTGATAGGTGTCGACGGCAATCCGGGCCTGGCCGCTTGAAGGCGCTCGCTCTCGCCGCGCTCGGCATTATGCTGGTCGGCACGGCGCGGGCGGAGCCCGGCATGCCGGGCGAGCCGGCCTTCGTCGAGCACCGGCTGGCGCTGCAACTCTCCGACGACACCGAGGCCAAGGAGGCGCTCGTGCTCAGCGTCGCCAACAACGTGCTGAAGATGCTTGGACCCGACAAGGTCGTGATCGAGATCGTCACCTTCGGACCCGGCATCGCCCTCTTGCGCGAGGGCAATCCTAACGCCGAGCGGATCAGCAGCCTCGCCGCCCAGGGTGTCCATTTCGATATCTGCATGAACACGGTCGCCACGTTCGAGCGCACCACCGGCAAACCTTTCCCGATGAGCAAGTTAGCGCAGCCAGTCGATGCGGGAGTCGTGCAGCTCATGACTTTGACCGAGCACGGCTACACCATCATTCGCCCTTAGGAGACCGAGATGTTTGCTCGCCGCAACAGCCTTAAAAGGTTCGGACTGGCCCTTGCCGCTGGCGCCCGCGGGTGCCAAGATGCTCGACAAGCCCGCGGGCTTCGAGCCGCGCCGCGACTTCAAGACCGTGCCGATGATCCTGGACCATCGCGATCAATGGGACGCGGACGCCTTAGGGGTCGTCAGCAATCAACTGATCGACCGGAGCAGCATAACACGCTGATAAACCCCGTTCTTCCAATGCGAGCCGATTCGGTTAAATCCTTCCGAGTCCTTAGATGCCGTGATCCACTATGCCGGCGGACCCAAGCAGAGCTGGGACAACACCGACCTCGCCGGCCCGTGGCTGAACGTCATGCGCAATTCGCTCAACTCGGAGATCTGGTCGTTCAAGCATCCGGACTTCCTCTGCGTTTCCGCCACCCACGGCCCCGCCCAGTTCGCCCTCTACGACGAAACGATCTGGGACCGGTACGGCCTGGCCAAGCTCGCCGGCGGACCCAACAAATGGACCAAGGCGACCCCAGCCTCGGCCAAGGACCCGGCCGACTACCAGAGTGCCGACGGCCCGTTCTCGCCCCGCGCCAACAGTGTCCAGGGCCTGCAACGCCGCGGCGCCATGTTCCTCGCCTGCCACAACGCCGTCTGGGAGCTGTGCGAGCGTCTGATCGC
>JAABUL010008868.1_pt1 | contig 10011 bp, 16 predicted proteins | sample 5559151 | NCBI WGS metagenome assembly JAABUL01 (sample SAMN10711876, study PRJNA513368) | rock metagenome | isolation source: Antarctica rocks | place: Antarctica: Victoria Land, Pudding Butte sud | reverse complement strand
GGACGCACCAGCACACATGCCCACAACTATACCGATGGATGGCCGGGTCGCGTCCGTCCCAGAAGACATCCGCTATGCCGCTGTCGGGCCATCGCCCGACCATGCCGCTGGTAGCGCGTCTCCAAGCGGGCCCTCACAACGGCTCGTCGTCATCGTCGAACGTCGAGTATTGCCAGCTTGGACCGGTCCTAGTTCTGTGAGAGCACGCTTCTTCTGACGCCGGGGGACTGGCTTCCGGCCGTGCCGGGAGGAGCCGCGATGACGACCACGACGACGGAGCTGGCGCCGAGCTACCTGGACGTGACCAGGCTGGCTGTTGGCTCGTTCCTGGCTCGCTACCGGGAACCGACCTTGACGGCCTACACCCAGGACCTCAAGGTGTTCCTGTGCTGCTGCCAGACCTACGATCGGCAGGCGCTGCGGGTCACTCGCGGTGAGCTGGAAATGTACGTGCGACACCTGGAGAGTCGGGGGTACGCGCCCGCGACGTTGGCCCGCCGGTTCGGAACCGTGGCCACCTTCTACAAGTACGCCGTGATCGACGGCGTTCTTCCTGCTAACCCGGCCGTGGCCGTCACCCGGCCGAAGGTGGCGTGGGAAGGCCAGAAGCGCACCGTGCTGCACCCGCTGGAGTTCGCCGCGCTACTGGCTGCCGCCCGCGGCTCCGGCCCGAACGACCACGCGCTGGTCTGCCTGCTCGGCATGCTCGGGCTCCGCGTGTCCGAGGCGTGCGCCACTGATATCACCCACCTGCGCTACGAGGCGGGCTACGAGTTGCTGCACGTGCTCGGTAAGGGCGCCAAGCCGGCCGACATCCCGCTGCCCATCCCGGTGCTGCGCGCGGTCCGGGACGCCGTCGACGGCCGCAGTAGCGGGCCGATCCTGCGGACCCGTAGCGTGCGGCGGATGGACCGGGCCGGCGCCAGCCGGGCGCTCACCAGGGTCGCCCGGGCCGCGGGAATCACCCGGCCGATCAGCCCGCACGGGCTGCGCCGCACTTTCTGCACCACCGGGTTGGTCGCCGGCATCAGCATCCGCGACATGCAATACGCGATGCGCCATGCCGATCCGCGCACCGCGATGCGCTACGACATGGCCAAAACCAACCTCGACCGGCACGCCGCCCACGCCGTCGCCGCCTACCTCGCCGGCATGAGCACCGGCTGATAGCCCGTCGGGCCTGGCCAGACACCGAACGCAATCGGCACATCGAGAAGTGATAAACCAAGGACAGGTGCTGCGGCTTCTCGGCCTGCTGAACGATGCGGGGGTCCTGACCTGGGTTGACGGAGGCTGGGGTGTTGACGCGCTTCTTCGTGAGCAGACCAGGGAGCATTCCGATCTTGATCTCGTCGTCAACCGCAAGCACCTGGGCGAGGCGAGATCAATGCTGAATCTTGAGGGCTTCACAGTCATCAGGGACTGGCTACCCAACGCAATCGCCTTCCGAGACTTAACCGGTGCTGAGGTCGATCTCCACCCAGTCGACATCACGGACGACGACGGCGGGGATCAGATTCAACTGGTTAGAAAGACTCGGTGGCACTACTCCCCGCCGGTCCACGGGGCAATCGGGGGTACACGCGTTCTCTGTTGCTCCCTGGGAGACCAGTTGCTGTGCCATCAGGGGTACGAACCTCGTGACCACGACCGCGCCGACGTCGGTCTTCTTGCTGCACGATTTGGCGTTCCGCTGCCAGAGCCCTGAGACCGCCCGTAGGTGCCACTCCGGGGCGGTCAGCGTCCGCAACCGGATCCGATCGATAGTGCCAGCTCGGCTCCTGCCGATGTGAGCGCGCTCATGTGGGCCGGCTGGACGACTCCTCGACACGTCACTCCGCCACATTGACGCACTACCCCGCCCGTCGGTCAGCGGCATGGCGGGCCGGAGGTTCCGTGGAATCTTTATCTGGAGGAGTGTCGGATCCGTAGCGAGGCGTTCGTAGAAGAGGTAGAGGTGGCCGGGGGAGGCCGCTGGGACAAAGGAGCCATGGGATAACGCGGTACCTGATCTCGTTCGACGATGGCGCGATGAGCTTCCCCGAGGAGGAGGGGCCGGCCGTGTGGCGAGGCCGCGCACGCGGTGGTCCGAGCGGCCCAGGAGGAGGGGTGTGGATCTTCGGCGGTGGGGTGGAAAGCCAAAGGGCGAGCATCGTGGCCACCGACGGGATGGTCACCGACGGCCCGTACCCGGAGACCAAGGCGGTCATCGGTGGGTTCGCGATGGTCGACGTGCCCTCACGCGAGGAGGCGCTGGAGTGGGCTGCCAAGTTCGCGGTCGCCTGCCGCACCCCGCAGGAGGTCCGGGAAATCATGTTCGACCCGCTCGTTTGATCCCAGGAGGCCCGCCCCGATTTGAGCAAGACGTGCCTGGGGTTGCTCCCAGAACAACAGCCCGCTCATCAAGAATGTGCGGGCGAACGGCGCGAGCACGTGGTGCGTCACTCCGCCGCCTGCCGGACACATCGCGACGATGTGCCCGCACATGCCGAGTTGAGTGCGCCTCGACGTGACCTGCGACCGGCGGGGCCCTGGCCGGCGCCCGGTCATGAGCATCGTTCCCAGTGGATCCGCATCCGCACGCCTCTGTGTCGACCGCGAGCAAGCGTCGCGACGTCGCAAGAGGTATGGGCGCCCGAGTAGTGCCATGGCTGACGATGTCGCCGCCTGCTGGGACCTACGGTGGGTGCATGTATCTGGAGAACCTCGTCATCGACGCCGTCGAGCCGCAGCGGCTGGGCCGGTTCTGGGAGGCGGTGCTCGGCGGCGAGCGGCTGACCGACGAGCCTGATGCCTTCGAGACGCGGCTCACCGTCGAGGGCGGACCGGTGCTCGACCTGTGCTTCCAGCGCGTCCCCGAGCCGCCATTCGAGCCGCCGAGACTCCACCTGGACCTCTTGGGCGGGGCCCGCCAGACCCAGGAAGTCGAGCGGCTGCTCGGGCTGGGCGCACGACACCTCGACATCGGTCAGCGCGATGTGCCCTGGGTTGTGCTCGCCGACCCGGAGGGCAATCCCTGCTGCGTCATGGAGGATCGAGCGGTGTACGCCGACACCGGACCCCTCGCGGCGCTCCCGCTCGACTCTGCCAAGCCGGACAGGGATGCGGAGTTCTGGTCCTGGCTGACCGGCTGGACCGACGCGGCCGGCGTCGCACCCCGGTCCCTGCGCCACCCGTCGCTGCTTGGTCCCCTCCTTGAGCTGTGCCCTGAGCCAGCCCGCAAGGGGACGACCAAGAACCGACTGCACCTCGACATCCGGCTTGAGACTGGAGATGATCCCGACGGCGTCGCGGCATGCATCGCCGAGCGCGGTGGCCGCGGGCTCCACCCGGAGTGGGGCGAGCTGCCGTGGCGGCTCTACGCAGACCCGTCCGGCAACGAGTTTTGCGTGCTTCCAGCGCGGTCGTGAGGAACAGTCATAGGCGCTCCGTACGCCAGCCGTGGCGGTCGCACATACCGATGGAACGACTGAGCCACAGCCCGCCCGAACATGCCGCCGTACGGGCGGAGCGCGATCATGCCGCGATCCGGGCGTTCGCATGCACGTCTTTCCGCCGCGATTGACGCCGACTGCAGCGACGCCGATCCTCAGTGGCGACCTGGCCAGGGTAAGCGCCCGCTTATGCCGCTCACCGGGCGCCTGGGCCAGCGGCAACCTCGGCAGAAGATGTCGAGTAGTGCCAGCTCCGGAGTGACGGCTACGTGCGCGCCCCCAGGTGCATCCAAACCGAACAGAGCCGGTCTTATGTCCGCTCGGAAGATGGCGCATACTGGCAGAAGCACCCGCACATGCCGAAGTGCGCACGGTGATTCGAAGCGTCGTATGGGGTCATGGTTCGCCTATGCCCGGCTCAAGGCGTCGTCGTTCGAGGCTGACCTTTACCGGGACTTCGTCGTCGCCCACGGACAGCCCGGTCTCGAGATCGGTTGCGGCGAGGGCCAGCCGCTGCTGGACCTCCGCTCCGGAGGGCTCGAAGTCGAGGGGGTCCGACTCCTCAGCGGACATGCTCGAGCGGTGCCACGCGAACGCGTTGCGACGTGGCGTTGATGTCCGCCTCCACCACCAGCGAGTCGAGGACCTGGCCCTGCACCGGCGCTACTCGTCGATCTACTTCGCGGGTCCGACGTTCACGCTCCTGCCCGATGACGAGACCGCGCGACGAGCACTTCAGGCGATCCACGGGCATCTCACTGACGACGGCATGGCGCTTATCCCGCTCTGGGTACCGAACCCAACCCCGACGCAGGAGTTAGGGGTCTGTCGGTCCCACGACGACGGCCTTGGCGTCGAGGTCCGTTACACCCCGGTGACCGAGACCAGCGACCCCACCAGTCGCACGCGGGTGACCTCAACCAGATACGAGCGTGTCACCACGACGGGCACGCAGGTCGTCGAGCGCGAGTGGATCATCCACTGGCACACGCCGTCGTCGTTCCACCGGCTCTGCCGCGAGACCGGGCTCGACATCGTCGACCTCGTCGACGACGACACCGGATCGGCTGCGGGGGACAGCTCGACGGCGTTCACCGCCACCGTCTGCCGAGGGTCCGGCCGCTGATCGCCAGCCACTAGCCCTTCGAGGACTGGGGCCGATTCCTACCCGAACACAGCACCGCCGTCAGCCTGCTCGATCGGCTCCTGCACCACAACAACATCGTCGCGGCCCAAGGAGAGAGCTTCCGCATGCGCAAAGCCCGAACCACCACCCGAACGACCTCAGGAGGCCGCCCCTCAAAGGACTTACCACTCACGCGAGGTAGGGACTTTTGTTGGCCACCAGCGGGGACCGCGACTTGACCATTGAAAGAGCCGCGAGCACCGGACAGAAGACGGGTTCTGCGTGCGTCGTCCTGAATCTCGACGCGGTCACGCACGTCCGCTCATAGCCGCTGACGGAGCAATGCGTGGATCTCGACCGCCCTCTGTCGTGTCCGCGTCGCTCACGACCAGGCGCGGCGGAAGGACGACAGCGACGTACGCAGCGGCGTTGGCGGACGGCCTCGCAAGTGCAACGGCGGGTCCAGCCGCTCAAGCACCTGCTGCTCCAGCCGACTGAGGACGTCGACGTCGACGTCGACGTCGACGACACCGTGAAGCAGTCGTTCCGTTCCGGTCGAGCAGCTCGGTGCGACGACGTGTATCAGGCGAGAGCGTCCGCAGCGAAACATCAGGCGCAGCCACTCGCGCGGTTGGTCGCCATCGGACGAGCCGTATTACCCGAACACGCCCGGCGCCCCGAGCCGCCCGCGTCACGAGGGTGTCGCGTACGGTCGGCAGGTGTCGCTACCCCATCTGCTGGCCGCCCGGGCGGCCGGCGACAAGGAAACGCTGATCCGCTATGTGCGCCTGCACGTCGGTGACGGAGACGAGGACGCCGGCCGCACTGAGATAGACAAGGCGTGGGTGCAGGCGCTCGACGCCCTGCTCGACATGCCCGAGATCGACCGGGAGTTCGTGCACGACACCCTGATGACCAAGGACGCGGCGACGCTCGCGCACCTGTTCTTCTCGCTGCACTTCGCGCTGGTGCGCTCGACAGGGGAGTGGATCCATGACGGCGACCTCTGACGACGGCCAGCTCCGGCCGGGCCTTTGGCAGACCGTGAACCAGCGCTATCCCGGCTCGATGATCACCAAGGATGACCTCGTCCCGCTCGCGCCCCTGCGCCGGCCGCTGAGCCAGTCGCGCTTGAGCTTTGTGAGCACGTCCGGGGTGCAGCCGCGCGGAACGCTGCCGTTCGACGTGGTGCACCCAGTCGGTGACTACACGTTTCGCCGGGTTCCCTCGGACAGCTCCCCCACGGAGCTCAAGATCCACCAGCTGAAGTACCCGACCGACGGCGCCCACCGCGACCTGAACGTGATCTTCCCGATCGAACGGCTGCAGGAGCTGCGGGACGAGGGTGTCGTCGGCGCACTCACGCCGGACCTGTTCACGTTCATCGGCTACAACATGGATCCGGCGCTGCTCGAGCGCACCCTCGCCGAGGACTTGGCGCAGGCGGTTGCAGACGAGCAGCCCGACCTGGTGCTGCTGTCCGCAGCTTGACCAATATGCCACCAGTCGGTCGGACTGGTCCAGCGCGCGATCGAACGGCGCGGCATCCCCACCGTCTCGGTGAGCGTCGCTCGGGACGTGTCCGAGCACGTCAAGCCACCGCGCGCCGTCTTCTTGCCCTTCCGGATGGGCCACCACTTCGGCGTCCCGTTCCACCGCGAGCTCCAGCGGCGGGTCATCACCGACGCGCTGGACCTGGTCACGACCGCCACCGAGAGCGGCACGATCGTTGACTTGCCGCTCACGTGGGCGCAAGCACGGCGCGAGGGCATCGCGATCGAACAACAACGACGGGGGCCGTGACGCCACCGTCGCACGGCCAGCGAATTGAACGCCGTCGAACGCGTCGTGACAGCCAGCCGTCGTAGTCCCGCGGCGGTCCACCGCGGTCGAGCTCGAGCCCGGCCGCTGCGAGCTCGGCCGCGACGCGCTCCCGGCGGAACGTGAAGCGTGATCTGCGTGCGCAACTCCTCCCCCTACGGGAAGGCGCCTCGAGGTCGAGCACACCCACCGCTGCGTCATGCCCGGGCGAGGTCCGCTCCCGCGACCTCGGCCACCCGCTACCTGGTGACCCCGCCACTGACGCCGTCCGCCGGATCGACGGCTACCTCGCGCTCAACCTCCTTGGCTGACTCAGGCCACCCAGCCAGGGCACCTGGTCCCCGCGCAGGTCCTGCACGCGGGTGGCAGCGCCGTCATCACCGGCCCCACCGACGGCAGCGTCCGCCTGTGGCCTGCCGCGGCGTCCCGCCGCCCACAACCGACAACGTCGCGGCCGCCCGTGTTCGGGCGACGGGCATGGGAAGCAGGTAGCAAGCTGATGCAGACGATCGAGGACGTCCCGCAGGGCGTGGCCGGAGTACACGCCCTACCGACCGCAGTCGGCAGCCAGCTATCTCGCGGTCGCCGGGCAGTCCGCGGCCTCCTGCGCCCTCGGCGGCAAGGGCGGCTGGTCGTGGTGATGGACGACCACGTGCTCACCGGAGACCTCACCGGCAGCGCGCGGGACACTGAGAAGATGATGCCTTTCGCCCAGACTGGCGGCGAATGTCACATGGTCGGGCGGACGCCGCTGACCCAGGCCAATGCGGCCCCGCAGCGGATCTGGGAAGGCAAACCCCGGTTCCTCATCGTTCTGGTGCCGGGGGACGACCAGTGAGCGTCCCTGGAAGCTGCGACGTCGCGGTGCTCGGCGCCGGGATCGCCGGGCTGACAGCCGCCCGGGCCCTGGCCGGCGCCGGCGTGCGCGTGCGCGTGCACGAGGCACGCGACCGCGTTGGCGGTCGGCTGCTGAGCGTCACTGACAACGGGTGCACCGTCGATCTCGGTGCTACCTGGTTCTGGCCGAACGAGGCGCTGGTGCAGGAGCTCGTGGTCGAGCTCGGAGTGAGCACCTTCCAGCAGGGGCTGGCTGGTGACGCGATGTTCGAGGCCGATCACCACGGAGCGCGTCGGATCGAGGGCAACCCCATCGATACGGTCTCCGGTCGGTTCGCCCACGGCGCGCAGGCGCTGGCGCTGAGACTCGCCGAGCGGCTCCCGGCGGGCGCACTGCGTTTGCGCGACCCCGTGATGCGCGTGCTCGTGAACGACGGGGTCGTGGCCGTCGAAGCCGCCAGCGGGGTGACCACGGCCCGCCACGTCGTCGTGGCGATTCCGCCCGCTCTGGCCGTCGAGGCGATCAACTTCGGTCCGGACCTGCCGGCCGACATGCGGATCCTTGCCGAGAGCACCGCCGTGTGGATGGGCGGCGTCGTCAAAGCGGTCGCCGTGTTCGACAAGGCCTACTGGCGCGACGTGGGCCTTGCCGGCGCCGCCGTCAGCCATCAAGGACCGTTCAGCGAGGTGCACGACCACAGCGGACCCGGCGGCAGTCCTGCCGCCCTGTTCGGCTTCGCCGCCGCAGCCCCCTTCGACGGTGCCACGCCCGAGCAAATCGGCGCAGCGTTCGCCGACCAGCTCTGTCGCCTGTTCGGAGCCGCCGCCGCGACGCCCCGCCACATCCACGTCACCGACTGGAGCGCCGAGCGCTACACCAGCCCGCGGGCACCGTCGCCGCGCGCAGCGACGACCGGCTACGGGCACCCGCTGTACCAGCGGCCCACCGCTGGCCGGATCCATTGGGCATCCACGGAGACGGCAGCGCGGCACCCCGGACACATCGAAGGCGCTGTCTGGGCCGGCTCACGAGCAGCTCAGGCCATCCTGGTCGCCACCGAGGCCGCCTAAGTCGCCGCAACTCCGGCGCATGGCGCGACACGGCTGCTGGACAACGCCAACGCCGCCCTGCCCGAGGTCGGCCTGTCGATGGGCGGTGGTCTGCAGGAGCAGCGGCTTAAAGGTGGTCGCGAATCCCGTGTCCGCGCACAACGTCATCGTCTGCACGCTCTGCTCGTGCTACCCGATCGCGCTACTCGGCCCGTCGCCGAGCTGGTACAAGAGCGAAGGCCACCGGTCCCGGGTGGTGCGCGACCTACGGGGCGTCCTGCACGAGTTCGGCTACGACGTCGCGGCCGACGTCCAGATCACGGTCTGGGACGCGAGCGCGGAGTCGCGGCACTGCTGCCGCGGCGCCCGGTGGGCACCGACGGCCTGTCCGAGGGGGAGCTCGCGGGCCTGGTGACGCGCAACGGCCTGATCGGCGTGGCGGCCGTCTGATTCGGCCGGCGTCCACATCGCGGCTCGAGCCGCACGACGTTGTCGGCGCGAGAGCAGGTGGCCTCGACGAGTTCGGCGTTGCGGTCGTCGGAGCAGGCGACCAAGTGTCGGCCGGCCGAGGAGTGCCCGCACGACAATGGCTGAGCGCCTCGTCCAGTTGCCTGTGCATCCGAGTGCGGCGACGCGGCTGCTGATTCACGGGAGCTTCCGCCGACTACGACAAGACCGGCGGCGCCCGCGGTTGCGAGGTCCGCCTGCAGTGGCGTTACCCACCGGCGACATGCCCCTGTCCGGTCTGCTCCTGCTGCTCGCCGACGAGACGGGGGGACTGGCCGAGGGCGGCAGGCAGATCTGACCTGCCTCGGTCAACGACGATGCTGATCCAGCCTGGTCGCAGCCGGGGAGGAGCGCGGCCGCGGCCTGCACGCTCTCGGCGAAGGCGCGCGGCGGGTCGTCCTGCTTCGGAGGAGATCGGCGGAAGCGGTGCGGGGCACGCTCCAGACGTCCGCTCATGCCGCTGAGCGCTCGCCCTACCGAGGGCCCGGCCGTGCGTAAGCGCCGCTCCGTTCCCGCCGCGCGTGGAGAAGCGTCATAGGTTTGGGGGGTGAACGACGCATTCGACGACCTGGCCGCCCAGCGTGGGCTCGACGTGCGGTCCGGCCTTTCGCAGGAGGGGCTGCCCGAGCGGTACGCGTACTCCCCCGACGTGGCTTACCGGTACGCGTTCGGCCGCTGGTGGGGTGCGACTGATCTCGCGGAGGCCGACGTCTGGGTCCTGCTCAACCCCGCGACCGGCGACACCGAGCGTCGGCGGCGACCGACCCTCGACCGGATCGTCGCGCGGTCGCGCGCAGACGGGAAGGCTGGCGTCGTGGTGGTGAACCTGTTCGCGCACGGGCACACCGACCCGAAGGCGCTGCGGGCTACAGCCCATCCCGTCGGTGAGGCGAACGACGATGCACTTCGGCTCCTGACCGGCCGCGGCGCGCGGACCATCGCGGCATGGGGAGCGGGGGGTCGGCTGCACGGCAGGTCGGCGCAGGTAGCGGCAGTGCTGAAGGAACCCCTGTGCCTGGGGACGACCCGGCGAGGCGAGCCGCGCCATCCGCTGTACGTCCCGGCGTCCACCCCGCTCGTCGAGTGGCCCGGTCCGCGCTCAGGGGTCGCCTAGGTGGCTGGTGTCGAACGGCCGTTTGAGGGCGACCCGGTCGGCTTGAGCTGCGAGGAGCCGCCGGCGCGGCGGTAGGACGGGTCGAGACGCGACTGACCGTAGCGCGGTGATCGGTGGGTCTG
>JAABUL010008867.1_pt1 | contig 10012 bp, 5 predicted proteins | sample 5559151 | NCBI WGS metagenome assembly JAABUL01 (sample SAMN10711876, study PRJNA513368) | rock metagenome | isolation source: Antarctica rocks | place: Antarctica: Victoria Land, Pudding Butte sud | reverse complement strand
CGGCGGCCACGGCGCTCACCCGCATCCGCCACGCGAGCAGGTCAATGTCTTGACGTCTGCGCACCGTTGCCCTTCCTCACCTTTGTGGTCCTGTTCTTCAGAACAGCGTGGCGTGCACGCTGGCCTCTAACGCTTCTCGCACCGCTTCGTCGTCCCAGCCGTGGCGGACGGCCTCACGCAATGCTCGGGAGCGGGCGGCGCGAGCGGCACGGTCGGGCCCGTACCAATGCCGCGGGTGCCCACGTCCGCCCCCGCGACCGGTGCGCCCCATCCGCGTGAGGTTGTCGGACTGGGTGCCCAGCACGATGTGCCCGCAGGTGGCCTCGGCCCGCACGCACAGCGGCAGGTCGCACACGTCGTGCATGGCCACATCGCCGTCCCCGAGGGTCAGGTGTTGAGCCAGCGCCAGGGCGTAGCGGTTCGGGCGCACCACCCGGTGGGCTCCGTTGCGGTTGAGCCAGAACCGGCCGTATCCGTCATCGGCCAGTGCACCACACCAAATCCAACACGCATCTGCACCGGGTCCGCGCACCACGAACTTGTCGAACCGGGTGATCTCGGCGGCGTGGGCGGCACTGTCCACCTGCAGTAGCGCCATCCCCGCCCCTAACGTTTCTCGGTTCCCGTGTGGTCAGCTCGCGATCGCTGCTGGGGGCAGTTCCTCGGACTCATCGCCTGTGCCTGTGGTGCTGGGGTCGCCGTCCTGCGGGGCGGCGGCCTGCGGTGTGCTGGCGGTGGCGCGCTTGAGCAGCGTGCGGACCTCGGTGGCGGAGGACTCGGTCGCCTCGGCGATGCTGGCCACGGTTTCGCCCCGGTCTTTCATGGTGCGCAACGCGAACGCCTGCTCACGTTCGGCGGCGTCGATCTTGGTGGCCGCATCGTTTCGGATGGCGTGGATTTTCTTCTCCACGTTACCGGCTACCTTTTCTGCGGTTCTGCCCGCGTCGAAGAACGCGACCAGGTCGTCCTCGTTCTGTTTCAACCGGGTGTGTTCGGCGGCGAGGCGCCGTGTCGTGGCTTGGCGCGCGCGTTCCCGCGCGCTGATCGGGGACCTCTTGGTCGAGCTGTTTGCTGTGGGCATAGTCGGATACTCCTACCGGGGTGGCGGGCTGCTGGAACGGTCGAGGTCAGTGGCGGCCTGGGTGCGGCGTTGTGCGGGTGTGGGTGGCGGCTGTGGGGTGATCCCGACGCCGGTGAGGATGCTCAGGTCCAGGGACCAGTCCGTCTCGGATCGGAACCGCCACATGCTGGCGGCGGAGGCGATGTGCGCCTCGGCGTCGGCCCGGGTCCAGTGGTTCACCGCGCTCAGCTGCGCCAACGCTTGTTCGGCGCGTCCGGTGATCTCGGCGTAGCCGAAGTGGGTGGCCTGATGACACCGGGTGCACAGGCACACCAGACGCGTCAGGAGCTGCGTGCGGGTGGTGTGGTGGTAGTCCCACCGCTCGTGCGCTTCCAACCACACCTGGTGCTCGCGGTGCACACCGGCGCCGCACGCCTCGCAGCGGTTCCCGGCCCGACCGTAGACGAGGGTGCGTAGCCGGTCCCAGTCCCGTGCACTCACACAGGAGCGCACGTTGGTGAACCAACACGAGGCCGGAATCAGGTCCACGAACAACCCGGAGCCAAACGCCCGGTCTTCTCCGGGCAACACCACAGGTAACGGGGCAGCGGATGCCCACCGGCCCAACCCGGGCGCCCGTCCCGGCGGGGCCGTACCACCGGCGGACCTGCGCATCCCAGCGGGCACCGCACCGCTTCGCCTCCTCCTTCTCCGCGAACGGCACATCCACATACGCGCGCTCACCCACGCACCGAACGCTACCGCAGTGCACGAACCACGGCACCACCGGAATGACGTGTAAGTGCAACACCCAAACGGCAGACCAAAAGCAACACACCTCTTGCATTCAGGTAATTTCGACATGAGATAGAGGTTTGTGGGTGTTACGCTGTGCTGATGATGTCGCTGCATAAGTTGACGGCGGGGGACGGGTACACGTACCTGACCCGCCAAGTCGCGGTAGCGGATTCGACCGAACGAGGGTCCTCGAGTCTGGGGGAGTACTACACGGAGAAGGGGGAATCGCCCGGTCAGTGGATGGGTACCGGCCTCGGCGGTCTGGGCAGTGTAGCGGCGGACAGCGTGGTGTCCGAGGCGCAGATGAAGGCCTTGTTCGGGGAGGGGCGGCACCCGGACTCGGACACCATCACGCAGGCGATGATCGCCGAGGGCAAACGTCCGGCCACGGCCCTTGCGGCCACCCGGCTCGGGGTGCCGTTCAAAGTGTTTGAAGGGGCCACCGAGTTCCGCACCGTGGTGGCGCAGCGGTTTGTGGCGCACAACGTGGCCGCAGGCCGTAAGGGCGCGGCGGTGATCGCCGGGGACGTTCGGGCCGGGATCCGCACCGAGGTCGGCACCGAACTGTTCCATAAGGAGTACGGCCGGCCACCGGCCGATGAGCGGGAACTGTCCGGCTACATCGCCCGAGGCTCCCGCCAAGTCACCACCGCGGTAGCCGGGTACGACCTCACCTTCAGCCCGGTGAAGAGTGTGTCCACGCTGTGGGCGGTCGCCCCGCGCGAGGTGTCCGCACAGATTGAGGCAGCGCACCACGCGGCGATCGCGGACGTCGTTGGCTGGCTGGAAGCCAACGCCGCCTACACCCGGGTGGGTACGAACGGGGTGCGGCAAGTCGACACCGAAGGGTTGATCGGGGCGGTGTTCACCCACCGCGACTCCCGGGCCGGTGACCCCGACTTACACACCCACGTCGCGATCAGTAACAAGGTCCAGACCCGGGGCACCGATGGCGTCCTGCGGTGGCTGGCCCTGGATGGTCGAGTGATTCATAAGGCGGCGGTGGCCGCGTCGGAGCGGTACAACACCCGACTGGAAGCCCACCTGATCGACCGGCTCGGAGTCTCCTTCGCGGAACGCGCCGCCACGGATCTGAACAAGCGGTCGGTCCGAGAAATCGTTGGTGTCGACGAGGGCCTGTCCGGGGCGTGGTCGGCGCGGCGGGCCAGCATCGACGCCCGACGGGGCGAGCTGGCGGCGGCGTTTCAGGCCGCGCATGGGCGGGCGCCTTCCGCGGTGGAAGCCCTCGCCTTGGCGCAGCAGGCCACCCTGGAAACTCGCGAGGCCAAACACGAACCCCGCTCGTTCGCTGAGCAGCGTCAGCAGTGGCGCACCCAAGCTGTCGACGTGCTCGGCGGTGCACACCAGCTGACGGCGATGCTCCACGACGCGGTGCCCGCCGCGCACCCGCAGCTCGTTGCCCGGGTGGATGAGCAGTGGATTGACCAAACCGCGGTAGCGGTCGTCGGCACTGTCTCGGATGCGCGGGCGACGTGGCAGCCTGACCACATCCGGGCCGAGGCCGAGCGTGCCGCCCGCGCCAGTGGTGTTGTGCTGGCCGAGGTGGATGGGACGGTCGACGCGATCGTGGCTGCGGCCCTGAGCCCGGGGGTGTCGGTGGCCTTGTCCGCCCCGGGCCTGGTCACCGCGGCGGAACCCGCAGCCCTGCAGCGCTCCGACGGTGCGTCGGTCTACACCACGGCCCGGACGCAGCTGTACACGTCGCGTGCGGTGATGAACGCCGAGGCGCGGTTGCTCGCGGCCGCTGGGCGAACCGATGGGAAAGTCACCACCCGCCGTGCGGTGGACATGGCCCTGCTGGAATCCACCGCGAACGGTGTCGAGCTGAACCCCGGTCAGCTCACCCTGGTCCGCGAACTGGTCACCTCCGGTGCCCGAGTGCAGGTGGCTTTGGCCCCGGCCGGGACCGGGAAGACCACCGCTATGAGTGCGCTGGCCCGGGCCTGGGCCGAGGACGGTGGTCACGTCGTCGGGCTGGCCCCCACCGCCGCGGCCGCCGCGGTGCTGGCCGAAGACTTGCATGCCCCCACCGACACGGTGGACAAACTCGTCCACGTCCTCCACGAACTAGGCGACCCCGCCAGAGCCGACACCCCGGTACGGGTGCCGCAATGGGTCGCCGACATCGGCCCGCACACGTTGGTGATCGTGGATGAAGCGGCGATATCGGGGACACCGAACCTGGACACCGCCGTGGCTTATGTGCTCGGGTGTGGGGGCAGTGTCCGTCTCGTCGGCGACAACCAGCAACTGGCGTCGGTCGGTGCGGGCGGGGTGGTCCGCGACATCGCCGAGACCGTCGGCGCGGTCACCCTCACCGAGATCATGCGGTTCACCGACCCGGCCGAGGGGGCGGCGTCGTTGGCTATCCGGGCTGGGGACCCGGCCGGGCTCGGTTTCTATATCGACAACAACCGGGTCCGGGTCGGTGACCCCGCGACTGTCTTGGATCAGGCCTACGCCGGGTGGGCCGCCGATGCAGCGGCCGGATTGGACACGGTGATGCTGGCCCCCACCACGCAGACCGTCACTGCCCTGAACGACCGGGCCCGCACCGACCGCCTCGCCGCTCAGGACACCCCGATCGGGCGCGAAGTCACCTTGCGCACCGGGTCGAGGGCCAGCTGTGGGGACCTGATCACGACCCGGCGCAACGACCGCCGCCTGGTCCTCACCCGCAACGACTGGGTGCGCAACGGGGACCGGTGGACGGTCCGCGGTGTCGGTGCCGACGGCTCGGTGACCGCCCGGCATGTCGGCACCAACCGGATCATCACCCTGCCCGCCGACTACGTCGGCGCCCAGGTCGAGCTGGGGTATGCCCGCACCGTGCATGCCGCCCAGGGATTGACCGCCGACACCGCGCACAGCGTGGCCACCGGTGCGGAGTCCCGGCAACTGCTGTATGTCGCGATGACCCGCGGTCGCCACGCCAACCACCTGTACGTGCAGACCGTGGGTGAAGGCGACCCGCACAGTGTCATCACCCCCGACGGGGTGATGCCGCCCACAGCGGTGGACCTGCTGACCCGCATCGTCGGCTACGACGGGGCGCAACGCTCCGCGCACACCACCGCCCGCGACCTCGCCGACCCCGTGGCTCAGCTGGAGCACGCCGCGGGTTCCTACGCCGACGCCCTCGGGGTTGCTGCGGAAACCCTCGCCGGGCCCGATGTCCTGAGCTCCATCGATGCCGCCGCCGAACTGGTGCGGACACACCTGACCGAAACGGCGGCGTATCCGAGGTTGCGGGCGCATCTGGCGATCATCAGCCTCACCTGCCGCGACCCCGCCGCAGCACTGCGGTCCGCGGCCCAGGTTCGGGAGCTGGGCAGCGCCGATGATGTCGCGGCCGTGCTGGACTGGCGACTGGACACCACCGGGACCCGCTCCGGGAGCACCGGTCCCCTGCCCTGGCTAGCTGGGCTGCCTGCCCCACTCGCCGATCACCCGCAGTGGGGGCCCTACCTGGTCGCCCGGCAGCAGGCGGTGACCGACACCGCCGCCGCAGTACAGGCCCACGCCCGACAGTTCACCCCAACCTCGGCGCCGCGGTGGGCGCGGGCGTTGGTCGGGGAGAACCCCGACCTGCTCGCCCGGTTGGCGGTGTGGCGGGCCGCCACCGGGATTGACCCCGCTGACCGCAGCCTCACCGGGCCCGAGGTCCTGCCGATCACGGTGCGCCACTACCAGAAGACGCTGGACGCCGAGGTCCACGAGGTGCTCGGCGACCCCCACGCCGCCGCGCACGGTTGGACACCGCTGGCGAACAGCATCGACGAGCGGCTCGTCAGCGACCCCTACTGGCCGGAGCTGGCCGAGCATCTCAGCGCGGCGGACCGCGCCGGTATCGACATCGCCCGTTTCGCCGTGACCGCGGCTGGTGCGCGGCCGCTTCCCGACGAGCTACCCGCCGCCGCCCTGTGGTGGCGCCTCGCCCAGCACCTGGCCCCCTCAGTATTGGACACCGCCGCGACCGGCGCCCCGCAAACCCTGCGCCCAGAGTGGACCCCCGTGCTGAGTGAGGTGCTCGGTGACACCGTGGCCCTACGGGTCCTCGCCGACCCGGCGTGGCCGGGACTAGTGGCCGCCGTCACCCACGCCACCCACGCCGGGTGGGAACCCGCCCAAATACTGGGCACGGCACAGGAAATGCTGACCGCCACCCTGGACGAGGACACCGTGCTGCGCCCCGCGGAGGTAGCCCCCGCCCTGGTGTTCCGGGTGCACGCCCTCGTCGAGCACGCCCGCCACGATTCCGCCACCGCGGCGCACGACGAGTCCGCGCCGTCCCAGCTCGAGCACGCCCCACTCGACCCCGAAGCCGAGGAGGCGGCCGCCGCCCGCGCCGACCATGCCGCTCCCGCATTTGCGGGGAACAATGCGGACACCGCAGTGGCCGGAGGTGGCGTCGAGCCCGGCACCGACGAGGACTACCTCGCCGCGGTGAGGGCCACCGAAGTCGCCGAGGACCCCGAGATGGTGTCCGACCTTGCGGAGGCCGGCGGTGACTGGGATGGTGCGCTCCTCACGGAGCTGCCCTACACCGACCTGGACCCGGCAGAGCAGGTCGAGGCCATCGCTACCGACCTGGACGCCGCCCGCGACCAGCTGCGGCAGGCCCGTCACCAGCTGTTCGACGGGACGTCACCGCACCTGGCCGCGACCATGCCGATGATCGCCGCGATGCGCCAACGCACCGATGACCTGCGGCCCTACGCCGTCGCTGACGCCGACGCGCACCAGGAGTGGATCGAGGCCGATCACACCGTGGAAACCACCGAGAACACCGCCGCCCAGTTGGGGCGCCAGCTGGATGCCGCGCGCACCTCGGGGCAGGACGGTCGGGTTGACGAGCTGGCGCCCCTGCACGGGCTCGCCCGCGGCCGGGTGGGCTACGCCCAATACGAGGCGGCCCTCCGGCGCACCGAATACGACGCGGCCCATGCCGCCCTAGTGCAACAAGCCGGTCCCGCCGGTATCACCACGCCTCAGGACGTGGAGTTCGCCCGGATCGCGGCCACCGACCTCGACCTCGCCGCCCTCACCCAGCACCGTGACCGGGTCCGAGTCCTCGAAGGTGCCCTGCTGCGGGCCGAAACTCACGCTGCCCGCGACTATGTTCGCACCGCACCCGCGCCGAAATCGGACTGGCAGACGGTGCTGGGAGCGCGCCCCACCGACCCGGCACAGGCCCAGCAGTGGGAGGTCACCGCCGCCGTGGTGGCCGCGTATCGGTCGGAGTACGCCATCACCAGCACCGATCCGAGCATCCCGCTGGGGTCGGCACCCACCCCGGGCACCGAGCAAGCACTCGCCTACACCGCGGTCACCCGAGAATGGAAGGCCCTCACCATGACCAGCACACCGGACACCCCCGCCAGCCCCGACTCCGACGCCGCGGTGCAGCGACGCCTCGCTGATCTCGATCGCCGCCTGTCCGAGCTTCGTGCGCACCGAGCCGCAGACGCAGACGCCGAGGTCGACGTCGAGGTCGAGGTCGACGATTACCAGCAGGAGGAGGGCGACGACTCCGTACAGGACCACCAGGAAGAGGGTGCTGCTTTAGTGCAGGACGGCATCACCGACGAGCACGGCTTCGGTTATGGCACCGGCTACACCGACCGGCACCGGGGAGAAGGGCAGGGCTCGCACCTGGTCTCCTGAAACCTTTTCCGTGCCGGGATGGCTAAATCCGCGCGCTCTCGTACGTACAGAGGTGGACCCGGCGAGAGGAACCACCCATGGCACGGCGAGGGCAGCGCACCGGGCGTCATGAGGATCAACTGGCGTTGGACTTCCTCTGGGCAAGCGCCACAGACGACGAAACGGACACGACGAAGGAGGCAGACGATGAGCGACGCGGAGTACGCGAGCCGAGCACGCAGCTACTACCGGGACTTCCTACCGAGCAGGTATCAGCAGATCCCGAACCCGGAACACTTTTTCACCGACCTCGGCCAGAGGATCGAAAACCAGGTGCAGACCGCGGAGCGGGCGCTGGCGGGCCCGGACAGTCCCGACGAGGAGTTCCTTCAGAAGGTGGGCCGGTTGAACATGGCCCGGCTTCGGGCAAGCGAGCTGGTGATGGCGCAGGAGGTCTATTCGATTCCCCCGGAAATCGAGACGGATCCGGAGACCGACGAGGAGGCCGAGAAGACGACGGCGATGCTCGGTCTGCTCAACGACTGGCAGCAGGCGGTGTGGGCGATGAGCGACGAGGCGGAGAGCACCCCGGCACCACCGCGGCGCTGAGCTGGCACCCCGATCCCACCCAACCCAGCGTCGCCAGCGGAGCACACGCCCGGATCACCGCCAACATTGAGGCCATCCACACCCTGCGGACGGTGCAAACGGGGCAGCGGCCCGCGACCCGCATCGAGCAGGAACGCCTCGCCCGGTGGTCCTCCTGGGGAGCGGTACCGGGGGTCTTCGATGAGTCCAATACCGAGTTCACCACGGCGCGGGCGCAGCTGCGGGAACTGCTCAGCGAGCGAGAATTCAACGCCGCCTCCCGCACCACCATCAACGCCCACTACACCGACCCGGCGATCGTGGCCGTCATGTGGTCGGGTCTGCAAGCCCTGGGCTTCGACGGTGGTGCCGTGTTGGAGCCGGGCAGCGGGTCGGGCACTTTCCTCGGCCTGGCCCCGGAGGCTGCGACCCTGACCGGGGTGGAGCTGGACCCGACGACCGCGGCGATCGCCGGGTATCTGTACCCCGAGGCCACCATCCGGGCGGAGTCCTTCGCCGACACCCGCCTACCCGAGGCCCATTTCGATGCGGTCATCGGCAACGTGCCGTTTGCCAACGTGACCCTCACCGACCCGGTGCACAACCAGGGCCACCACTCCATGCACAACCATTTCATTCTGAAGTCACTCGCGTTGACTAAGCCCGGCGGCACGGTGATGGTGCTGACCAGCCGTTACACCATGGACGCCCAGAACCCTGCGGCCCGGCGCGAGATCGCCGGGCAGGCGCAGCTGCTCGGGGCGGTACGGCTGCCCACCGGGGCGCATCAGCGCACCGCGGGCACCCAGGTCGTCACCGACCTGCTGGTGCTGCGCCGCCGCGACGGTACCGACACCGGCCCGGACGCCGACTGGGAACGCGCCGAGCCCATGGCCTCACTCGGCGGCGACGAGCCGCTGCGGGTCAACCAGTACTTCCATGAGCACCCCCGTCAAATTCTGGGCACCCTGTCCGCGGACACCGGACGGTTCAGCACCCCCGACCTGCGCGTCACCCACGACGGGCCGCTCGGCCCGGCCCTGACCACTGCCCTGACCCCGGTGCTGGAGCAAGCTCGCCAGCGGGGAATGGCGCACAGCCCCCGAGAGCTGGACACCACCGAACGCCGCCTCGCTGCCCGCGTCGGTGGGGACTCGGACCGCATGGTCGGCCACATCAGCGACAACGGTGACGCAACGTTCACCGTCCGCACCCCCGAGGGAACCGACACCACCCTGGCTGTGCCCGCCACCCAGACCCGCGAACTGTCCCAGCTTCTCCGGCTGCGGGACACCGAAGTCGCACTGCTCACCGCGGAAGCCGCCACCGTGGAGGACACCGAGAACCTCGCGGGCCTGCGTCACACCCTCACCCAGGGCTATGACCGCTACACCGAGACGTACGGCCCGATCAATCGGGTCGCTCGCCGCCGCACGGGGCGCACCGACCCCGCCACCGGGGACGAGGTGATGGCCGAGATCGCGCCGCCGGTGATGCGCCTGTTCGGGTCGGACCCGTTCGCGGCCATGGTGCGGGCCCTGGAAACCTACGACGCCGCCACCGGCACCGCCACCAAAGCCGCGATCCACACCACCCGGGTCGTTGCCCCCCGCCAGCCCCGCCTCGGGGCGGACACCCCGGCCGATGCAGTGGCCATTTGCCTGGACACCCACGGGGCGCTGCATGGTGCGGAGATCGCCCGGTTGCTGGGTGTCTCCGAGCCCGCCGCGCGGCAGGCGATGGGTCAGCTGGTCTATGACGACCCCCGCACCGGGCAGTTGGTCACCGCTGCGGATTACCTCTCCGGCAACGTCCGGGCGAAACTCGTCGACGCCCGTGCCGCGGCCGCCACCGAGGAGCGCTTCGCGGTGAACGTGAGGGCCCTGGCCGAGGTCATCC
>JAABUL010008861.1_pt1 | contig 10017 bp, 6 predicted proteins | sample 5559151 | NCBI WGS metagenome assembly JAABUL01 (sample SAMN10711876, study PRJNA513368) | rock metagenome | isolation source: Antarctica rocks | place: Antarctica: Victoria Land, Pudding Butte sud | reverse complement strand
TTTTTCGGGAAATTGAAGTCGAAGTTCAGCGACAAAGATAAGAAGTAGATCGCAGGTTCGGAGAAGATGAAAGGGGGGCTTGGATCAACAGGATGACTGGATCGGTGCATACATCAGCCGAAGCGAGCATTACATGGATGGTAATTGGTTACGGTGGTTTTCGATGCATTTCGATGTGATACCTCTGTCGTTTTGGCTTGCGTGTTGCATTTCTCATCTGTTCCGATAATCATGCCCGTTTCTTCAGTAATTGAGTAAGTAGATCTGGTAGTTTTAGGACTGCAGAGTTTTAGGTAATTAATCCAAGTTTCGTGCCTGAATTTGTTTATGGTACTCGGAGTGTTTGTAGTTGTATGGTATAAGCTGAAGTCGTGGGCGAAAGCACTGTAGGTATCAAATGGATGAGTTAATCTATAGATGACCGGGTGGTGAACTGGTGGTGTTGGTATTGGAATCGCGAAATGGATGTGAGCAGGCACAGCTGTTTGATCTGTACTCGCAGTAGCACGGCTCTGGGAGTGGTAATAGAGTAAGGCGCTTTGGATATGCAGTACTCAGAGGGTTCTATGCTAATTCTGCTCATGGTGGTAGTAATGGATGGGTACTTGCATAGCAAAAATCCCATAATACAGGAACGGGGGGGTGTAGTATGGAAAAGCAAACCCTGTTGTTATAAGCAGTAGTGGTATGAAGATACGCAGTTACAAAGCCAGTCCCGTCTACTCATTTCCATTTCCATTTCCCAAATGGTACCCCTCGGTTCTGGGATTGATGCCCTCCCTCCAAAAACCTCACTCAGATCTGCCCAGCCCATTTTGCCCTCACTTCGTTCGTATTCATCCGCTCGCAATGCTAGCCTCCTGTCCCCTTCCGTAGTCGTTCCTCCGCATGATGCCTTCGACGGGCCCGAGCAGCCTTTGGAAGCCTTGTTTTCCTAGATAAGCGACTTTTACTTCTCCACCGCCTTTTTTGGCGACTACACTCGCCGCTCTGGGTTTATCGTCCAAGAGCGCTAGTTCGCCGAAATAGTCGCCCTTTGTGTATTCTTTGATTACTTTATCCCCCGTCTCGGCTTTGTACACTTCCGCTTCTCCGGCTTCGAGGATGAAGAATGCTTCGCCGGGATCGCCTTCTTTGATTATCGTCTCGCCTGGTGCGAACTTTCGCGTGTCGAGCGCATCGGCGATTTTGGATCGTTCGTACAGTGTGAGCGTGGAGAGGAGGGGTACTTCTTCGAGGAAGGACTCGTACATGCGACGGCGTTGGAAGGCGCTGTCCATGAGGATTCGTCGGAAGGTCACTCGGTCCAGTGCCCACAGGGTGGATTCTTTTTCGGTGCTCACGACCGTGGCGGCGCGCGGGGCGTTGTACATCAATGCTAATTCTCCGAAGCTGCCACCGGGGCCGATGGTGTTGACTTTTTGGCCCATGCCGTCTGGGCCTGGCAATACGTGACCGCTGGGATTGACGTAGATGTCGAAGCTGCCGCGCTCGACGACGTAGAAGTAGTCGCCTGCGTCGCCTTGGGTGATCACTTTGATGTCTTTTGCGGGGATGGGCTTCTCGACAAGAGCGCCTAGGACGAGGTTCGAGCTGTCGTCGTCGAGGTGGCTGAAGAGGAAGTTTTTGGAGACGGAGGCACGGAGTCGGGAGAGTTGGTCGGGGGTCTTTTGGTGGTAGGGTGGCTTCCAGTTGCTGTCTTGATGCGAGGTTGGAGTCAGAGATTCGGCGGAGACGGAGGTCCGGCGCGTCATGTTGTAGTTGTTTGGGAAACCTTGCTCTTCGGGACCTGGGGGGCGGAAGGACGACGGGGGCCCCGTATTGGCGGAGGTGGCGCTGAAACTGAAATTGGATGTGGAATCGAAGGGTGAGCCTGGAGCGGCGGCGGAGGCAGTGTTGGTGGGGGAGGTGATGGTATCCCTCTCTTCTTCTTCCTCGTTGACATTTTGCATATTACTGGAACGAGCTGTTGACGGGTTGAAGGAGCCACCACCGCCGAAGGGATTGGTGCCGGGGAAGGTGGACTCAGCCATGGTGGTGAGAGGTGGTGTTTGCTATGCCAAGGTCTGGAGGAAACTGCAGGGATAGAGTAGGATAGGATGGGAATGCGCAATTAGGATTGATCAGACTGGTCATAGGTTGTTGATAGCTGGCGAAAGCCGTTGGTCGAGGTCGTCGTTTTGTAGAAGGAAGAGGGTGTTGTTTAGGGAAGTAATGGTGGTGGTTACAGGGATTGATAGAATGTAAGTTGACTGAAGAGGGGCTGCGAGCAATTGATCAACCGCTGCAGGTGCTGCCAATTGACGCAACTTTGCCTGATCTGCAGAGCTACGTTCAACAGATCCTACACGACTAGCAACTGCAGCCTATTGTACTCTACGATGACGAAAGTTTACTTCATCTGGCGGTTTCAGAGATATAGACTGGCTGTGATTCATTCTATGAGCAATCCGCGGGTGGGCATCGACCACTGTCTCCAAGCACCTCGGATGACCTCGTGATAGAGTACCAAGCTAGTATTGATCGTCTGGTGCTTTAGTAGTTGGATCAACACGCCATTGTTGGTGGAAGTGCCAAAATGCTTGTTGACGATAAAGATGCAGGATCGATTTGGGCTGTCGCACGGACAGTCATGGGTGTGGGGAAAAGCTTCGCGAACATTCTTGGTGCCTTCCAGAAGCTTACCTCTTTGGGCCTGATATACAGCCCTATCGAAGACCTGCCCCAATAGCAAAAAGCCACCGGTGGATGCCACGATGAGACTTGTGGTTATCATGAGCCTACAGTAGTTCGTTCGAAGCTCCAGAGGTCAGAATCCTCGTCATTGTGCAGCCGACTAAGAGCGGGTGCTCGTGGGTGATCGATGCACCTCTGAGGACATCCGCCGAATGCCGGAGTAAAACCAAATACACCTCACCGTCGTTGTTCATGTCGTCTATCCCACGAAAAGGGGGTTCGCTGGAGCTGTATCGTGAGAGCGACTCCTCTCAGCCTGGAGTCGCCCTCTAGCGTCGGGTTCCCAATCTCAACATTGGCCGGAGATCTCCATAGGCGGGCAGCTGTCGTATTTCGTCTTGACCTTGGAGACCAAAGCGCTCATGTTCTTTGCCTTCGTAACTCCTCCCTCCACCTCTCTTCCGCTTCACTAATACCCAATTGCACCTCCACTACCCTCCCAACTCCTTCCCTCCACGCCCTCTCACACCCTTCCATTGTCGCTCGCCCACCTTCTTGTGCGCCTTTCCTCTCGCGGTTAATCTCTTCCGTCCGCTGTTTTGTCTCCACCAGCTCTTTCTCCAACCCTCTCAGCACGTCTTCCAATTGGCTATTACCCACCAACCACGCATTTTTGCCAAATTGCTCTAATAATTCCAACGCCTGCAGCCGCGATCCCAAGTAGCTTGAATTGGTATAAGCTGCCTGTAGCGCCTGTCGCGCTTGCTGTAGGTCTGTGGTGTTGTCAATGGCCGAAGCCGCTTCGTAGCGGGAAAGATCTATGGCTGTGAGTGGAAATTTAGAGGCTATGCGTTCGAGCTCGGATTCTATGAGAGGCGAGAATTTGGGTTCCGCTAGATCTGGGAGGAGAGGGTGCGGTGTCGTGCCGGCATCAGGGGCAAGAGAGGAGCTAATCAGGGCATGCGCCCGGGCTGTGGAGGTAGGAGTAGGAGGGCGATCGATGTCTGCGAAGCCTCATCAGTGATACCCAGTGGGAAAGCGCTTGGGTATCGTACATGGGAGTGAGTCGTGTGATTCTGTGATCAGGGGCATCGTAATGGAGTGTGTCAGCTCCTCGTTGACGTTAACAATGTGGTCGTTCAATGTCAAACATTCTCGATATCAGCTAGCTATCGATATCAACAGACGCCTTGGGTCAGTACGAGTAGATGCGCGCTTCACAATAACTTGGAGGTGTTGTAGGATGTTTCTTGGACTGTAGAGGAAGCAGGAAACTCCGCAGCCTTGGCAGTGCAAGGTGACAAAAATCTGCCCCCAGCTCACTCGAGGCTCGCCTGGCCCCTGCCGCTTTAGCAAGTGCGCCGGGTGAGCAGGGGTGGTGCCGCACCCGACCTAGGTGATGCACGCTCTCGTCTCACCTACCAACTCACCCAACCCCCCACGTTCGAACATGAAGATACGCGCTCGCCCTTGCACAGCCTGTTCTTAGTGGGCTCCAGAAATGGCCGCTGAGATAGGGCATAAAGAGGAGCAGTCCCCCCCTCTTTTTATTCCCTCTTCCGTTTCGGCTCTCTCTAAGAAAGATCGTAACTCTCATCTCTACCTACCACGCTCATTCCCTACCATTTTGTTTGCTCCTCAAGACTATGGGTTAGAAAGAAGTGCCGCCGGAAGAGCTATAGGAGAAAGCGATCACTAATAGCTATAAGTAAGGAGCGCACTGAGTAGAGGATAGCAAGAGAGACAGCACGACTTCCGTACTAAAGACTCTTAAAGACCAGAACGGCGCTCTAAAACGCTATGAAAAGTGAGTGCTAACGTCGGTTTAATCCTTTTACGTTACCTTTACTGACCACGTTAGCAGATGGGTAGCTCTTATCGAGAAACGTAAATCCGACGTAGGAGAGGTAGATAAGTAAGCCGCCGTCGATATCTCTTACACTATAGGAGCTTAGAGACTTCGGGAAGGGTTACCTCCTCTTAATCTTACTACTATTAAAGACTTCCTTCGTTTTATTACCTCTATCAGTGATAGGATTATCGACGACGAAAATAAACTTATTACCGCGGATTTAATAAATACTTTCACGGAGTAGTTCTTCGCTAGATTCGCTTAGGTAACAGGTAACTATATTAAAGAAGAAGATAGATATATAATCTATAGTATAAGTATATTCCGTATTAAGATCTAAATTTTAAGCTTAAAGGAAGTATACTAGTAGGTTAGAAATACTTTAATTAAAGAAGGCCTAGTCATGAATAAAAAGAAGCCTAAGTATCTATTTAATAGAAAGGAACTAGTCTAGTTTACTATTATATTTTAGATCGTTGATAATAATCATTTCATCTATCTATATAATAAAGTTTAAATTCCCTTTATTATTATAATCTTCTATTAGACTAGCGTAAGGATTAGTACCTTCTTCCCTAATAAGAAGGATGATAGTAAGAAGGGTCTTTAATACTAGGTAAGTATATATAGGATAATTAGTAATAAGTATCGCTAAACTTTCATAGGATATTAAACTTATTCTAAAATGTATCCTAAGTAGTAGGTAGAAAGTAATATATTAAGTTAACTAGCGTTAGGTGAAAAATAATCGCGACCTAAAGAATACTATATATTATCCCTTTCTATTATATATTTAATTTATTTAACTAATAACGTTTTACTTTAATAGATATAGCGTATTAACTAGTTAACATAATATACTACTCTATAATAATACCTAATTCCTACTAGCTTTAGCTTACGCAGATAACGCTATCTAGGATATCGATTCTTTCAATGATTTTTAGTAGTTATAAATTCCTGACGGCGACAACGAGCTTCCTCTTCGATAGAAAGATTCTGTTATAGCTCTACTGATCCTTCGTGATACTACTATGTAATAGGGTGTTACTAAGGAGCCGTTTCTAAAGAGAACCTTTGATCGTATCCTTAAATCAGTACTTAATCTCTTAGGATACTTTAAAAACGTAATAGTTTATACTATATACTATTACCTTAGCAAGAAGGTTAATGGTTAGTAGTATTAAAAAACGTCTAGAACGCGATCTTACTAATAATAGACTATATAATAAGGTATACCGAAGTCGAACGATCTTAATATATTAACTAGACCGATCCTCGTATCTATAGTTAAAGCTACGTAGCTAATACCTTATCTATCTATAGGAAATCCGCTTTCTTAGATGAAATTACCTAGTATAACTACGTCGACTATTTCTAATCCTTTACGAAATTTCGCGAAAAGGGCCTTCCTACTAAACTACCAGCCGAAAAAGAAGATACTATTAGACGAGATTCATAATTTCTAAAACTTGAATCTAAAGTCTAGCGGCTTAAAAAACGACGAAGCCCTACATATAATATTAGAGCTACCGAAAGTAAAGCTTAGATGTATAAAGCTAGGCTATATAAGTAAAATTTATAATAATATAAGCTTAAATAGATACGGGAGCGGAGGGATTAAAAAGTTAAGACTCGCGGTAAAAAGAGTCTTAATAATGAGAAAAAGATAGACCTTCTCGATATTATATTAAGAGTAATACTAGAACGCGGTTACCTTATAAAGACGATGATTTTAGATCGCGTTATATTAGAAGAGGAGTGAAAAGAAGCTATCTAGGACTTATACTCTCTAGCGTCCTAGGACTATACTATCTTATACCGGCCTAGTAAGTAGCCTACTTAGGATCTCTACCTAATAAAGGAATATAGTCTATCTATAATTAGGTACTTATCTTTCTAACCTAGTTACTTTATAGGAATCTAACGGCTATAGCTTATTTAGACCTTATTAAAGCACGTATATCTACTACTATCGCTAAAGAGAGCTGGCTAAGACGCTTAAGCGCTTAAAATCCGAATTAAAGTACTACTTTACATGCTTTAATTAGTTCGTTGAAGAAGAATAAGATTAATATTATTAAACGTATCTTAGGTTACTTACCTTTAAATAATATATATTAATTACTTATTATAACTCGCTCTTCTAACCTACCTTTTATCCTTTTTATATAGGTGATAATTAGCTCCCGGCGTCATCTCGATAAAATTCGTGAACTAGAGAAGCTAAATTATAAAGTTATCTTAGAACGTATTTAGGAGCCTCCTATTAGCCTTTAAAGTACCCTTACCTATTATGCAGCCTATAGCTCTAAGACAAGACCTCGTTTCTCTACTATCTAAGCGACGTGTATAGCTTACAGATAAGTCTATATATAAGGAAATCTTAGTAAAGCGAGCGCTATTCAGAACCTCTTATCCACTAGATTATAGACACTATATACTAGAAGCGGAGAAGGGAGTATAGTGATAAGTAGGATCTAGGGCCCTTAAAGTGAAGTAATAATCCTCTTTAGACTAACCGAAGTACTAAGCTATCTTCACGTTAATTATTAGATCTGAAAACTCCTAATAGGATTCAGGCTACCCTTTTACCAGGATTATCCGCGGCCTCCTTCACTTACATAGGTATTATTAAAGATATACAGGATCTATTAAAGTTAATATATAGCGAATTAATATTACCTCCTAATACGGATAAGCTATACTCGATAGACGACTTATATCTAAGCTAAAACGTCCTATATATAAAGCTATATAGCGAGCTTAAGTTATTAAGAGATTTATTAGAGACTAAGTCTAATGAATATAGATCTCCGCTACCTAGCTAGGACGCCCTATTCTCTTAATATTTACGTTCCTAATCCCTGTTATACTTTTCTATATAAGGTATCGGCGGCTACTATAATATTAATAGAGGAATACACTCGTAAATTATAACTCCTAGCGATATTTACCTAGATACTAAAGAGGACTCTAATCCAGTAGCTTTAATCGATTAGAATAAGGCCTAACCGAAAAATATCCTAGTTATAATTAATAAACCTCGCATTACCCTTCGGATCCGCTAACCTAAACCTAGGCCTAAGCCGAAGGTACGACTACGACTTAGCTAGCTAAAGTAGGTCCTAGGCTAGAGGTCTATCCGTCAAGGGATTAAATATCGTAGAAGACAACGGACGTATAATAATACTAGGTGCGACGAGTTAATTATTTAATCTGTCGTCTTATATCTAAAGAGATTCTTAAGGCAGATTTTGCAAGATACGTATATTAGGTGTTACTTTACTAAAGTCTCTAGAAGTAGTAGTCTTTACCCTCTATTAATAAAATCCTATCTTTCTAGTCCTAGCCTCTCGAATAATAACGTTGAATAATTTTACGAAGAATTAGTACGAAGTCCGTGTAACGAATTCATTCTTCGCCTGTGGAAGCGTTTCGGTTCCCGCTCGTGGTTTCTATATATCTATCCCTTCTATCTATACTCGTGTTCGTTTGATTTCGTTAGCCTCCTTCAAAGGAAAGCAAGCTGTTTTCTAAGGAGTTTCATTCTCTACTGATTATTATTAGATACGCTGTAGGTAACATCCCTTACTATATCACGAGAACCACGGTGTAACGAGAAAATCAATAGGTACTTAGACTTTAAGCGACTATAGCTCTACGTATACGTTAAGCGTTACTTATATAAGGTACGTATCGTATACTATAGCTATATAGAATATCTGGAATCCTTCTAACCTATAAATTACGTTCGTATTATCGCCTTCTTACCTTCTCGCCTTATTCGCTTAAGGCCTTCTTTTATAATAAAATAATCTCCCTCCTTTATAGTATTATTATAAAGTCTTTATCACTTATTATATATATATAAATATAGTATCCGAGCCTTAGAATCTAGCTATAATAATAGGAAGTTATTATAGACTTTATATTTATAATCACGTGTAAATTTATCTAATATTACTATCTTAATTAATACCTCTAATTAAAAGCTATTACTAATCTTAGCTAATATAAAATAACTTTATATAGCCTTTATATTAATTACGATAAATCTTACTTCTATTATTAATAAGCTAAGCTTATAATATATATACGCTTGAAATAAGAAGATCTAACTCCGAAGTACTTAGCTAATACGTAGCTATACTTATTAGCTATAATAATAGCTATACCTATTTTCTAGTTATACCTCCTAAATCCTATCCTAGCGTAGAAAAGCCTTATATAATAAAACTTTATCTAGGTATATTAAATTTTAAGCCTCCGCGTTCTTTATCTATAATATTAATTGGCTAGCGAAGTAAAATCTTATAATCCTAGCGCATTTCTTAGTTAATAGGTAACTTTCAGTTATAATAATAATTAAATTTACTTACTAGCTATAGCTCCTATATAATAAGTATATAATTACTAGTAAAATCAGCTTCTAGCTTAATATCTATCTAGCTAAGTACTTTTCTATATATTACTTTAAACGTCTTTAATCTTAATATATAGTATAATTTTTATATCCTCTAGGAATATCTTATAATATTATCTTTCGAAATTATTAAGGTATTAAATAGTCTATATAAGCTAGCTAAGATTAGTAGCTTAATAATCATAATATAATATTAGATCTTAGCTATTAAACGTTATCTTTGATACGGTTATAATAGTTTACTTTCTTATACTCTTTAACAAGGTTAGATTAGATATTACTACTAAGACCCGAGGATAATTAGCGCCAGGTGTTCTCGTATCCTTTCAGTGCCTATATATATATCTCCTTAACCTACCTATAGTATCTTGTCTTGATCCTTTTAGGGAAGACCTAGGTTATTTACCGTGTCCAACGTCGACGTATATTCGATACCCCATGCCTTCCCCTTTCTAAATGATGCCACGTACCGAGCGCTGCCATACTTTCCATCCTGAGCGTTGATATCGGCTCCTTTGTCGAGTAGCATCTGTACTACTTCTTTGTGACCTCCAAGTAACGCGGCCTATAGTACGTTACTATAAAAGCTACCCTGAGCGTTAATATCAGCTCCTTTATTAACTAGCATCTGTACCACTTCTTTATAACCTCCAAGTGACGCGGCCTATAGTACGTTACTATACTCTCCACCCTGAGCGTTGATATCGGCTCCTTTGTTAACCAGCATCTGTACCACTTCTTTATGACCTCCCTCTGACGCCGCCTGTAGTGCGTTGCCATACTCTCCACCTTAAGCGTTAATATCGGCTCCTTTATTAACTAGCATCTATACCACTTCTTTATTACCTCCCTCTGACGCCGCCTGCAGTGCGTTACCATAGCATCTACCCTGAGCGTTAATATCGGCTCCTTTATCGACCAGTATCTGTACCACTTCTTTGTGACCTCCCTTTGACGCCGCCTGCAGTGCGTTGCCATAGCGTCTACCCTGAGCGTTGATATTGGCTCCTTTGTTGACCAGTATCTGTACCACTTCTTTGTGACCTCTAAGTGACGCGGCCTG
>JAABUL010008856.1_pt1 | contig 10021 bp, 8 predicted proteins | sample 5559151 | NCBI WGS metagenome assembly JAABUL01 (sample SAMN10711876, study PRJNA513368) | rock metagenome | isolation source: Antarctica rocks | place: Antarctica: Victoria Land, Pudding Butte sud | reverse complement strand
AGCTACTTCTCTCAAGCTCTGCCCTCACTGTGAATCCACAAGTACTGACACTCCGTTCCTTCGGCTTTCAGGTCGAAGAAGCTCATGCAGCAAGCATCCCCTTCGTGCCTGCTTCTGGAGGCCACAGCACTTGGTCTACCGTCGAGAATGGCATGATCGTTGACTTGTCTCAGTACAAAGAGATAAGCGTTGACCCGAGCCAGCGCACGGTAGCAGTCCGTGGAGGGGTCCTGATGAAGGAGATGCAGGTAGCTCTGAGCGAGAAGGGCCAGTTTACAAGTACGAGCAGGAGTCATGGCGGGCCATCACATCACTGATCGATTTCTAGCCGTTGCAAATGGCAGTACCGTCGGTGTGATCCCATACACGATTGGGGGAGGCGTAAGCTCCTACGGCCCCCTCATAGGCCACGCATGCGAGAACATTCTCTCGGCACGGATCGTCGTAGCCAGTGGCGATGTGGTCGTGGCCTCCGAGACTCATCATAAAGATCTTTTGTGGGCGATTCGCGGAGCAGGGCAATTCTTTGGCGTCGTTACCGAGCTAATCCTGCGTACATACGATCTTTCGCTAATAGGCCCCAACGGCGAGCGTCAGCTCGGCTTGCTCTATTATCCCCCCGAACGCGCTTCCGAAGTATGTCAGGTACTTAAGGATGTTGTCTGCACAAACGACCATGCCTCCGCAGGACATTTCATGGCCATGAAAGACCCATCTCAAGGTCGACTACTCATGGTAGCCCCGCAGTATTTTGGCACAGGACCCGAGCTGCAAGCGACATTCAAGCCGTTGATAGACATGGGTCCTTTGCAAGACATGTATCTGCCATCCACATTCGACAAACATAGCGATCACGTGGACGGGATGTGCTCAAAAGGAGACTTCAAGCGTTTCAGTCAGACGGGGTTGCCGTCGATCAATCCGGAGAACTTTGGTAAGCTTGTCGAGCTCCATCAAGAGCTAATCGAAACGGTTCCGGGAACCGAGCGTTCGGTCTTCACCATCGAATGGCACACGCCGGCCCCTAGCAAAGGGCCAAGGCAGACGGAGACAGCTTTCGGTCTTAAGGATATTCATATATGGCTGTGAGTTAACCATGGCAATCATGATCCATTTGGTAGATTTCCTGCTTACATTGGGGGCTTTGCGTAGCAACATCCTCGCCTGGTACACCGATCCTAGTCTACACGAGAAAGTCCAGGAGTTCGACCGAAGGGCGCAAGCAATAATGCGTTCCGGTACTAAGGAGGATGCCTTCATCTCTCATACCAACACCAGCCGTGATGATCCCATCGAATATAGGTACAATGACCCTGCAGCGGTCAGAAGGCTGAGAGAATTGAAGCAACATTGGGATGCCGATGGCTGCTTTACTAAGGAATTCCTGGGCGATAAGCGCGTTCCGCTCCCAAGCTTGTAACGTATCATAGATACCGTTGCATACCCATTGCAAAAGGCATTCACTATCCAAGTCAGACATATACTCTCATAGTGGTGACCCATCATGAGCTACTTGCGAATTGTACAAGCAAGGAGAGTGGTGATTTATTGACTACTGACACAGTGGTACAAGCCTCAGCACGTCCAATGGACCCACTCCAGAGCCTATCAAAAGTCCTATTTTACCTTTTGCGGAACGACCCGGTTGAGCCCTCTCCTCCGAGATTTGCGTACACTTGCTTACAGATGAGATCCAGTCAAAGAAGTGTGGTAAGCAAGTCGACTTCTCTAAGCTTCGTGTTGAACGATCAATGCGCTTTCCACCACTCTGACAACCGTATCGTTTCTTAGCGGCTAAGCGGCAAGCGCAAGCACTTGAAGTTGATGTTTCGAGGTCGACGGTGAGCGTAAGATCGACGATCAAGCATCCTTCGGTGTTGGAATACTCGTTCCGGGTGCCTTGTTTTGGGCCCGCGTGTGGGAGTGGTTGCCTTCTCTTGAGTGCGTGTAGCACAAGGTTAAAGGCGATGATTATCATCGCACTCTATGGTGGAAGTCGCTAATTACCACTTGTTCCGGCCGGGATTTCATCCAAGTGGGTCTTTCTTGTTCGCGCACCAGGCTCTGAATATAAAATGAGTAGATTCCTACGGCGGCCTTGAAAACCGTAACTCTACCAGGCTTTTCGACACCTTTCCGAAAAAGACAAGAGCACCTGTAGTAGCTGACGGCGCGATTGCTCAGAAGACTCTTGCTTCTCTATTTGTTCTTCTTTTGTCGATTGATTATCTTATCGTCTATATTGTCTGCTAGCATGTTCAATTTCGCATTCGTGCATGTAATACTGTCCCTGTTGCTTCCACCTTTCGCACTTACTACGACAACGTGCCCAGAGTACGGTGTCTTGATGAGGCTGATAGAACCCGATGCTACAACCGCATGAGAGTATTCAATGGAGCCACTCGTAGCTGAATCACCTCCTGACCCTCTGGTCTTTCTCTTGAATAATCTCAACGTTCTTCCTCTTCCCATTTTTCTTTCCTCTCGGATCTGTCCACTGGTAACTTTCCATCCAAGTTGAAATAGATGGCGAGGTTTGGAGATTGGAGATCCTGGAGATGGGCGAGACGATGAAATATCGCTTCTAAACAGTAACTCTGTATATCAAAATTGAGTATAAAAGTCTGCACGGACCACCAAGCTGATCTCTGGCGTCAGGCACCTTAATTCTTCGCTGCACCGAAGCAGCTTCGTAGCAACTCGCTTCATGTTAGCTGTAGTGATCAAAGGAATCGAAATTACTGAACTTGCATTTGAGTCATCTATTCAAGATATTTCGCTTCGATTTGCTTAGGAAGGTAACAAGCGCTCCACTGCTGCACCCCCACGAAAATAACCGTGCACTTGAGGATTTTGAATTATTGAATACGAGATGGGAATTGTAGTAGTCCGCTTTCTAGTAAACAGTTGAACGAGCAGACCCAGCTAAGTATAGACGACTCGCGAAGTGCAGCGGAGAGTGGACCTTAAGATATGTCTTCGCAAGCTAAGTCCACAAGTGACACACAGTGGCAGAGGAAATGCAAGTGTGATACCCTCTTGTCTGTATGATCACTTCGGTAAGGTCTGTAAAGACTGTGCTGTTGAGTTGAGAATGCCAATCTTTCACCGGTAAAAGATAGAAATATGGCACTGCAGTACCAGGCATACTCTGAGTGGATGTCCGTTCTTAACGGTCAAGACAAGTAATCATAGAATAGCATCTACTTGCTCTTGCATCAACATTACGAACAGTAAGTACTGCATCACGGACTTGAGTCTTTACTCTGGCCATTATGAGTGTTCCTGTTCACTAATCCCAACCCGGTCGCAGGGTCTTACTCCGAATGTCTTCTCTCGATTTCGGCCACATTGTCGTAGGCGAGGGTTAAGAAATCGTATCCCGGCTCCCCGTTTGAATCACTATAACCCAGCTATAAGTGTCATGGTCCTGGAACCGGGTCCATCACCGAAGAGCAAGCATGACATTATCCCGCCCATGGGCAGCTTTGCACTCCAAGGTTCAGAATGTGACTGGCAGTATGACACAGCCTCACAACGACACTCAGGGTCCCACTCATATCTTTGCGGCCACTTGGTAGTGGCTCGATCTTGAACTACGGAGGCTGGAGCCGCGGTTACGCAGCGGATTATGATACCTGGTTAAATCCCTACCGGCTTCAAGCAGTGGAATTTTTCAGACGTAGTGAGCGTTTCGATGCGGGCGTGTCGACTCCGCCGGATAGGTCACAGCGAGGACGCTCTGGCCAATGAAGATCACCAGCGTAAGTACTTTAACTTCCAAGCGGCGGTATTACTTGCGTGAGCCACTGTGCGTCGCCTGGGGAGAGCTCGATGTGAAAACTGCGTAAGGTTGCAATGGTCGGAACGAAGGGTCAATTGAGTGGTTAAAGAACTGGGTCAACGGTCAGAGGCAATCAGCTCAACATGCATATCCTCTCGACGGCATCCGAATCCTTGCTGGTGCGCAGGTCACTAAGATACTATCCGCAGAGGGCCTTGCGGCGTCCACGAATCAGTTTACCCAAGGTGACTAGACTGCTCCTGCAAGATGGTCAGAGCGTCCATGTGCGTTGCGAAGTACTTCTCTGTGCAAGTGTGCTTCGCTCACCCGCCGTGCTTTTCGCGTCTGGCGTCGGGCCTAGATCTCTATTGAACGATTTGCATATCCCAGTCGAGGAGGATCCTCCCGGCGTCAGGGCTAATATGATCGATCACTCTGTACTCTTCCTGTTGTTTGAGCTCCGATCCTCTGATAAAGGCCTGGGTCTTGGGCATCTGGACGTAAAAGATCTAGTGTTCCTCCTTGGCATGCCAACTGACTGCCTTGTGAATGAAGGCTTGCCGCGGTATTTGTTAGAGAGAGCTCTTGTCGAGGACGGTATCAACGGTGCCGAGCGGGATGCTCTGATGGAGCCAGGGCGTTGCTTCCCAGAAGTCCTCGTTCTCTATCACCCTCTCAGTCCCCCGCTACCGCGGATGGGACATATGTGTCGACATCTGTCATACTGGCGCTCCTGAGCTTACGCAGCAGCGTGATTCTTGCGAATGGCCCGGGGGGTCTCCCTATCATCCAACCTGGGTTTTGATCGCTTGAGCTTGGTCCATGGTGTACGCCGTGTATTACAGCTCATGCTGGCTACCAAAGACTTGGAGCCCTACATCGAGGTCGAGGCTCCGTCCCCGGGACTTCCGCCGTTCTGATAGATATTGAAGCTTGGAGTCGTGCCCCTGGTGTTGCACATTCCCATATTGGTGGCCCATGTGCTCTTCGGTCGGTGCTTGATGCACAGATGCATGTAATGGGCATTGGAGGTCTAGATTTTTGTGATGGCAGTGTGCTTCCAAGCCCCGTGGGTGGTCATCCTGAAGCAAATATGTATGATGTGGCGAGATGGCGGCAGATTTGGTTACGCAGAAGCCTAGACTTTATGACGTAAAGAGCCTGTAAAGTGTCATTCAGATGTTGCTTGCCCTGCCCTTGTACTGAAGTCACGATTCCAAAGGTTCCCTGTAGAAGGCTGGATCAGCTCGATGCGTCGTGTTTCCGGGTGCTGAACATGCCAACCTAAATATGGGCGATGAGGAGGCTCCGCTACGGCAGGTAGGCATGGAGACCGGACGCTCGAGAAGCCAGAACCCTGCAATGGTTTAGTGTAGGAGGTTCGCCAGAACAAGGTTTCCCATCCACGACCGTTGAATCACTAGGTCCATCAGCCATAAATGGAGGGGGGCCCGGTGCGTCACATCCTCCTCGATCGAGGTTTCCTCTGCCTGAATGTCGAGGTTCCACGATGGCTCCCTGCCGTAATGAACGGGTTCCTGTTCGATTGTAAGCTAGTCGTATTGGGGTTTATCCATCTTGAATGTCGAGTTTCAAATGTAACCAGCCATAAATGGAGGGTTCCAGTTATCATCTGCCTTGGTGAAGGCTGCTTTCGCCATACCAAGGTTTTACCCTCCAGTGATGTCGGAATTCCAGGTCCACCAGCATTAATGGAGATTCACCAGATCGAGGTTTCCCCTCCAAGGTTGTTGGGCCGCGTTGGCTCCCTGCCGTAACAGAGCCTCCATCAAAGACAGAGGCTCTCGCTTCGACATGCACGACGAACTAGCTTATTGGGATAAGGGTGTTCGTTGTCCAATGATCACTAATAATGATTACTTTGAATCTCTCCTTACCAACCCTGCGATCGTACTACGTGATACGGATTCTATCTCGTCCAAGGCCAATACTTCAATGAAAGCTTGTTCAGCGATGATTATAGGAGCAAGAGTTGGCTCACAGTCGATCATATGAATCAATAACCATGACGGCGACAAGATCACTGGAAGTACTCCGGCTCTCGAATCACACAGCAGTTCCTTAGATGCAGTAATCAAAGTACTATCAAAGAAGAAAATTATGCACCTCCGGTCGCGGCCAACAAATAGGTATCAACCGATTCTCCAACTATGTCGAGATGCGCGCCACAAAGTATGGTGGTAAGAGCAGATTAATCCTGCTTCGCTGCCAGAACCCACTCCCCTCGCTGACGTTCATTTCTTATCCGAAAACTTCTGCTTCAATTTTCCAAAGAAGCCGCTCTTCCTCTTCTCCTTCTTATCCGTCCCTGAACTTGCAGCTGATGATGCAGTCTCCTTGCTCGCTCCAGGCTTCGATGCAGGAGGCTTGGAGGTCTGCGGTGCGGAGCTAGAGGCTATCCCAGAAGTGACGGCTGGTTGCGTCTGTGACCCAGCAGGGCGTGTCATGGGCGAGACGTCTCTGGAATCTATCTGTTGCTTGGTGATCTTCTCGGCTGCGGGCGTCGTGGCGGGGACGGTGGCGGAGGTGGAGGCAGGCGGTTCAGAAACGGCGGCTGTGGTGTCGGTTGTTGTGGATCTAGGATCTGGGTTATCAATAGTGGAAGGTTGTGTGGAAGTGTTGATAGATTTGTTTGGCTGGACGGGCGTTGGGGTATTTGGCGTGGCGGAGCTGCCGGTGGCTGCTGGAGCAAACCCGGTGAGTGCCGCACTGGCTGTAGGTGCTGGCTCGCCCGCAGATTCCTCGGGTTGAGTGCCTTTTAGAAGTTCGGCTTCGACATTCTTCTTCTCTTGAACCATGCCTTTGTCGGCTGCTGCTTCGGGTGATTGGTGTGACCCGGTGATGGACTTTTGGACGACGTCAGGGACCGTCGTAGCAATAGGAATGCCGGCATTCATTTCGTTGATAGATTGTTGGATCGATGTTGGGAGACCATGAGATGGCATGAATGAGGTCCCAGAAGTCGCAGCAGCTGTCCCTTCAGCCGGCCCAGAGAAGTTTCTTGAAGCTGCGCCGCCTATGCCTTCGGAAGTCGGTGGCTGCTCGGGTACTTTGCTCTCTAGCTCTTTCTCCACTTCTGATTTCTCTCGCACAGCTTCACGGTTAGCACTTGCTTCTGGTCCTGTCCCAGCTTCTTCCTGGCTTTCTTGTACTACTTCTGGTACACCTCTTGGCTCTAGAGGCACATTAGCAGCGAGTGCAGCCGTCGTACTGCCGGCTCCAGCGGATTGAATTGTATAGCCAGGGTCCTTTTCTGATGAAGTATTGCCACCCATTGGTAGACTGGATTCAGGAATCATGTTTTTTGAGATTGGGGGTAAAGCGAACATGTTGCCTCCAAAATCTTGATTGCCTGGTGGAGTGACCACATTGGGCAGCTGCGGAACGCCTTGGCCCTTTTCATACGACTCGGGATCTGTCCTTGTTGTTGATTCTATTGTGTTTGCAGTAAAGGTGCTAGGATCTGGTACCTTCTCGCCGGGTTGCAAGTGTATGGGGTTCCCGATTCCGGCAGTAGCCGGTAAGGGAGCGATTCCAAATGCTTTCTCCGAGTCCTCGGTATTCTTCTTTAACGAAGAATCATTGCGTGCTGTAGAGGATATGGTATTGTCCGTCAGTGTGCTCGGATCCGGTACTCGCTCGCCAGCCTGAAGATTAATTGGATTGCCCGTGCCGGAGGTTGCTGGTATCGGGTTGACACTGAACTCCTTCGGGTCGTTGGAGTCTGGAGTTTCAGGAAAACGGCCAGGTGGATCAGAGAGGCCGGATTTGGCGCTGGAATCTCGTTCCGACTCCTTTGGCACTTGGCCGGCTAGCTGGGCTGTGGTAGATTGTGAAGTAATATTCGACATCATGTGAGATGACTGGGCTGAGGAGTCGTGAGGTTTGGTTATCCGATCTGGGGTGAGGACGTTGTTCACGTTATTCGCTCCGTCGTTCTCTTGAGGTGCTGTGTGATCTGTCGTCCAATTGCCGTCGACCACGAACTAGACGAAATGATATCAGTGATCGAGGAATCCAATAATGAGTTGATGACAGTGAGAAGGTTGGAAGGCGCAGCAATGGCTGGACCGGTGGGGATCTGAGTGTATCAGGTGCAAGGCTCCAACACAGCCTAGCCGCAGGGTCCCGCAAAGCTTCCTGAAGCCACACATGTACCTGTAGGAGGTACTACCAGCACCAATAATTGTCCCCTCCAAAACCATGGCTTCCAATCGATTGGCAGTTCCTCTGTCGTGGATATCGTACGTGCTTATGCACCAAACCAATTCAAGATCTTAGGAGCGCATGACACACCACGCACCTTGTAGAAAATCTTCTCTTCCGTCTGAGGTAGATCCAGCAACTTTTCAAAATGGTCTCCCTTTCTCTCCAATTCGACGCTCTTAGCCCAATCGTCGAAGGTTCCAGTCACGTAGACCTCATCGGCTGGATGGTCCCTAGGTCCGGAACAGCCTGTCAGCTCCTTGATCAAAACGCCCAAGGAGAGATTGGTTGAACATGAGCTGAAAGGTGCGATCCTAGAGCGTAGATGTCGCGCTGAAGCAGGAGCTATTTAGCTCAGTCGGACGGCGGACGTACCATGTGAACAGGAAACTGCCCATGGCGCGCGCGCTGGCCGTTGTCCGCGGAGGCTGCTCCAGATGCTGGGCAACTGGCCCAAGCTCCGGGCTATTCTCTGGCGGTGTCTGTGGAAAACCCAGTGCAAATTGATAGGTTTGGCTAGGAATGATGCTCCTCCGTTTTGCAGACTGTGGGGTGGAGCGGGCAGAGGAGCTTGCGCCGGGGGGGTTCAGCGAGGGCAGTGAGGAATCTATGATGGCGTTTGAGTGGTCTGCGTGACCATGAGCGAAAGCAGTGGTGGTATGAAGCAATCCGTGAAAATGAAGGCCTTGATGAAGCTTGGGGTGTTGGCTAATAAGATTGGACGGCGGATTAACATGGGGCCAAATGCTCCTAGCGCTAAACTCCATCTTCGGACTTTGGGGCGATCTCAAGTGTTCCAGGATTTCACTAGAATGATGTCAAGTCGTCAAATCGTCAGATCGTTGTTTCAGTCACGAGCTCCATTCAACTCTCCTATTGCGACCCCGCCACTGTGGAGAATGTATATACTTTCACGAGCAGCATTCCCGCGAATCACGCCAGCTGCAAAGGCTACCATGGTTGAATCACGAACTAACCATGACACCCTGCTGCATCATATCGTGCTATCCCGTCTACCTTGGCCGCCGGACCTTGGGTGAAGAGAGTGGAAGAGAGACTGGCGTAGCGTGAGAGACACTTGCTATGATGAGTGAAGGATCAGGAATCCCAAAAGCCCTGCAATATTAATGCCTCTTCGACAAGCTGGAAAGCAAGCAGCGTCCCCGAAGCAGTAATGTACTAGAAGGTGTCTGGAAGGTTCGTCGTGCCTTCGAAGCGAAATGATTGGCATGCCCAACGCACCAACGCACAGACGCACGATGCGACGATGCGAGACATCTCGATTGCAGCATCTCCGGAGTCCGATGGCACGCCGGACCATCACCATATGAGAATCCAATCCTCCCCAGTCTCGGCTGTTGCATGCAACCGTGAATCGTAGAGGAGCTCCATCATCTGTGATTCACGAGTTCGTGGTCTTGTCCACTCCCGCCGCAGCTCCCCTCGCATGAGATCTCCCCAGGCATCCCCGCATTCGATTGACAAACATCTCTCCAGTGAAGACTCATCTTCAACCAAGCCGGCAGCCCAACACTGCACGACACGTCGCCTTGATTGGTATAACCACACCTGCATGCCTCCCTACTCTGGCTGAAACCTGCAAAACGCCGTCAAGCAGCGTCAGGCTATTGGCTTTCAGCGTCCATTCACTCGAGGCGCTGCCCCTCCTCGAGACAACGAGATTCTCAATAGGCAAGCACGACTCCCCATGTCATAAGTACTGAGCGCCACTGCCTCACGTACCTGTACGAAGAGAACGTGACTGCTTCCCTTCTTCGAAACATCCATCACCTCCTCCATTACTCTCATCTCCAAGACCTTCGACATCAACTGCGGCCTAAACCACTTGAGACGCACACCTAGACCTATACCTAGGAGAAAGACTTTACTCAAAGCTTGAGTTTCTTGCTGAATCGAGAGCTGCAGCATGGCTCAGAGCACTTTCCCGGGGGATGGCAATCCATTCAGCGGTAGTACTGGCCGTGGATTGGGCAATGTGGGAGAAGAAAG
>JAABUL010008855.1_pt1 | contig 10023 bp, 3 predicted proteins | sample 5559151 | NCBI WGS metagenome assembly JAABUL01 (sample SAMN10711876, study PRJNA513368) | rock metagenome | isolation source: Antarctica rocks | place: Antarctica: Victoria Land, Pudding Butte sud | reverse complement strand
GGCTGCCCAGCCTGCTTTCCATAAGTCGACTCGACCATCTGATCCAATGTCCCCTTCTTTTGATCCGTGATCAGCATCTTCGTGAAGAAAGCTCTTCCAGTCGCATCCTCCCACATTTCTGTGTCCGGGGCGGACAGATCCTTGAGCGAGGGGTCAACCTTGTAGACATTACCCTGCAAAGTCCACCACTGTTAGCCTGGCCGTGGTTTCTCGATACCTTGTACAACAAGACTTTGTGCAGATCCATATGGACGACTTACCAGTGTCCGCCCCACGAAATCCCACGTGAAGTAGATCTTGTTCTTGGAGGCTGCGGGCGTCATGTAGGTCTGTTGTAGATTTGAGGCCATGGCTGGGTGGTATGCGAGCTTATTCAGGAGATCGCGTAATTTCTCGGCGAGTTCGGTCCATTTTTCGGCTGCGTCAGAGGGAAGATCGGGGCTGGTGAGGGCTTTGGTGAAATCTTCCCGGGTACATGTGTTTGGGTCCATTATGGTGAAAATTACAGAGGGAGATGTGCAGGATTCTTGCACGAGCAAACAAATAAGATGCTAAGAGCACAGATGGTCGAGATAAAGAGTTGAAGAGCAGGATAATTGGACTAGTGAAGGCATGAAGCCCAAACACTCGGAGAACAATCAACTCTTCTCATTTTGGAATCACGATGACGTCACGCGCCCGCCACGACATAGGGCTGATTATTCCCGAATTCGTATTTGTCTCGGGCCGACTAACAAGCAGCGTTCGGGTGACGTTACTCATAGTCAGCATGCCAAGGAACTCATTCTGAGTATCCGATGACTAAGTAAGCTAACTTCATTGAATTCACCTTGCCTCAGTTCTCAGAGTGAAGTTGCCAAGTCCCTGGCGGGTTGGCATGCTCAGTCGCTGACTAACATCAGGAGCGCTTTCACGTTTGAGCTCAAAACCCTTAATTACGGGCCCAAACTACATAACAATTGATAGAGTACGCAGAAAATGCATTCTTGACACAAATTTAAAGTTTAGTGTATTATAAACGTGTTATCTTGATGTTTTTGAAATAATCTTAATAGCTTTTGTGCTCGTCTTAGGAACTTCTCTTTTTACTCAAAGTTACTTACACGATATATAAAAAGCTCTCTTTTCTTATTATCAACACAACGCGATGTGTTTTTCTTATTGTTTTTGCACAAATATGTTACGTAATATATTTGTAAGCATATTTGAGAAAATCTTGACAAAGACGATCCTGACGTTGATTGCGCATATGTTCAAAGTTTTATTGTTTTTGTTACTTTTTATGTTTGATGTTAGCACAACAATACAAGGTCAACTTTTGTATATACAAGCTTTGTTCAACGCTTAATTTTCAATTAAACTAGCGACGACGCACAAAAAATCAATTAATCTATATTGTTGTAATGCTAGCGTAATACTTATTTGTACATATTGTAGAAATTTTAGCTTTGTAACTCGAAGTTGTATGTAAACGTATCAAAATAACGCGATTTAACCTAAAAAATAGGGTTTTGAACTTAGACGTGTTGCTAGAAGACTACTTGTTAGTCGTCAACTCGAAGGGACTTGACGCGACACGTCTAAGAACTAAGGCAAGATTCATCGATGTTAAGCTCTCTCTATGATTAGGAGATTTAGAACTAGATAGTTTTAGGACTAGTTTCCCTAGGCATTAGAAGAACTATTTAGATTCTTTTGCGACTTTTAAAATTAATTATTCTTTCTACTTATTAGAATCGCACCTAGTAGTTGTTTGTTTTTTGATAAACGTACACGAGATTTCTTCGTAATTCTAGAAGAGATCGTGTTACTCGTTAGTTGTTCGTTTAATATTTTAGTTTTCACTATTTAGTCGTCTTTGTAACTCTTATATCTTCGTCTTTGCAATCTATTGTTTATCTAATGCTATTTACTTTACATTAGTTGATTTTGCACATACAAAGAAAGTTATTCAAGAAGTCTCTATCTAGAAGATCACAATATTAAAAAAGCACTTAAATTAATAAAAATCGATCGTCGTCGAATAAATCGAGATCGAGATCGTCTTTTAAACAATTTTACACGAAGTCTTTTAAATTGTTTTTTTTATTAAAATCGACATTTACATTTACGTCTACACATTTATTTAAACACTTTTTGAAGATAACAAAACTTAATAATTTGCTTTATTAAATATCGCCATTTCTATTTATTAAATAATTAGAGCTTCTATTAAGTCAAAAGATTATATTTTTTTTTTTTTTATCTTTATGTTACGCTACTACTTTCTAAGAGCTCTTAGAGATATTAGAGAGAATTGTATTGTTAAAGAGATTTGTAGACGTCTTCAAGCAATGCAAGCAATCATTTGATAACAAAAATTACAACTAAATGTAACGATAACAATAAGTAAGAACTTATCTTAAGTTGAACACGATTTATAAGAGAGTCGTGTTCGAAAATCTATATACTTAATAAGATTCTTTTTGCTCTTTTTGCTTTTTCGCAAAGTAAAGAAAGCAAATCTTTATGCTTTTATTGCTTTTTTAAGAAGCAAAGAAAGCAATGCTTCTAGTGCTTTCTCGCAAAGCTATAAAAGCATATGTAGCTATTCGTTTCTAATGCTACATACTATGCGTAGACTATATATTGACGTAGATTCGTAACACTATTTCTTCTCTCTTTAGACTTTTGTCTCAAAAGCAAACTTTAACATGTTTTGTGTTAAGTTCAAAGTTTCTTTTTATTAACGTCATCTTATTCAAGTTGCAAAACTTAGTATTTCTTGTGTTGCAATGCGCTTTTGTTATTAATGTGTTCGCTTAAGCAAACAATGTTATGTTGCAAAGAGTTTCAATAAGTGTGTAAAATGTCTTCGTAATAACTATTTGTGCGATTTAGCGCTTCTAGATATCGTTCGATGACGTCATTTTAAAAAACAACGTTAAAAATTAAAAGAAGAGCTTCGTAAGATGAATGCGAAGCAACAACGACTACTTCGTCAACTCGATTATCTAGAAGAGAAACAACAAACAATAATGAATAACGAGCTAAAAAACTTAAAGAAAATGATCTTATTAAGCTCTTTTGTCGATTCTTCTTTTTTAAGTCTTTTGATCAATGTGATTTCGAAACAAGTTATCTTTCCTAATATTATAAGAGAATGATCGTTTATTTTTTTAATCTCTTTTGACAAAATTGTTGCAAACGATGTTAATAGTGCTTCAAATTCTTAATAGATTCTTAAGTGTTTTTAAAGATAAAATATTTCTTTCATTTAACAAGATATTTTTGGCTTTTCTATTATAGAATTTTTTCGATCTTAAATTGTTCTTTCTTTTGTTAATAAAAATAAAAGATGTTTTATAAAGACGTGATTAAATCTATTAATTTCAACAATAATATATGAAATACTAGAAATACTTTAACGTTCTTAAGTAAGTCGAGTTCGTAATTAATTAATCTCTTAGTCTTCTTAACGAAAAACGATTCAACTTTGACATGATTTAATTTCTTGTTTAATTTCCTTATTTTAAGATTTTTTGTAAGAAGATATATCTTATTTCTCTTTTTTAGTTGAGATGTCGTTTTTCGCTTCTTATTTTAATATTTGATCGATTTTTTTTGCATCTTTAAGATGTTGTCGTATATCTTTTTTAGTGTTGCTATTCTTTCGATAACTAATTGCGCAAACAAATGCGTGCGTTCTTTTCTAAAGAGATTTGATTTCTTGTTATAGTTAGCGAAGAATAAAATTATCTTAGTAATATTCGAAATCTTTGCATTAAGTGTTAATTGTGTTATAGATAAAAGTGATATCTAATTGCTATAAGTATTGTTAATGTAGTGTCTTAAATATTGCTCAAGACTCTAGTTTGTTCTTTCTATTTAATTATTTATAACTAAGTGATAGATAGTAAACATTTAAAGTCTTGTATCTAACATTAAGAGAAGCGTCTTTCAATAATTAGACGTGAAGAGCTTGTCTCTATCACTAGTTAGTCTCTTAAGTATATCGTGATATTGTATAAGTCGATTCAATATAATGTATTCTAATTGTTTTGCGATGAACTTCTCTTTGCATGTCATAATATATAAGTACTTAATAAGCTTATCAACTATTACTAGTATCGAATCATATTTATCTTCAATTGCTAGATTCGTTAACTTAAGCAACTTAATAATAAAGTTTATCGTGACTTTATCTCATAACAATTTAGATAATTTCTAATATTAAATTTCGTCATAACTCGCATATGTATTATGTTTGTTTTACTAATAGCTAAGATATCGTTTAATGTATATCTTAACAACTTGTCTCATTTATAGAAACTAACAATGCTAGCGTAAAAGCTAAAGAATTTTTGTCACTTTTAGATGCTTTTGCAATGATTTGTCATAATGTTCTTTTATACATTTGTCAATTTTGTCGATAGATATTTGAAGTTTTTCTTTTTTTATTAAAAACTTTTTCGTATTATCTTGAAGTATTCGCAATGTAGCATTTAGCTTATGTTTATTTGTTAATAATAATTCGTTCTTGTTAATCTTAAATATGTTGTAATTGAACGATTTTTTCGTTTTTATATAATTATTTCTTTTGTTAAGTGCGTCTACTTTATCATTATCTTTGTCTAAGATATACTATATTTTGAACTTGTATTGTTCAAGTCTCTTTAATTATCGCATTTGCTTTTTGTTTAATTGCTTAATAGTAATAAAATGCACAAAATTTTTATAATTTGTAAGAATCGTAAATTTTAGTAATTCTTCGATATATACTTTTTATAATTCTAAGAAAACTACTATAGCAAGTAGTTTTTTATTGTGAACATTATAGTTTTGTTCGATTAACAAGAGTTTTCTTAAAAGATATGTTATTAAGTGTTATATATCTTTATGTCTCTAATTAAAGCATGCATCGATAACTAAATTTAATGCGTTAATTTCAATTTTGTTTAGCAATTATAAGTTGTACATTTTTAGTATTAATTTTTTTAAACATTTTAGTTTAAGATTTTAGAATAATTTCTTTTCTACAAATTCTCATAATTATAACGTATTTTTCTTCGTAAAATTCGTTAATAATATTGCGTTCGCTAAGTAGTTTTTAATAAACTTCTTATTGTAGTTTATGAAATCTAAGAAAAATTGTACTTTTTTAACATTTGTTGATGATTTTTATTTTTTAATTATTCGTAGTTTTTTAAGATTTATACGTATTTCGTATTGTTTAACGACAAATTTGAGAAAATTAACTTTCTCTTAATGAAATTCGCATTTCTATGACTTAAAATGTAAATTTCTCATGTTTAAACATTCTAATACTTTGAAGATATAACTAATATACTCTTTTAAAAATTTTGAGTAAATTATGATGTTGTTCAAGTATGCTATGACAAATTGATTTAGATATTGTCGTAGTACATTATTAATTATTTCTTAATACGTTGTTAAGACGTTCGTGAACTTAAACGACATTATTGTGTATTTGTATAATCTATATCGTGTGCGAAAAGTTATCTTTTACTCTTTTTTTGTCTTCATTCTAATCTAGTTGTACGCTTCTCGTAAGTTCAATTTAATAAAATACTTTACTTCAAATAGTCGATTCTAAAGCTCGTTAATATTAAGTAATAAATATTAATTCTTGATCGTAATATTGTTTAGCTTCTAGTAATCGACACATAAACAAAAAGTTTTATTCTTTTTTAATACAAAGAGAATTAAGTATCTTGTCTATGATTAGAATTTCCTAATAAATTCTTTTTTTTCGTTTTTTGCCAAGTATTTGCGAAGTACTTTAAGCTTTTTCTTAAATAGAGTATATATAAGTTTAAATGTAAGCTACTTGTTTAATTTAAGTTTAATTTCATAATTTCACAATTAATGTTTAGAAAGAGTTTCTATTGTTTTTTTTTCTTAAAATAAATGCTTTCAATTGTTATATATTCGTAATATGTGCTTTAGTGATTTCTTCGTTATACTAAATAGTTTAAGACTTCTAGAAGATTCGTAATTTTCTTCATTTATTTTGACTTTATAACTTAACTAATCTTTATTAATGTTTATTGAATCGAACTTTGTTAAATCGTTTTTTTGCAAGAATGCAAGCTCGCTACTTGCGATCGATTTTTAACTTAATCTTTTATCTATTATTAAACGTTATTAATGCGTAGATTAGATATGAATTACGTGATCACATTGCGCAAATTTGAGTACTTATATATTTTAGTTAACTTCTAAATTGTGCTACTTTAATCAAGACATTTCTAGAACGATATTATAAATAATCATTTTCACTATATTAAAAATTAGTTTCTCGTGATGTTGCTAAATAGCTACTAATAGTGGTTTTGTTTCTTTATTCACTTTTTTATTCTTGTTAAATAATGAGTTTTTATCTACAATTATTAGATTGTATACGTTAGACTTCTTTTAAGTAGAATACTCTTTTCTTTTAATAAAAGCTTTGATCATAAAATTATCTATTGCATTAGAATTGATCATTGCGATAAATTAACAATCATTGATCTTAATTAATGTGATAAAATATTGTACGTATACTATTAAGTTTAGTTGCTACTATTAAGCTAATATATTGCATTTCTCTAGTATGCTCTTTACTAAAAAATTTAAACTTTTCTTTGTTTTTGTGTTGCGATTTCTACTTCGAACGCTTGCTTGCGCTAAGCTTTTTTTCTATACTAAATTAATAACTTTAATTTTCTAGAAAATCAATTAATTTCTTCTTTGTCTTCTAGATAAGTTTAGCATAAATCGTTATAGCATTTTGTTCAATTAAGTGTCGCATGTTTCTTTGCTTTCTTTATCGCTTGTTTAAATAAATTAACATTGCTTAATTGTTGTTCGATTTTCTTAAGAATATCTCTTTCTATAGTGGCGTCGCTTCTTAGCGCTTTCTCGCATTTATTTACGATTTAATTTATCTATTGTTTCTTCGATGAACTAACTAAAGTCTCGAGATGTTTCGTGATGTCGTTTAAGCATTCGTGAAAATTCTTTTAATCGTATTCGTCGTCTAAGTTTATTGCTAAATAAAAGTATAACGTTCTTAATCGTTTCGCTCTTATAGTCTCATTAAGTATTTGATTGATTTTTTGCGTAAATGCGAATGTCTTGTCTAATGATATTTTATCTAGAACTTTTTATAATTAATTTGGGTTTTTTATCAAATAGTAGTCGTCATTTGATTCAATTTTAAGGATGTTCGCCTCTATGTCGATTTGCTTCTTAATGTCGTTTTAGCTATTAAGTATCTCTCTTAATATAGCATTGATTTGCCAACGATTTATTAAGTTTCGTGATCGATAATCTCTTACGAAGTGACTCAATTTGTCACATAAATAGTACGTTTTTTAAAATTTGTTACTTTGCTTTTCTTTAAAGTTCTTCTCCTTACGTTGTTAAGTAAAATCTAGTTTCATAGATGCAAGTTTACAATAATTAGAATTATTGTACTTTTGATTAAAACGAGATTCTTTCTACTAATATTCGATCGTTAATTCAAAGAAGATTTCGACTCTTTCTCGAAATTAATTATATCTTTTTTTTATAGTTCTTTTATATAGCTTGTCGTCGAAGTCGATAACTACTTCAATAAGATTAAACATATCGTTAAAATTTTTTTTATCACGCATAATTTCGTTCTTTAAGTTGTTCTTAAAATTTCGTCGAAACATTGTTATAAGTGCGACATCGTTTTATTTGATTAAATTAGCATACTTCTAAAACCTAGCTACGTAATCTATTATAAAAATTCGTTAAATTAGATACTAAATTATTTTTTTCGCAATTTGTTTCTCGTTAAATGTTTCAAAGATTCTTCGAAGCTTTCTTTTAAAGTTATTGAAATTTGTGAACATCGCACGAGAATTTTCGTCATAATTTTTCAAGTATTTTCGTAAGTTTAATTTGAGCTAATGCTAAACTCTTCTTCTAAGAAATGTTAATGCGAAAATCGTCTTTTAGTTTACTAGAACAAGATAAAAGATAAAATAGATATTTATTTACATAAGTTAGTTCTCTAGATCAATACGATCTTTATAGTAGATATTGGATTTATTGATTTTAATCTTGTCGTCTCTCATAATTAATAATTGACGTAATGTTAATAAACTAATGCTTAGAATAGAGGCGCGTTGATCTAATACAAATATTCTTAGAGTGTTCAAAGTGTTACATTACTACTTTCTAAAAGCTCTTAGAAATATTAAAGAGAGTTGTACTATTAAAGAGATTTATAGACGTCTTCAAGCAATGTAAGCAATCATTTGATAACAAAAATTGCAACTAAATGTAACGATAACAATAAATAAGAACTTATTTTGAGTTAAACACGATTTATAAGAGAGTCGTATTCGAGAATCTATATACTTAATAAGATTCTTCTTGCTCTTTTTGCTCTTTTACAAAGCAAAGGAAGCAAGTCTCTATGCTTCTATTGCTCTCTTAAGAAGCAAAGAGAGCAATGCTTCTAGTGCTTCCTCGCAGAGCTATAAGAGCATATGTAGTTATTCGTTCCTAGTGCTACATACTATGCGTAGACTATATACTAGCGTAGGCTCGTAACACTTTAGGCAATTTTGAACAAAGCAAAAGTTATTTAAGCGATAAAATTATTACAATTATTAAAGAAAGTATTTATTGAAGCTTTTTAATTTTATTTATTACTTTAAACATCTTTATATTTTTTTTGCATTTATAGTTTTCTATTATGTCTTTTGTCTATAAACGACAAAACTTGAACTTCAAGTTTTATAATTAATTCATTAGAAAAAATAGTTTTGCACATAGATAATTAAAACGTCTAAACTTCGAACTAGAGAATTAAAGAAAACTAAATAATTTTGTTTTATTAAAGAAATACATTTAAACGTTCGATCTTTTGATTTTTAAAAATGTTTTTGTTTACGTCGAAGTTTATTCGATAGCTTCGTTTATTATAAATAAGAAATTTACTCTAAAAAGAGTAATTATCTTTCGTAACATTTTTAAGAAGAGTTTTTTTAAAAAAATTACGAAAGTAAATACGATTAACTTCAATAACGAATTAGTAGATCTTTGTTAACAAAAAAATAAGACGTTAGCATTTTATTATTAAAGAATAACATTTATAATGCAACATATAAAAGAAAAAGACAAATCTTTTATTATTGTTTTTTTTATTTTGAAGTTAACAATATTTGATATAATAATTTAAACGTTTGTAAAAAATCTAGCGAACGTTAATGTTAAATTAAAAATCATTTAAGCAATAATAGCAATCGATTAATTCTTAAAAGTTACATATAATTTAGTAAAAAAAACTCGACGTATTAAGATTAAAATCAAGAAGCTTTAAGAAAAAAAGTTTAAAAATAAAAAACTCGACTTCTATTATACTTTAGCACAAAAAGCTATGTTAAAAACGCAATTAAACTTACTTATAACGATTTATTAATCTTAATTATTTAAGACGTAGAATTTTGAATTTTTATTATCGTTTCTTTTTTACTAGAAAGTGCCATTATTTTTTCTAGATTGTTAAGAAGATTATTAGAGAAATTTTAAATTTGTCAAATTAACGAAGAAGCTCAATTATTGATTAAAAAATTTAGAATTATTAATATCTTTTTGTTAGCAAAATCTTTATTAGAACTTATTTAATAGAGAAAAACGTTCTAAGAATTGATTTCTTTTATCTTGTGATAATGCGAACGCTTATAGAGAGCTTTTTAATAAGTTGACATTAAAGAACTCTTACGTCAACGACTTAAAACAATGGAAAAATCAAAAAGATAACTTTTTATATATAAGATGCGAAAAGATAGAATATAGTGTTATCTTTACTTATTATTGTATTACGCTTTTTGCGTAGAAGTAATTCTATCTTCGTTATATAGTTTTTGAAAATCTTTTTTAGTTTATTTTTGCAATTGCTTTCTTTGACGCTTATAATAGCAACGTACAATTGTATAATATAGAATTATCTAATTTGACGACGTTATTAATCGTTATAATTTTTAGCATTTCGAAGTCTAG
>JAABUL010008851.1_pt1 | contig 10028 bp, 10 predicted proteins | sample 5559151 | NCBI WGS metagenome assembly JAABUL01 (sample SAMN10711876, study PRJNA513368) | rock metagenome | isolation source: Antarctica rocks | place: Antarctica: Victoria Land, Pudding Butte sud | reverse complement strand
ACCGGGTCCGCCAGGAGCGCAGGCCCGACTCCCGCTACGCCTCGGAGCCGCAGGTCCGCGCCGAGCTGCGCGCCGCCGACGCGATGTACACCCGCCACCGGCTGCCCGTGATCGACACCTCGGCCTCCTCTGTCGAGGAGATCGCCGCCGTCGTCATCCAAACCCTGTCCCGGGAGCGTCGGCACGCCGCCGAGCAGGCCGCGGTCAGGGCCCGTTCGAGGAAGGATCCCACCCCATGAGCAGCACCGCCGTCTGATCGTTGTCGCCGCCTACTACCGGCGGTTCGCCACCAAGCACGCTGGCATTTCCGCGTGGGGCGCGTGCGTCGCGGCTGCGCGCTGAACACGAACACGCCGTCGCGGCGGAGTAGGCAGGCACCGAGCGGCCCGGGGAGGAGGACGCGGAGTCGAGCTCGGAAGGGAGTCGGCGTGAGACGGGAACAGGTTGAACTCCAACTATTGACGAGGTGATGGGATTGGGCGCATAGTCGATCTTGCTAGGGGCTCGCCCACGATGCTTGGAGCTCGGCGATGGCAGTTTATCAGTACCGATGTGCCCGAGACGGTGTTCTTGATGTGCGTCACCCGATAGGAACCGCCCCCCCTCGAATTGCCTGTCCGAGCTGTGCGGGCGAAGCGGTGCGTGTTTTTTCCGCCCCGATGCTTTCGTTGGCGTCGCGGCCGCTGATAACTGCGATTGATCGGGCGGAGAGGTCCCGGGAAGCGCCGGACGTGGTATCGGCCCTTCCGGGTCGGACCGGGCCCCTACGTTCACCGATGGCGCCGTCCAACCCCGCTTTGATGCGCCTGCCGCGACCATGAGCGCTACACCGGAGCAGAAACAAGGTCCGGTCCTGGCTGCGACAGCCAGCCGCCGGCACGGCCCAGTTGCACCACGGGCTATGGGAGTTTTAACTCACCGTTGCCGCCCCGCTCCCCGGCCGAACGTTCTCGAACAATTGTGCATAGTACGTGGGGGAGGTGCTTGATTCATGGGAAATGTTGGGCTGCTGTTCGTTGGAGCCGTGTTGTTCCTCAATGGGGTCATGTTGCTGGGCTGGGTCGATCCGAAATCTGCGGTGCCGCTCAACTTTTTTGTAGGAACCCTGCAGGTCGTTACGCCGACGTATCTCATTTTTACGGCCCATGGTGATACCACGGTAATTCTCGGTGCGTCTGGCCTTTATCTGTTCGGGTTCACCTACTTGTATGTCGCTCTTAACTTGGCGTTCGGCCTGGATACCACGGGCTGCGGCTTCTTCTGTGCGTTCGTCGTGGTTTGCGCGCTGGTCTTCTCCGGGCTCAACTTCGGCCGCTTGCACGACCCCGCTTTCGGTGTAATCTGGTTGTACTGGGCTTTGCTGTGGCTGCTGTTTTTCCTCGTCCTGGGTCTCAAGCAGGACGGTTTGACGAGGTACACAGGGGCGGTGTGCGCGATCCAGGGCGCGGTGACCGGTACAATCCCCGCTTTTTTGCTCCTCACCGGCAAGTGGGAGCAAAACACCACCTTCGCGGCGGTCTTCCTCGCCGTCTTCGGCATTGTGGTCTTCGGCGCCCTGTACCCACTGTTGCGCACGACAACGTCTGACGCCATGCCGGCGCACGGGGTGGCCGGGTAAGTCAGTCCCATCCCTGTTGATTTCATTGTCGGAAAGGTCTATTCATGCCAGAGTTAGTTTTTCCACTCGATTCCACCAAGAAGTTCACCGATCAGAAGATAGTGGGCCACAATCGCTGGCACCCGGATATTCCGGCGGCCGTGCACGTCAAACCAGGGGACTCGTTCCGGGTGCACTGTCGGGAGTGGTTTGACGGTGCCATCGTCAACGACGACTCCGCCGATGACATCCGCGATGCACCCCTGTCCACTGTGCATGTCCTCAGCGGTCCGTTCGCCGTGGAAGGCGCGCAACCGGGTGACTTGCTGCTCGTCGACATCCTCGACGTTGGCCCTATCCCGCAGGAGGACTCCGGACCGCTGGCCGGCCAGGGATGGGGCTATACCGGCATCTTCGCTAAGGAGAACGGTGGCAGCTTCCTCGTTGACCAGTTCCCCGACGCCTACAAGGTGATCTGGGACTTCAGTGGTGGGACCGCGACATCGCGGCACGTTCCTGGTGTGTCCTTCACCGGCATCACCCACCCGGGTCTGATGGGCACGGCACCCTCGGCGGCACTGCTATCCAAATGGAACGCTCGCGAGGGCACGCTGATCGCCACCGACCCTGACAGGGTGCCGCCGTTGGCGCTGCCCCCGCTGCCGCAGGACGCCGTGCTGGGCGCCCTGACAGGGGAGGCGTTCACCCGCGCCGCTGCCGAAGCGGCCCGCACCGCCCCGCCACGGGAAAACGGTGGCAACCAGGACATCAAGAACTTCACCAAGGGAACGCGGGTGTTCTACCCGGTCTTCGTCGACGGAGCGAATCTCTCGATGGGAGACCTGCATTTCTCGCAAGGCGACGGCGAGATAACTTTCTGTGGCGCCATCGAAATGGGTGGTTTCATCGACCTGCGCGTCGACCTCATCAAGGGCGGCATGGACGCCTACGGGGTGTCGGAGAACGCGATCTTCATGCCCGGCAACGTCGAGCCTCAATACAGTCAATGGTTGGCGTTCTCCGGCACCTCGGTCACCTTGGACGGTGAGCAGCGCTACCTGGACTCACATCTGTCCTACCAGCGGGCCTGTCTGCACGCTATCGACTACCTCACCAAGTTCGGCTACAGCCCCGAACAGGCCTACATGATCCTCGGGGCGGCCCCCATCGAGGGACGCCTCTCCGGCGTCGTGGACATCCCGAACTCCTGCTCTACGGTGTACCTCCCGACAGCGCTGTTCGACTTCGACGTCCGCCCGTCCGCAACCGGGCCCACACGCATTGACCCCGGTATGGGCGTTCCGAAGTCCAGCTTCTAAATGTTATCGACGTCGACTCGGAAGGAGCCAGGTTTGCCCAACTGTATGAGGCCGGATTATCCCGCCCCCCCCGGAGCAGATGACGCCCCCACCTATAGGGGTAATCGAGCGCAGCCGTCGATGGTCCGCACGGGATTCCTCACTGTCCGTCGAGCTGGGAGTACGGCACGCAAGGGCCTTCATCGTGCAGCTCCGCGTCAACCGCTCCCCCCTACCACCGTCCCTTTCCGACCCCGCAACCATTGGAGAGTTCCATGCCTGAGGTCATTTTCGAGATAAACCGCGACCTGAACGTGTCGATGAGGGACCAGTCGGTGCCCGGGCACAACCGGTGGCACCCTGACATCCCGCCCGCGGCGACGATTCGACCTGGTGGCTCCTACCGCGTCGAGTGCAAAGACTGGACCGACAACCAGGTCAAGAACGACGACAGCGCCGATGACATCCGCGATATGAACATCGACCCATGCCACATGCTCAGCGGGCCGTTCGCGATCGAAGGCGCTGAGCCCGGTGACCTACTGGTCGTCGACATCCTGAATATGGGGCCGTTTCAGGAGCAAGCCTGGGGCTATACCGGCATCTTCGCAAAAGAGAACGGTGGTGGCTTCCTGACGGACCACTCACCGCAGGCGTCGAAGGCTATCTGGGACCTCGACGGTATTTGGGCCAGCTCCCGCAACGTACCGGGAGTCCGGTTCATTGGTAACTCCCACCCCGGACTGTTCGGCTGCGCCCCATCCCATGACCTGCTCGCCGAGTGGAACCGCCGTGAGCAGGCACTTATCGACCAGAACCCTGACCGGGTCACCGGGGACATACCGGCCCACGACGGCAAAGTGCCTGGCACGCCCCAGGTGCCGGCATTGGCGCTTCCCCCGCTTGCGAACGACGCACTGCTCGGCACCCTGAGCGGCAGCGCCTTCGAGAAGGCCGCGGCTGAGGCGTGCCGCACGATCCCGCCGCGTGAGCACGGCGGGAACGTCGACATCAAGGACCTTGGTGTCGGTAGCCGCGTCTACATGCCCGTGTTCGTGTCCGGCGGCCTGTTCTCGATCGGCGACTTGCACTTCGCTCAAGGCGACGGTGAGATCACTTTCTGCGGTGCCATCGAGATGCCCGGCTTCATCGACTTGCACTTCGACCTGATCAAGGGCGGCATGGACCGCTACAAGTCCAACATGCCGTTCTTCAAGCCCGGCCGCGTCGGCCCGAACTACTCCGAGTTCATCACCTTCGAGGGCATCAGCGTGGAAAACGGCCGCAACTACTACCTAAACGCCACTGTCGCCTACCGCCAGGCGTGCCTGAACGCCATCAACTACCTCATGCCTGCGATGGGCTGGACCTTCGAGCAGGCCTATCTGTTCCTGGGTGCCGCCCCCATCGAGGGTCGCATCGGTGGATTGGTTGACATTCCCAATGCCGCCGCCTCGATCAGCATCCCGCTGTCCATCTTCGACCGGAACATTCTTCCCGACGGGGGGGCGGCCTGATCGCGGAGTGACCGCTGCTGCGCTCCATCGAAGCCCTGCCGCTACCACCACAGACAGGAGCTGTCCTTTTGCCCGTCTATGAATACCGCTGCAATCAGTGCGGCCCCTTCGACCAGCGACGGAACGCTGAGGACTCCAGTCGGCCGCCGCCGTGCCCGACCTGCTCGGCGGCTACGAAGCGGGTGTACACCGCCCTCGCCGTCCACTCACGGTCGGGCGCCCTCGCCGCATCAAACGCTGCCGAGGCAGCCCTGGTCGACCGTGCCCGCACCGGTGAGCCGATCATCACCGGCCCGCCGGTGGGCCGCCGCTTCCCCTCCGGCGGCCACCACCAGCACTGACAAATCAACGCACCACCTAACGAACAGCCAGGCTCGACGTGGGTTGGTAAGCCGCGGGGTAGATGGGCTGCCGCGGCAAACCCGCTTGTCCTCAGCTTGAGAAGGAGAGAGATCTGCATGCCCGTTGTCTCCCGACTATCGACCGCGCCGGTGAAAGGGACCGCCCTCCACCACCACCAAAAACCCCAGTCAAGGTCACTCTGTACGTCGACAGGCAAGCGGGCGGCCGAACTGTGCGGGTGGGTCAAGCACTGCTCAGCGTGGTGGGCCCCGTGCCTCGTTGCGTTGTCACTAACCAAGACCCCGGACAGTGGGAAGGTCAACTTCAATACCCTCAAGGCCATCGTGGGGTATCGGGGGGAGCTCGCCACCGACCTCAGCACCCCTGTTGAGCACCTCCCCGACAACGGCAAAGTCATCTTCGGCATGTACGCCACCGTCGAAGAGCCAGGTGAGGTCTCCCTGGGTGACCGGGTCGAGCTGGCAGAGGGAAGAGGCGCCTAATTCTGATCGGGGCGCGTGGCGCATCGCCACAGCGGGTCGGGACGGGTTTTGTGGCCCCGGACGGGCAAGCGCTGCGCGCCGAGAACATCGACCCTCAGCGGGTCCGGGACGACGCCGCCACCCACCGTGATAGCGCGAGCACCGACCGACCCGGCACCGACCGGGACCGCGACACTGTCGGCGATTCCTTAAAAGACGGCTTCGCCGAGGACTACCTGTCGGCGCTGGCCCGTGCCGGCGTCGGCCCCGACACCGCCCGGACCCAGCTCCGCGAAGGCCACACCGCGGCGGATCGCCCAGCGGCGGAGCAAGCACCTGCTCCGCGCACCATGTTCTCCGAGGGTGCGGACGCCGCCCGCCTGGCGGGCTTGTCGCATCCGCACCGTCGGAGAACAACTCGCGACCCGCGCACCCGGCGGGCAGGAAGACACCGGCCGCCCGCGGACAGGAACAGGATCCCATCCGGCACCGCGACCGCGCACGGTAAGCGGGATGTGAGTAGCAACTGCGCAGGATTCTCCGTTAAGAAGGGATGATCACGGCTCTCAATCGTTGGCGGTGCGGGTGGGGCGATGAGTTGGCGTGGGAAAAAGTGAGAGAAGATGTCCCGTTGCTTTACCCATGGAGGCCATCTAGCGTCACTGGCATGGACGTTGTTGACTTTAAGCCGGAGCATTCACAGCTCGTCTATACCTTCGGCGGCGCCGCGCCGGTGATGCGGGTTAGGCCGGGAACAGCCCTCCATCTATGGTCGGAGGACGCCTTCAACCACGCTCTCACGTCCGTGAACGACGTTGCCAGTGAGGTACTGGATTTCCGGTACCTCAACCCGCAAACCGGACCGTTCTATGTCGAAGGGGCACAGCCGGGAGACACCCTGGCAATCCACGTGGCTGGTCTGACGCCAGCACGCAGTTGGGGTGCCTCCGCAGCGATTCCGTTCTTTGGCGGCATGACCAGCACCGATCGGACCGCGATGCTTCAGCAGGCGTTGCCGGAGGCAACCTGGATCTATGAAGTCGACTCTCACGCCGGTACCGTCGGCTTCCAGTCACGTTTTGGTGATTTTGAGGTGGCCCTACCGCTTGCCCCAATGCTTGGCACTGTCGGAGTCGCCCCGGCCGGCGGAGAGGTTCGCTCCTCGCTCGTGCCGGAGCGCTTTGGCGGGAATATGGACACACCCGAGGTGAGGGCGGGCACGACCGCGTACTTGGGCGTCAACGTCGAGGGGGCCTTGTTCTCTATCGGGGATGGACACTATCGCCAGGGCGAGGGTGAAGCCTGCGGCACCGCTGTCGAGGGCGCGATGAATTCGACCATCATTGTGGAACTGATCAAGGGAAGGGCCCCGCTGTGGCCCCGACTCGAGACTGATGACTATTGGATGGTCGTTGGTTCTTCCCGCCCGATGGAGGACTCTTGGCGGATCGCGCAACTGGAGATGATCCGGTGGTTTGGGGAGCTCTTCGAGCTTCACGAGATGGATGCATATCAGTTGCTCAGCCAAATCACCGAAGCGCCGATAGCCAATGTTGTAGATCCCAATTACAGCGTTGTAATTAAGGTGCGTAAATCGCTTTTCTCCACCGTTCATGCGTTCGATGGCATGCATTACAAATTGCGTTCCAGGGCCAGCGCGCTGAGCTAGAGCACAACCTCCGTTCAGCGACTTGTCCGACTTCGGGACTTAGTTCGATTCGCGCACTGGCGGCCTGTCTGGCATTCGCATTTCTGATCAATCAAGTGTTTAAGATAGACATCCTCACAATGGCAAACCGTTTCGGGCTTAACTGAGAGGAAGAATCATGGATCTGCAGATACACGGGAAAACTGCCTTGGTCACCGGTGGCACCAAAGGCATCGGTCGTGCCATAACCGACACGTTCGTTGCAGAGGGCGCCAACGTCGCTTTCTGCGCGCGCAATGCTGACGAGGTTGCAGCGACCGAGGTGGCTCTTGCCCATAGTGGAAGCAAGGTCGTCGGCACGGTGATGGACGTCAGGGACGCTGACGCGATATCCAGGTGGGTCGATGACTCTGCGAAGTTGTTCGACGGCATCGATATGGTCGTGAGCAACGTCAGCGCGCTGGCAATTCCGGATACCCCCGAAAACTGGGTTGAGTCGTTGGAAGTAGATCTGATGGGCACGGTCCGTCTCGTCGCGGCGTCGATTCCGTACTTGGAAAAGAGTGATGCGCCATCGATTGTCGCAATTTCGAGTGTCTCCGGTCGTGAGGTAGATTTCGCTTCCGGTCCGTACGGGACGGTGAAGACAGCGATCATCGGCTATATCGCGGGGGTCGCGTTCCAGCTCGCTGAGAAGGGCATTCGGGCGAATACGGTCTCGCCCGGAAACATCTATCACGTCGGTGGTGTTTGGCCGAGTATCGAAGTGAACAACCCGGAACTCTTCAAGTGCGCAATGGATTTGAACCCGACCCACCGGATGGGAACGGCCCAGGAGGTCGCATCCAGTGTCGTCTTCGTCTCCAGCCCGCTTTCCAGTCGCACAACCGGCGCAAACCTGATGATTGATGGTGCCCTCACGCGGGGGATTCAGTTTTAGTAATCGGCGTTGCCCCGGATGCATGCCATCAGGACTCTTCGCATGGCTTCCCGGCCGGTCGCCCAGAAGGTGCACGACCTCGCACCCCTGATGCAGTTCACGAAGCCCGAGTTCAACGCCCGTAAACGCCGCCTTGCAGCCGCGACAAGCATCTACGACCTGCGCACGATTGCCAAGCGCGTCACACCGAGGGCCGCCTTCGACTATACGGATGGAGCGGCCGAGGGCGAAATCTCGCTTACCCGTGCACGTCAGGCGTTCCAGGACATCGAGTTTCACCCGTCGGTATTGCGTGACGTTTCAGCCGTCGACACCTCACGCGAGGTTCTCGGCAGGACGAGCGCAATGCCGTTTGGTATCGCTCCAACCGGCTTCACCCGCATGATGCAGACCGAGGGCGAACGTGCCGGTGCGACGGCAGCCGCGGCCGCCGGCATCCCGTTCAGCCTGTCAACCATGGGCACGACCTCGATTGAAGATGTTGCGGCGGCGGCTCCTGACGGACGCAACTGGTTCCAGCTTTACATGTGGACCGACCGCGAGCGCTCACTAGCACTCGTCGACCGCGCGGCAGCGGCCGGTTACGACGCTCTCATGGTCACGGTCGACACACCTGTCGCCGGCGCTCGCCTCCGAGACGTGAAGAACGGCTTCTCGATCCCACCGGCATTGACGCCAAGAACCATACTTGACGCGCTGCCCCGCCCCGCCTGGTGGATCAACTTCCTCACTACCGAACCGCTCGCCTTCGCCAGCCTCGACCGCTGGTCCGGAACGGTCGCAGCACTCGTCGACACCGTGTTCGACCCGACGGTAGGACCGGAAGAGGTGCGCTACATCCGGGATCATTGGAAGGGCAAACTCCTCGTCAAGAGCATCCAGTCGGTCGCCGATGCCCGGCTCGCCGTCGACCTCGGTGCTGACGGCATTATTCTGTCGAACCACGGCGGCCGCCAGCTCGACCGAGCCCCGCTCCCGTTTCACCTGCTACCGAGCGTCGTGCGTGCGGTCGGCACCGAGACCGAGGTTCACCTCGACACCGGCATCATGAACGGCGCCGACATCGTGGCATCCGTTGCCATGGGCGCGCGCTTCACGCTCATCGGACGCGCGTACCTCTACGGGCTCATGGCCGGCGGGCGCCAAGGGGTCGACCGCACCATCGAGATCCTGTCGAGCGAGATCCGTCGCACGATGAAGCTGCTCGGCGTCTCGACCCTCGACGAGCTCGAGCCCGGCCGCGTCACTCAGCTCGCCCGCTGCGGGGGGTGGGGGTGCAGGCGAGTTGGTGGTTGAGCAGCGACGAGTTGGCGCTGTCGCTGTCGATCCCCTCAGCCACCAACACCGTCGCCGCCCAAGGCTTGAATGCTGGTGCCGGGGGCTGTTGCGGCGGGTGGAGAACTTGGTGCGCAACACAGAGGACTACCGCGAGCAGGTTCAGAGCCGTTACGAGCATGCGGTGCGACGCACCGACGAGCTCGCCGCCGTCGCGGATGCCCCGTTCGAACACAGCGGGGACTGGCCGACAAACAGACCGAGTTGGAGCAGTTGAGCGCGCAGCTGCGGATCGAGGCATCGGGCCCGGAGGCGCATGCCGCGGCCGCCGAGGAGCGGGAGCGGATGGAGGCGATGGGCCGCAAGCCGGGGTGGAGTTTGCTGCTCAACCCCACACCGGCCCTGTTGGCCGATATGGGTGTCGACCCGGTCGAGTACAAGGCCCGCATTGCCCGGGCGGCGGGCAACGACCCGGTACGCCGGGGTGAGCGTGACCGCTCCAACGCGGCGCGCACTCTGATGCCCTCACGGTCTGCGCTGCGCGCGTCACGCAGTGAGCACACCAGAACCGTCACGGCGCCGCGTCCGAACGACCCGCCACCGCACGTCGCCCCGACCCAGCACGGTCACGGCCCGCGGGCTGAGGCTGCGGGTCTACGCCGCAGGAGCCTGCGGCTCGGCGACGTCACCGCCCACCGGTGCCTCCGGTGTGGTTGTTTGCTGGCGGGGTTTCGGTGCGCGCTGGCGCGTCGCAGTCTTGGGCACGTCGAGGCCCGCGGACGCCAACTCCTTCGCGGTCCAGCCGCCGTTGACCCGCGGCGCGGTAGTGGGTGGCGAGGGTGGTGTCGAGGTCGCTCATCTCGACCCGCAGCGCGGCTAGTTTCTCGGTCAACGTCCGAGGGTACCGCGGCACGTTTGCCCTTGTGAAC
>JAABUL010008850.1_pt1 | contig 10029 bp, 13 predicted proteins | sample 5559151 | NCBI WGS metagenome assembly JAABUL01 (sample SAMN10711876, study PRJNA513368) | rock metagenome | isolation source: Antarctica rocks | place: Antarctica: Victoria Land, Pudding Butte sud | reverse complement strand
ACCGCGCGTTCATCGTCGAGACCCTGGCGACCAAAGACCCGACGACGCTGGCCCACCTGTTCTTCGACCTGCACTTCTACCTCGTCACACAGTCAGGAGAGTGGATTCATGACGGAAATCTCTAACGTTACCACCCGTGATCAGCTGCGCCCCGGCCTTTGGGAGACAATCGACGAGCGCTACCCCGGCGTCATGATCACCAAGGAGGACACGGTTCCGCTGGCCCGACTCGCCACGCCGCTGTCCACGGCGCGCCTGGCCTTCGTGAGTTCGGCCGGCGTCCAGCCCACGGGGACGTTGCCCTTCGACGTGGCGCACCCCATCGGCGACTATAGCTTCCGCCTGGTCCCGTCCGGCGCGACGCCGGCCGACCTGGAGATCCACCAGATCAAGTATCCGACCGTCGGGGCGAACCGCGACCTGAATGTGATCTTCCCGATCGAACGGCTGCAAGAGTTGGCGGCGGAGGGCGTGATCGGTGGGCTGACGCCCCACTTTATTTCGTTCATCGGCTACAACATGGACCCGGAGCGCCTGGAGCGGACCCTGGCCGAGGACATCGCGGAGGCGGTGGTCGCCGAGGGGGCGGACATCGCCCTGCTGGCGCCGGCCTGACCGCTCTGACATCAGTCTGTCGCGCTCGTGCAGCGCGCTTTAGAACGACGGAGCATCTCCACGGTGTCCGTGACGGTGGCCCGCGATATCACGGAACATAGTAAGCCGCCGCGGGCGGTCTTCGTGCCCTTCATGATGGGCCACCACTTCGGGGTCCCCTTCCACCGGGCGTTGCAGCGACGCATCATCCGGGCGGCTCTCGAGCGACTGGAGGCCGCAGAGCGGAGCGGGGACATCCACGACCTGCCCGTGGCCTGGGCGCAGGCGCGCCGCGAGGGGCAGGAGATTGAGCGCGGGCGCGCACAACAAGACGATACGGCATAGGTATCGTACAGGGAACAGCAAGGAGGACATGAACATGGCCGTAGGAGTGGGTGATAGGCTCCCGGAGGTGACGTTGCCGGGACTGGATGGGCCAATGGTTGCGCTGGGTGGGCTGCGCGGCAAGCGCCGGCTGCTGTTCTTCTGGGGCTCGTGGTGAGGCTGCCGCGAACAGCTGCCCGGGTGGCAGCAGGTGTATGAAGCCCACAAGGCTGAGGATTTCGAGGTCATCTCGATCGCGATGGAGCATACGGGGGCAGAGCAGGCGCGCCCATTCGTCGCGGCCGCAAACGCGACGTACCCGACGCTGGTCGACGAAACGGGGGCGACGGCCATGGCCTTCGGCTTCAAGGCAGTGCCCAATGGGGTGCTGATCGATGCGGACGGGGTGGTGCGCTACGCCACGTATGGGGGATTCTCGGTCGCGCATGCCGAGGATCGCGCCATCGTGGAGCAATTCGCCGCAGGGGCAACGACGAGTGCGCTCGCCGCAGGGGCAACGACGAGTGCGCGCCAAGAGACGCGGCCGCCCTACGAACTCGGGGGGACGGAGCGGGAGCTGGTGGCGACGACGCTGCGGCTGGGCCGTCTGCTCGACGAGGTGGGCCGGCGCGAGGAGGCGGTCACGGCGTGGCGGCAGGCGTTGCGCCACGATCCCGAGAATCTGGTGATCCGCAAGCAAATCTGGTCCGCGTTGCACCCCGAGAAGTTCCACCCCGCGATCGACTGGGGCTGGCAGCGGGAGCAACTGGCGCGGGAGCGCGCGGAGGAGATCGCGGCCGGCGTTTGCGGCCCCGACGGCTGCCCGTTGCCCGCGCGATAGTCCAACAGGGGGGCGACCAGCCGTGACGGCGTGGGCAGCGCGCCACTGAGCGTTCAGGCCGTGAGGCTGTGGGGATGATCGCATACCGGGCCAAGCGCGCAGCGTGCGAGCGGTTCGCGATGCATGTGCATGAAACCGTGCCGTACAATCAGCGCGTGTGCGAGCGCGATGGTCAGGAAGCGTCGCCCCGCTCCCTCGTTGTACGTCGTAGATGAGCTATCGTGTGTCCATTGTCCTGTACCCCCTGCCAACGCCCCAACACCCGTGTAGGAGCAGGCGCGTCGGCCGCACATGATGTGGGCGCGCATCATCCGTCGAACACCTCTAGACGTGAGGAAAGGTTCATGGCTTATCCGCTTATCCTGTTCGACCTCGGTGACACCCTCATGAGCGAAGAGACCGAACAGAAAGACGGTGACGGGGTCACCCTCGCGGCGGATCTGGTCCCCGGCATGGCCGACATCGTGCGGGGGCTGAGGGATGCGGGCGTCCGACTCGGGCTGGTGGCGGATACCCGCAGCGGGACGTACCGGCATGTCCTGCGCCAACACGACCTCAACGACCTCTTCGTGTCTGTCGCGATCTCCGAGGAGTTGGGTATCGCGAAACCGCACCCCGAGATGTTCCTGTCGGTGGTGAGAATGGCCGGCGGCACTCCAGCCGATACGCTCATGGTCGGCAACAATGACGCCCGTGACATCGACGGCGCGCACGCCTGCGGCCTCGCCACGGTGTGGTTTCGGTGGAACGACCGGTATCCCGCCCCGCGGCTCCCCCGCGCGACGCGGATGGCGCACCCCGAGACGTCGCTGCCCTACGACACCTGAGCGGAGATATCCCCGGATCTAGTGCTCCCGCACGCGGGATCACGGGCGAACGAGCGGAGATAGACTAGCGCCGCATCGAGCGCGAGACGCAGCGGACGCGCGTTCCGGCGTGTCTGCGTCAGTAGCAGGCCGCCCTGGATACTCGCCATCGTCGCCGTCGCCAGCGCGGCCGGATCGGCCGCTGACGCCAACTCGCCGCGCGTCCGCATGCGCTCCAGTCCCCGTCCAAGATAGCCCTCCCAGGCGTCGAAGGAGCTACTGAGGTCCGCGCGCGCCCCCTCGTCCTGATCCACGAGTTCACTGGCCAATGAACCGAGCGGGCAGCCGCCGACGCAGCCGTGCTCCTCCTGGATCCGGACCAAGGCGTCGAACCACCCCGCGATGGACGCCCACGCGTCGAGCGCCTCTAGCCACGGTTCCTGCGCCGCGAAGACCCGCGCGGTCTGGCGGGCGATAACGGCGCGCACCAGATCGTCCTTATCGGCGAAATAGTGGTAGAGCTGGCTCTTGCTCACCCCCGCTGTCGCGATCACATCGTCCAGGCTGGCGCCGCGCACCCCCTGGGCGAACATGAGCGCCGCGGCCGCGGCAATAATACGCTCCCGACTGGCCTACCCACGCCGCGTCTTCGGGTGTGTTGTCATACCCTCTATTTTACCACGCGCCCGGCTATGTGGACTCGTAGGTCCAGCTGTGCTATAGTGGACTTATCGGTCCAAAAAGCGGAACTAACCGCCGCTATGAGATGACGATGGATAGACGTATCGTGAGGAGTCCTGATGACACCCACCCAGACGCCGACCCTGACGGGGCAGATCGACGCGTTCCAGCAGGCCCTGGCCGGTCAGGTCCCCGCTGCTATCATGGTCCAGTTCGCCGAGGAGACCGCGCGTGTCGCCCGCTCCGGCATCGCCGCGCACGCCCTCGCGGTTGGCGCGCAGGCCCCCACCTTCTCCCTGCCCGCTGCGACGGGAAACGTGGTGCGCCTCGCGGACCTGCTGGAGCGTGGGCCTGTTGTGCTGACCTTCTACCGTGGCGCGTGGTGTCCCTATTGCAATCTGACCTTGCGCGCCTATCAGGCCGCGCTTCCCGCGATCACCGCGCTAGGCGCGACGCTGGTCGCCGTGTCGCCGCAGACACCCGATAACTCGCTCACAACCGTTGAGAAGAAAGAACTGACCTTCCCGGTCCTGAGCGACGCCGCCAACGTGGTCGCACGGCAGTACGGCCTGGTCGTCAGCCTCTCCGAGGACGTGCGCCCGCTCTACACGGCGATCGGCTCCGCCCTGCCCGCGTATAACGGCGACCAGTCGTGGGAGCTCCCGATGGCGGGCACGTTCGTCATCGCGCGGGACGGGACGGCGCGCCTGGCCTTCGTCGATCCGGACTACACCCATCGGCTGGAACCAGCGGAGATTGTGGCCGCGTTGCGCGACCTCAAGGCGAGCCGCTAGCCCCGGCGGCGAGATGACGGAGGTGCGGTGGAGCGCGGCGCTCCCCCGCACAGCAGATGAGCAGACGCGACAGGGAAAGACAGCGGATGAGTAGATGCGACAGGGAAAGGACGAGGACGAATGACCACCATACAGGGGAAGACTGCGTTGGTGACCGGAGGTGGCCGCGGTATCGGGCGGGCGACCGCGCTCGCACTGGCGGGCCAGGGTGTTGATATCGCCATCGCGGCGCGCAACTCCACGGAGCTTGATGAGGTAGCCGCCGCCGTCCGCGCGCACGGACGGCGCGTCCTGGCCGTCCCGGTCGACCTCGCGGACACGCGGGCGGCGCGGGGACTCGTCGCCACGGTGGAGCGGGAGCTCGGCCCGATCGCCATCTTGATCAATAACGCGGGCATGGTGGGGCCGTTCGGTCTGAGCTGGGACCTTGATCCGGACGACTGGGAGCAGGCCTTACGTCTCAACCTGCTGGCGCCGTTCCTGTTGGCGCGCACGGCGTTACCCGGCATGATCGCCGCGGGCTGGGGCCGCATCGTGAATGTCTCGTCCGGCGCGGCCCAGCACCCCTTCGCGCGCACAGGGGCCTATTCGACGTCCAAGGCGGGCCTGGACATGTTGACGCGCCAACTCGCGGTCGAACTGGCGGGGACCAACGTGGCCGTGACGGCGGTCTACCCCGGCATCGTCGACACCGCCATGTCAGCCAGCATCCGGGCTCAGCCGACGGAGGTCGTCGGCGCGGCTACGGCCGAGCAATTTCAGCGCTTGCAGGCCGACGGAGCCTTACAGTCGCCGGACCGGCCGGCTCAGCTCATCGCCGCCCTTGTCGCTGCGGATGACCTTTCGTTCTCGGGACAGATCGTCGCGATCGACGACGAGGTGGCACAACGCCTGCTGGTAGGGCATACACTACCCTCACCCGCACGTTGACCGTTGTCGACGGTGGCAGGGACGTGTGTGGAGGGTGTGGGGTCGCCCACCATGAGCGGGCGCTTGACGCCTGATAGGATCTCTATGAGACGATCGATGAGAGGCCGGTCGCAGGCAAGAGGGGTGGTATGGGGAAGGCGTGTGTTGTCACGGTGGTCCAGGTGGAGGTCGCGCCTGATAGAGGGGACGGGCTGGCGCGGACCGCACAGCTCGCTCACGCCGCCGCGCGTTCAGGGGGTGAGTTGATCGTCTTCCCCGCGAGAGGTTCGTCGGGGACCATGGCCCGTCCTGACGGCAACACGGCATGGAGGAGCCATGGTCCCCGACGAGACCGCGACGTGCCACATGGATGAGCAGCAGCCGCGGTACAGGACATGAGCGCGTGACGCGACAGCGTCATGGCGACAGACGCTCAGTCCACCCGACAGAGGGAGCGACAGCCGCCACACCCGGCACACCCAACACACCTGCGAAAGGAGACCAACGTCATCATGGTCCAGCTACACCCTGCTCACCCATCTCTCACGCCGTCACGGCCGCGGAGTGTCATCCGCATCGCCGTCTGCGTCGCCCTCGCGGCGGCCATTCTTTCCCTCACTCCACGCACCCCCCCAGCGCAGGCGGCCCGCATGACGCTCACCGTCGGAGCCAAGGGCTTCGCCGAGAACGACATCGTCGCCAACATGTATGTCTTGCTGCTCCAGCACGCGCACATCCCCGTCAACGGCCAGATCAAGGACAACCTGGCCTCAAGCGTCGCGACCCCCGCGCTGCGGCACGGCGACATCGACATCTTTCCTGAGTACACCGGCACGGGCCTTGAGGTGATCCTGGGCCAGAAAGCACCCCACAACACCCTCTCCTATTACGACAAGGTCGCCACCGGCTACCGCGCCCGGTACAACCTCATCTGGTTGCACCCCTATCCGATGAACGACACCCAGGGGTTCGCGACGACGCACGCCTTCGCCACACAGAACGGCGTCTACTCCATCGCGGACATGGTCGCCAAGGCCTCCAAGGTCCGCCTCATCGTCGCCACCGAGTACCTCGGCCGCGCCGACGGCTTCCCGGACCTGGAGAAGGTCTACGGGCCATTCAAATCCCGCCTCAAAGGGTTAGTCCTGCTCCAGGGTGTGGGCAGCGTGCGCTACGCCGCTCTGTTGCAGGGCCGCGGCGACGTGACCGCTGCCTTCACGACCGACCCCGACATCGCCGCGCATCACCTGGTCGTGCTCAGCGATCCCAAGCACTATGGCCCGCCAGACAATCTGGCCCCGGTCGTGCGCGAGCAGGCGCTGCACGCCTACCCGACGCTGCGGGCCACGCTCAACCAGATCGCCGCGCGGATCACGAACCCGGTCATCACCGGCCTGAGCAACCAGGTCGTCACCGACCATAAGGACCCCAAGGCGGTCGCCCAGCGCTTCCTACAGCAGCAAGGATTCCTGAAGTAGGCCGTCTGAGGATCGGCCGCGACCGGGTGTGTTCGGCCGTAAACATGGCGGACCTCGTCGCGGCCCATGACAGCGCGGGCGATCGGTCACGCAGGCCACCTGAGAGCGCCGTACCCGGATAATGAGGAAAACGACGACGCCTATGCCGAGGTGTCTGCCCACGACGAGATGGAGGAGGGCGCGCCGTATGATCGCACGGATGTGGACGGGGTGGACAACCCCTGCGGATGCGGAGGCCTACGAGCGGTTCGTGCAGGCGCATGTCTTCCCTCACCTACGGACGATCGACGGGTATCAGGGCGGTTACATCCTGCGGCACGACGCGGCTGAGGACATAGAGTTCGTCGTCCTGACCCTCTTCGCGTCGCTGGACGCGGTGCGCGCCTTCGCGGGACCGGACGCGACCGTCGCGGTGATTGAGCCCGAGGCGCGGCGTCTGCTGTCCCGCGTCGAGCCCAGCGCCCGCCATTACACGGTCACAGCGGCCCCCTAGGATGCACGCGTGGTGACCGTCACCGCGCCAGGCTCTCACACGCGGTCCGTGCGGGAGACACGGTCAATGCGGTCGCGCCGCTGCGAGAGGCACAGGCGCCCGCTCGCCGCCAGAGACCCGTCGCTCGTCGCCTGTGCCGTCGATGACGCGATTGTCGCCGCGCGTACACCAGGTGCCGCCCGAGGATTGTCTCTGGGACGACCCGGCCGCCCTGTTGTGGCTATTTGCCTCAACCGTCTTCTTCCCGCAGCATCGCTGTCCCTATCAACCACCAACGCCGTCGTCGGATTGGCGCGTGGCATGTAACATGGTTCCGTTGGGGGCGTGCTGAGATGGTGCATTTTGGCCGAAGAATCGTCGGATAAGACGATTACGTCGGCCCGATTGAACCCTCAGTTCGGCATGAAAACCGTCGCGCGGCCGTATGCGAGGTGGGTCGCGGAGTGCTTACCGAAAGCTTTTCATCCATCTCAGCCGGACCCGACGGAACCGCCGCGTGCCACCTGGCCGCTGGCGTACCCACCTTCGCCTACATGGAGTGGGATGACGCGTTCGTTCCAGGGCTCGACGCGTCCGGCTACAGCGTCGAGGACGGCGTGTGTCGTGTGCCGGACACGCTCGGCTTTGGTCTCTCGCTGGATGAGGCACTGTTCCAGCGTGTCGTGACCAACAACGGTTTCACGGTGCCTACGCAGACTGTATCATCAACGAGGGGGTAGCACCCCATGAAAGCGTGGTCATGCGGCGACCTCCGTGGGGGGAGCTTTGGCGCGCCCCCGTCGCGCTGTGCGCGCCTGGGCGGTGTCGTCCGTCTGACGCGGCAATGCACCCTCCACAGGGAGGACACGGTAGCGGAGCATCTCGTCCATCGTCCAGACCTGGTCGGTCAGACCGGCGGCCATGGCCGGGGTGCGCTCCTGCCACGTGCGTCCCCCCAGGGCAGGGAGGCGGAGGCTCGCGTGGGGCCAGCAAAAGTTGTAGGTCGTGCCGACCAGCCACATCCCGCTGGTCAGCAGGGCCGCGCCGTGGGCCAGGCGTCGGCCGCGCCGGGTTAGGGGCGCCAACGCGGCGCGGAACGTGGCGTTGAGTCGCTCGATATAGGAGGTGTTGATCTGCGTCCCACCGTGCGTGGCCGCGATGGCGTCCGCGACCGCCTCCGCCGTGCCGTAGACGACGCGGCGCGTGACGTCCACCAACCGCCGTCCCTGATGGCTCTTGATCACCTGCGCCAGCAGCACTGTGTCGGGCAGCACCAGGCGCGGGCGACCCGGTTGCCCCGTGCGCAGCGCCACCCGGAACACCGTGCGCACCGCCCCCACATAGGCGGCAAACCCGTCCACACAGATCAAGAGGGCCGTGCTGGCGGCGCAGGCGGCCACCCGCCGCAGCGTCGCCGTGACCAGGGCACCGTCGCGCGCCGGGCTGAGGTCCCCGCCCAGCCACAACCGTGAGGGGACGGCCAGCGCCATCGCTTGCCAGATCCGCCCCCGGCGCACCGTCACGCAGATCTCGTCGACCTGCACCTGCCCCAGCTCAACCTGCCCCGTTTCTACCACCACCGCATGCACCCGCGCGGCGTGGCCGCCGGCCCGGTGCAGCCACGCCGCGACCGTGCGCTCGTCGAGGCCGAACGCGGCCACGATGGCCTGGGTCGGGCAGCCGTGGCATACTAGCGTCACCACCAGCACCATCAGTTCCACCGGGTGGTGCAGCCGGTAGAGCGCCGTCCCCCGCGTCGCCGCGAAGGTCTTGCCGCAGCTCGTACAGCGGTAGCGCTGCTTTTTCCGACTATGAATGCCGCTGTTTCCGCGCCCCTGCTGCCCCTTGTCACGGCCGTCCTTGTTCGGGCAAAATATGGTGGACGGGTCCATGTCGCCTGCGCTCCTGGCCGTGTGAGCAAGACACAGCTAGCTTCAGCATGCCGCATGCGACCCGTTCCTGTCACACTCACCTCTCCTCCACGCTTTAGTGGGGTGGTACCAACGAGGGGGCCGTGCCCGGTATGCCACGGCCGGAGCGGCGAACGGTCTGGACTCTCACCACACGTTGACGAGCGAGGGACGGGAGGATAGGTGATGACACTTCTTATCGGCGGGTCCGGCCTCATCAGCACGGCCATCACGCGCCAACTGGCGGATTGCGGGGACGACCTTATCCTGTACAACCGTAGGCGGACCCCGTTGCGCGTGGACGGCGCTGTCACGGTGGTCCAGGGTGATCGCACTGGATGCGTCAGCTTTCGGAACGCAATCAGGCAGTTGCGCGCACCAGCCTACGGTGTGGCGCGCCTGGTTTCGCTTACGCTGCTTGCAGCAGCGCACACACCGCGCAACACCGCTCCTGGAACAGGCGGCGCTGCTCGGTCAGGGACACCGTCTCGTTCAGGTGATGGCGGGAGCGGAAGTGGTCGCGCAATTCATCATGGGCAGAACAGAAGCGCGCCGCTGACACGAAGGAGCCGAAGCCGCGCATGGGGTAATAGCGCTGTTTGATACTGCGGTGATCTTGCTCGGTTCCGTCGGGTCCGGCTGAGATGGATGAAAAGCTTTCGGTAAGCACTCCGCGACCCACCTCGCATACGGCCGCGCGACGGTTTTCATGCCGAACTGAGGGTTCAATCGGGCCGACGTAATCGTCTTATCCGACGATTCTTCGGCCAAAATGCACCATCTCAGCACGCCCCCAACGGAACCCTACGCATGAATGGGACGTCCTTGGATCTCGATAAGAGTCCAGGTGGCGGCGCGTACGGCGTATGGGTGGAGCATGACGGGGTGCCGGTTGTAGAGATGGTCGGTCAAGAAACGGCCATCCGGAAACACGAGTAACAACCGCCCCTCTACGCGCGGCGACATGCGAAACGGATGCCTGTGCGAGAGTGCATTCTTCATCAACCACAGGGAGCGGCCAGCTAGCGCCGCTCCAATTCTTAACATGCGAGGAGGTGCGTATGCAGGCGGTCAGACTTGAAGCCATCAACAACTTGACCGTGCGAGAGGTGCCGGCGCCGTCGCCACGTCCGGGTGAATTGGTCGTGCGCATAGAAGCATGCGGCGTGTGTGGCAGCGATCGCCACATCCTGCATGGCGAGTATCCAGCAAAGCCGCCG
>JAABUL010008849.1_pt1 | contig 10030 bp, 13 predicted proteins | sample 5559151 | NCBI WGS metagenome assembly JAABUL01 (sample SAMN10711876, study PRJNA513368) | rock metagenome | isolation source: Antarctica rocks | place: Antarctica: Victoria Land, Pudding Butte sud | reverse complement strand
CGGCTGATCCAGCTCGGCAAGAGCAAATCGCCCCAAGTGCAGACGCGCGTCGTCGAGGAGCTTTTCCGGGCCTATTTCGAGCAGGAGAGGGATATCACCAGCCACGACGTTTTGCAGGATGCGGGAGTGAAGGCCGGGCTGGATGACGCGGAGGTGAAGGCGTGGCTGGGAAGCGAGAAGGGTGGCGAAGAGGTGGATCGTGAGGTTGCGGAGGCGCAGATGAGGGGGGTGAGTGGGGTGCCGAATTTTACGCTGCAGGGGAAGTATGAGATTGGGGGGGCGCAGGATGCGGAGGCTTTTGTGGGGGTGTTTGAGAGGGTGAAGGCGATGGAGGGGGCGTAAGGAGTGGTGGTTTGGTTTGGTTTGGTTGTACAATGGGATGAAAGCGAGCGATCATGCGGACGGGATCTCCGATCAGCGTTGAAGAAGAAGAGAAGGACCTTCTTCTACACAGTATACCTGCTTTAAAAGCCCCAACCACCTATCAAAACCAGAAATCGAAAAACCCTCCAAAGAGTGAAATCCGTTTATCCCAATACCCACGTAAAGAATCCCAAAAAAAAACATAATAGATGTTAAACTTACACAAGATGTTGAATTCGAAGGAAGACAAAACGCTCATGCCCCCAATAGCCTTCCTTACCTGCTGCATTACCCCACCCACGCCCATCACAACTCCCCCCCCCCAACCCTACCTCCACCAACCCCATTCAGATCCCCCCCCCCCCCATCTCCAGCCTTCCCACTCCACTCCCTCCTGCATCACTCAAGAACCAGCCCCCCCCCCACACACACACACGGCAGATGAGAAGAGAAAAGACGCAAAAGGATTCGCAGAGAACGTGACGAAAAACGTTGGAGATTGGGAGGATATACAGTAGTAGTTGGAAGGAAAACAGGCTCCCGGGTTATCCATACTTCCTTCAAGTGTCACGCAAAACATAGCGGCAGCAATGTCTCCGTGCCCGCCTACACGTCTTTCCCCGCGCGGTTGTATATCTCCCGATTTCAAGGATCTCAACCGCCGCGGCGCGCAAAGACGGTTGGGGATGCGGAAAGTGAGAATTTGTATTTGTGTTGGAAAAGGAAAAACTGGTCGGGGGGGGGGGGGGGTTATCCAAGCGCAGATATGTAGCAGAACCGTACCGTTATCTTCCGCGAGGTTTACTTCTGAGCCGCTCAAGCCGTAGCTTCGCCAAGGCTAGATTCTTCTCTTCCCCATCCAGTAAATTTTTCTTCGCCCTCAGTATATCCCCCCCCCAGCCTACCCTTTCTCCTCCTCTCTCCCGTAGGCTTGCCCGACCAAACCATCGCGCTCTCAGGCCCTGACGCTCCTCCCCGAAACCGATCTCCCATACCTATTCCCACAAATCCAATCAGCCCCTCGCCCTCGAGCAGATCTCCATCAAAACGTCCCACACGGAAGAGCAATAGAAGGGAGAAGACTCACGGCGCCCTCGCCTGCACCTGCGCCTGCTGCTGCTGCTGCTGCTCCCCGCCTTCGCCCTTATTCCAAAACCGACTCTTATACGCCGGCCAGGAGGAGTAGTTCCATGCTTTAACCAATAAACTATTTTTCAACAAACACATTAGCATACTCCCCTTACCCCCCATTCCCTAACGCCCATCCCCAAAAACACAAACGCAAAAAAAGCACAAACCTCTGCGTCCCATCAACATACACATCCCCTCTAACCTCCTTCACCCCCACCCTCATCCCGTCCTTTGAAAACACCACGTTCTTGCTCTCCATCTTCTTGGTGGTTTTTTGCGCGATTTCGGTCGCTGTGGCGTAGATTGCGTACCCGATGAAGGCGGCCGCGAGGAGGAAGAGGGTTAGGAGCGCGAGGGGGAGGAGGGGGTGCATTGCGTGGAGTGGGGTGGTGGGGGTGGGGGCGTGGGGAGGGAGTAAGGATTTGGGGGGGGGGATGGTGGTGAGCGTGAGAATGAGCTCAGCTGAGCTGAGATGGATTCGAGTAGAATTATCGCAAATCGCAGCAATCGAAGCGTGGATGCTTCAAACCGCCCGCAACAGACACGCCCTTGGTCGTAATCGTCGTCGTCGTCGTCGTCGTCGTCGTCGTCGTAGTACACTCCCTCAGTGTTCTCGTGCCTCGTCCTCTGTCGTACCTCCCGTCGCAAAACTCCCCAATGTCGCGTGCCGTCCGTAGTATGTAACCTAAAAGGGGTTTTTCACGACTCGATCAAAGTTTACCCAAGGGAGTACAAGATCGGTTTATCGAGCGCTGACCGTTTGACAGGAGGCTGATAAAAGGGTTTTTTGGGAGCCTGCCGCAGCTGACTCTGACAGGTGCGGACTAGGGGTAGCCCATGGTTGGCCTAAAGGGGGCTTGGTATTTGGGTTTGGTTTCAACGGTGCGGCGTGGGAATAATGATATTATGCACAGTTCAGCTTCTTCTTGCGGCGAGGGACGAGGCGTCAGGGATGCCTATGGCACGGCTTCACCCCACACGGCAGCGCATTCTGAAACAAATTCATTGGGGTCTGGGGTTCCTGGGATGACTACACTGCGCTGCACATACTCATGGTTCACGAGGGTATCAAGAAAACAAAAATCAACATTACATTGTGCTATCGAAAAGTACCACATAACCCAGTATGTACACGTGATGGAAAGAAACACCAGTCTCTTCTCAAAAAACATCAATCCAAAGGGAGTAATAATGCGTTCGTTATATTGCTATGTATCGAAAGAAGGCATCTTCATTGTATACATCAAAGATCTCCAGAAACCCCCACGTTTTTCCCTTATTCCAAAAAATCAGGCATCTTCTGCTCCATGTGGTGGTTGAGATTTCTTCGAAAAAATTGGGTATATCAATAAATAGCAGTGAGATAGAGATCTAACGACGCAGGTGGGGGTGTTGAGCGTGTGCGTGCGCGTGGCGGTGTTCGTGGCGTTTCTCCTTCGCGGCGGCAACCTGGGTGACGGTTTCGACGGCTACGGGAGCGGTGACCGTTACAACTTGAACGTTTCCGTTGACGTCTTCCTGCACTGCCTGTTTATTTTGAGAGACGTCCGGGCCCTTGCTGGGTGCTGCAGTAGAGGAAGCCGGAGGAGGAGGAGGAGGAGGTGCAGCTTTGGTGCTTGGTGCTGCAGTAGTTGGTACTGATTGGAGTGTGGTAGGAGTGGGAAGTGGCGCCAATGTGCTTGAAAAACCAGCGCTGGCAGATCCCTCCGAGCCAGGGGTGTTCGGGCTGCCGGCAACGCAAAGCACCATGATGAGGTCTGCGGAGTCTGCGGTCGCTCCGGTCGCATGGTCGTCATCAGGCTTGTTGTAAGCTCCGTTGCAATGCGCGACTCCAGCCGGGCATGCGACGGACGGACCTCCACCATCGGAGGTGGTCAGATTGACTCCATTATCCTTAAAAGGATAGCCGTTGATGTTCGAGATGTCGTACCAGACCTTGCCACCTCCGATCGTGTACTCAAGTTGAGTAATGGGCACCGGAGGCGCAGGGTACGTGTAGAGGGTGGTCGCGTTAATCGCAATCTTGATCGAAATTCCTCCTTTATCTTTCTTCGATTGATAATCTTCGGTGTAATCCTTGTTGGGCTGGATGGTGAACATCTTGCTGTCTTGGTCGGCGCATGACCACAGATTGACGGAGTATTCGCATTGGTTCAAGATTTGGACTTTGCCGGTTGCTTGAGCCAACGCGACGAAAGCTGGCAAGGCCGCGGCGGCGAGGAATGTGCGAACCATTGTGTCTAAATATATTTATCCAAGAACAAAAGAGGGTGTTTATTGGAGTTGACGAGGCACTTAAGAGAGTGGAAGTGCGTATGTTCGTTACTGCGTCAAGCAGTCGTGGTTGGTCAACAAGGCTGTAAAGGAGGGAAGCTGGAAGTTGAAAACCGAAAAAAGTTGGAGAGAAACGAGAAAGAGGGCGCGGGATGGGACAATATAGGGAGAAAGAAAGAAGGGGCAGGCGCTTTCCGAAGGTGGGGACGGGCTGATGTGCTGATTGGTCCAGAGGATAGATAGATACCTTAGTACCGACCTACTTCCAGGTAATGAAAGAATTAGCGTGTCTTTGATTTCCTAGACGCAATCTTCTCGTTGGCTGCATTAGACCACCGGTAATGTTACGTCCAATTTAAGATTTGCCCTTTGCCCTTTGCCTAGCAGTAGCAGAGATACTCCGACAAATCAGGAATAAAAGCCCCTTGGATGATCACTTTAATAGCCTTTTTGTTCGACGGCGAAAGCAGGGTTAGCGTTCCACGTATGAGTGTTTGACCGGAACTGACAAAGAAAAACGTGTTGGCAAGTCAAAACACGGTCGCAGTACATACATACCATCGTGAGAACGGACGCAAGCGGTAGAATCGAATTGCCACGACGAAAGCGTCTCGGTTGTCTCAGGTACAAGGGAGAAGCAACAGCCGTCCACGGAGTCGAGTCGGAAGGATCCCAAACCAGGGGTAATCAATTATTACTGTATCATTTTCCACATTTTCCCGTTAGTCGTTACCCTGCCCACTCACTGCTTGCTTACGCTACCGGCTTTTCCGGGAGTGTGTAGTGCAATCACGCCCCTCAATCTGATATTGGCGAACCCCAGGAATTTGTGGTTGAGTTTTTGCGTCATACAGAACTAGCAGTAGAGAGTATGTATTGTAAAAATTCTATACCTAAAGGCTAAGGTATCAAAGGGTTGTAGGAATTCACCTCGGCCTTCGTATCGTAGTGAAGTTTTTAGAGTAGTTTGCCAACTCGGAGATTTCAAAGTAAGAGAGGGCTGGGGCCAAGTAACAGCAATGCGCATGCGGCCAAGATCTGCATGTGAGGGTGTTTCTATCTTCGTCGCTGACCCCCAAACTTATTCTACTTGCTGTAACGTGAGACGCGCGACTTGGACTGCACCGCTTCCGGGGGCCTCTCATCACATATCCAAGTGCCTTGTGGACACATCTGCAAAATAATGTATCAAGACAGTTGGGAATCTGCGATATCCCCTTGGGCCTGCGTTTCGTCCGATTGGTGATTGTGTGTGTGTGTGTGTGTGTTGTCATGTTGCCAAGTTGTTCTCTTTGACCGTGATTTTCTTGGCGTGACTACCTATGCTAGGCTTCTCCACCACTCCGGAAACACCGGAGACCGAATGACGCAATCAACATGCTTTTGAATTGGAGACTTTGCGTTTCCCTCCGTTGACGAGGCTGTCGTTTGCTGACGAGAAGTGAGAGGGAGCGGTGAGCAAAGCGGAGTCCAGTCGTACGTGCAAAGATATTCCAATCAGCCTAGATCCGCCCAGGGATTCTAGAGGTGAATCACATTCTCCTTACCAGCAAAGTCTGAAGGAACGGCAGTAGTACCAAAGCACATCTAGGACCAAGGATACGTTTGGCTTATCGTCTACCTGTCTTTAATTGCAAACCACCTACTGTCAAATACGTAGGATTCTACAACTCCTCTTCACCGACAGTCTCTCCAGTTTTCCATTTATACACTTGTGCATGTCTGGTTGGACAATATGACAAAGAGTATCCCCTCGAAGAAGCTCTTTGACTTGGTTAGTCCTCATTGATCCGTGTTCCCAGGGCCCCGGACCATCCGTTGCTATGTACGTTGTGGAATCAGTCATAATCGATTGCTGGTTCTAAGACGTCGATCCTACCCAACGAAAGACGTTTCGGGCATACTTTAGGGTCTAGCTAACATCTCCGGGAGCTTTTATACTTCAGCTACGCTAATGCAAGCCACCAACTAGGGGACTTTTAGTGTTTCTCTTCCAGTTGCCATAGTAAATCGCGGAGATTACCGGTCAATCTCGCTGTCGTCAAATTATGAAGGCATGAAGATATAGAGTCAAAAGTTCAATAGATTTTTGTTTGTATAACATTATTTTTAACGCCACCTCACCACCCATCCCCCCACCCAACCCCCCATCCACCCACCTCTAGTGATGCCGCCGCCGTTCTTTGGGCGAAGCTCCGGGCCGTAGATGTGTTATACCATAGGGAGCCAGCTCCCTCAAGCGGTCTTCAGTGGTCATGGGCAGATTGCCCTCCTCCAAATACTTCTTTGCCTCATCGAGCTCATCGTCGTCGTTTTTATCCAATCCTTCGCTTGCTAGCCAATTAACATAGGTCTTGTTTCGCTGATCGACAAGTTTCTTAGCAGCTCGCTTCGTCTTTCTCTTCTGTATAGCTTCTTCTTTCTTTGACTTCTGAAGCGTAGTCATTGCTTCTTTCATTCTCTGTCGTCGAATAGAGTCGTTGACACGACAAGTCAGTTCAATTCAAGCTGATATGCAGACTTTCTGATCTTCTTTTTGTCACTCAGCAGTCTCATTCATAAGCTCGTAAAATCATGACATCATTTCATTTATGATCTTTTGTATTTCTAGCCTCAATTTGATAAGCGCGTCGATCTTTTCATGAATTTCATTGATGAAGTAGCTTTTAGTGATTGATTCATAGATTTCAAAGTCACAATCTTCAAACATGAACATTCACACACATCAATGCTCGAGATTCACTATCTGAAACAGTAGATTGTGATGTCAAATGTGACGACAGAGTAGCTGATATCAACGAAAGAAGATGCAGTGATAAACTAGCTCGTCTGAAGTTCTTTCTTATGACTTCTCGTTGACTTCAACTTGTTTCGTAGTCAGCTTCATCTGATCAATGATAAGCTCTTGAACTGAGTCGAGCAGTAAGACTAGATCGAGATGATTTTCGCATTCTGAGTAGTGCGTAGTTCAAAATATAGTCTCTTTCTTAATGACTTGATGAACTCACTGCTCTGCAATAGTCATGACATGCAGAGCAGCGTCAGTGAGACTGAAATGAGACATGACTTTCTGTTACGAGTGTGTCGGGATTGAATAGGGTTTCCTAGCCAATAAGCTCTAGGGGTTTTGGCCCATGTTAAACCCCAGCCCCGATACTCTATCCTAGCGCTTTCGATACTCGAGCAAACCTGCTTCGCCCTCTTTGTTTTGCTCTACTATAGATACAGCTCGAAACTGTTACGAACATGCCTGAACCGGCCAGGGTTCAGATGGCGCTATGCCTAGTTTGAACCTAGCGCATCCCTGTTGAACCCTTCGGGCCATCCCCAGCACTTCTTCCCGTTGTTCAGCACTTTCTTCATTCACCCCTTTCATCATCCTTTTAGGCAAACACATCTGGCATATTACATCACATCTGTATCGGGCCTAGCGCAGCCTCAAGCCATTATTTATAGAAGAGCTCGCACTCTTTCTCTTCTGTATTCTTAATGTCTTGTTATAGCTACCTCTAAAGAGCAATACATACATATCAGCCCCGAGCCCCTTTGGTTGAATGATCTAGGCACGGTTTCAACAGGAACCCTCTTTGATTTCTTCTGTATTCTTAATATTCTAGTTATAGCTATCTCTATTGATCAAACATTCTATTCAGCTACGCACTACCTCGCTGCAGTGTGGTTAGATTCTAGGCACGGTCCCAACACTTTCTTGTCTTTTGCATGATGCTTCAAGAAAGAATGTCAAGACTTGACTGCATTAATCATCAATATCTGCAAAAGTATGCAGAAATGCTGATGAGCATAGTAAACTCACTGATGTCTAGTGTTTCATCACTCTCTTTGAATGTAGTCTTTTTTTTTCTTCGACATTGCATTAATAGCAGCAGTGATTGACTCTTCACATTCAATCGAAGTATGATGTGTGTAGAGAATCATGTACAAATGTCGAAAAGTCATCTTGCAATTTGCAATGCTAAGATTTCAAATGAAAGTTCTTTCGAAATGCTTTTGACATAGCAGATGAGAGATCTTCATTTCTTCAACAAGAAGATCTTTAAAGACTAGTTTAACTTTACGTTGTTTGATCGTTGAGTCATCAGTAAGAAAATAGCGCAAATGTCAGATCTGATGACATCAATTTTTAAAGATTCTTAGAGCTGCATTAATGATATCTTCATCTTCGACATCGATAAAAAAAATGATTGCATGAAATTCAGCTGTTACACTCGTCTTGCATCATCATCGTAAAGAGAAATCAGTCTAAATGATTAGTAAAATGTGTAGAATTCATTAAGATAAAATGATCTCTTCTGATCAGAGTTTTAATTCAATCTGAAAGCATTAATTAGTTGAATTTTCAATAAAAGATGATTTTGATGTTCAAAAGTTTAAGATTAAGATTTAGTTTTTGCAATTTTTGATCAATCAGAATGCTCATGTAGAAGATTGTTGAGATCGTGTCTAGAATCTAATCACACTGCAGCGAGGTAGTGCGTAGCTGGATAGAATGTTTGATCAATAGAGGTAGCTATAACTAGAATATTAAGAATACAGAAGAAATCAAAGAGGATTTCGAGCTGTATCTATAGTAGGGCAAAACAAAGGGGGCGAAGCAGGTTTGCTCGGGTATCGGAAGCGTTAGAATAGAGTATCGGGGCTGGGGTTTAACATGGGCCAAAACCTCTAGGGCTTATTGACTAGGAAACTCTATTCAATCTCGACACACTCGTAACAAAGTGTTACGACCCTAGCTACGCACCTACGTTGATAGCTATGTTGATGGCTATCGCCGATCGCTCGCCGCTAGGCTATAGAGTTGTTCCGAGGCCAACTCTATTCAGGGTTAGCTTATGTTCCCCTGAGCCATATAGATAGTCGGCCCTGCCCTCCTAGATACTTTCCTTCCTTAGCATTTATATACTCGTTACATTACACCCATATGACTCGCTCTATGCTGGCCCCTAACACAAAGATAAGCTTTGAAGCTATGTTTAATCGATCGATATATCATCAAAAAACATCTTCAAACTCATCAATATTTTCAAAACACGTTTCATGAGAGATTTCATCATTCTTCTGTCGAATAGCTGTGATATTCTCGATTAAATGACTCTGACTCTTTAAGATTTCATAGCAAGTCATTCATTGCTTCTTTCATTCAATTTTAGCGTCGTAGATGCGCTGATTTGAATTCAAACATTTTCAGTTGACATCAACATTATGAACATGTAACAAATTCAGATGTGATTCATTGATATCAACAAGCGCTTATTTATTAGCTTCGATCTTAATCTCTTGCAGATTGCAATGTATATCATGAGCTTGATAATCTTTCATCATTTTCATGTCAGCTGTCATCTTAATCATCAATGAAAGCTTAATCATATTGATATAGTTCTGAGTATGATTGTGTTCGAAGCACAAGTCATGACACGTATCAGTGTGCAGTCTCAGCTGCACACAATGAAGCTTTAATAACTGTTGATCATTGAACAGAAATCGCTCGATCATCTTCATCTTCATGACGCAGAAAGACACATCGCGAATTCGCTTCAATTGACGATCATTATCACTATCTTTTCATGCTTTTGATCGTCAGAATCGACATCAAAAGATTGAGAATCTCAATTCGCTGATGTCAATTCGCTCGAAAGACTTATTTTGAATTCATGCGTTATCGATGAAGTTTCAGTATACTGTCAACTCTTTCGCTGTCAGATTCACTGACTTCGTCATTTCAAAAAGCTGACGTCGCTTAACTGCTAGATTCGTCGACGTATGAAGCAATGTGAGCATCGATCTCGTCGATGAAACCGAAATAGTGAGGGCGATGAAATTGAGAGAGGTGACGACAGCGGGATCAGCACAGTTCGAAGCGAAGGAAGTGAATTTGAACATGTTGACAATGTTGACAGTGAGATGCTATAGTGATTATGGTGGTTAACGACAGAAAGATCAAATAAAAAAGCAATAGAAGAAGGAAAGAAATGGGAAATGAGGTGTGGGAATGCGTGACGCGTCTTCTTTGTTTACATACTAACTTGTATGACAAGTATAGGAGAAGCCTCAGGCCTCTCCTGTGTAGTGCCTCTTGGCTTGCATTAGCGTAGCTGAAGTATAAAAGGTACCACATCGCCGACCCGGTGTTATTTGGACCTTTGTTCGTTCTTCCCATGTCTAAATTTCTTACTCAACTATAACAGAATTGCTTCAGAGACTTTCAGATACTCTGGACCGAACCTGCGGTCGTCGCTAAAAAAAG
>JAABUL010008848.1_pt1 | contig 10031 bp, 7 predicted proteins | sample 5559151 | NCBI WGS metagenome assembly JAABUL01 (sample SAMN10711876, study PRJNA513368) | rock metagenome | isolation source: Antarctica rocks | place: Antarctica: Victoria Land, Pudding Butte sud | reverse complement strand
GTGCTGTGGGACCGGGTGGGACGCACGGCCACGTTCGGGGTGCTTGCCGGGTTGCTTGGGGCGCTCCTGCTCATCGCGAGTGCGTTACTCGCGGGCGCACGCCGACCTCCGGACCCACCTCGAGCTCAGGGGGCTCGGGTGTCGATCCGCCCCTACAGCATTCCGCTCATTAGGTGGTGGGTGGTGTTCGCCCTCGGCAGCGCCCCCGCACTGATCGCCTTCGGCCACGCCGCCGGGTTGGCCCGGTCCTCGAGTCTTGCGGTCGTCGCGGTCGTACTCCTCAACTCGGGGAATTTCGGGGGGCGTCTGCTCGCCGGGCCGGTCGCTGACCGCACTGGACATGGCCCGGCACTTCACGTCGCGGCGTTTGCCTTGCTGGTCGCGACGCTCGTCCTGGCGCTTGTCGGGCACCCGGTCGCCACACTCGCGGCACTTCTCGTGATCGGCGCGCAGTACGGCGCTATCTCCGTCCTGGTCCCCATGATCGTCGCCGACGCGGTCCCGACAGCCGTGTTCGGCACGGCGTACGGACTTGTCTTCAGCGGCTGGGGCGTGGTCGGGCTGACCGGTCCGATAGCGGTCGGTGCGCTGGCCGAGGCCACCAGCTACACCACGGTGGCCGGGGCCCTCGTCGGCGTCGCTGCCCTCTTCTGGGGTGCCGTCGTGTGGGCCTCGACGTCCACTCAACAGCGGTGATCACCACTGAAGGTGGCATCGGGTACATGAAGCCGGCGCTCGCCGTAACCGGATTCCGGGCTCAATCGGTCGTTGCAACACCCGCGCCACCATCACCGAACGCAAGATCAGCAAGAGCAGCGGTTCCGAATCGGGCGTCGGGGTGCGCTGGTACGACCACGACGAAGCCATCGGCCGCCTCGAGCCTGCGACGGGCGTGGGAAGAACACGTCGTCACCCCCGGCGCGGGCATGCCCAGCTGGTACATCTCCCACTGCGACCCCCACATCACCGCCCTCACCTCCGCGGGCGGGCCGTTCGGGCGATGCAGCCCCGGACATCACCAACCAGTCCGCCCCATCGGACACGAACCGCTAGAGGGCTACCCCCCATCAGCCTCCGACGCTGTGACGTCGGGAGCTACGGTGCGGTTTAGCGCCCGCGTCCTCGGGTGCGCGTCTCCGTCACTGCGCCTCCCTGACGGTCGCCACCGCCTGCGTACGCAGCTCCCTGCGCAAGATCTTCCCGTTCGGGTTCTTGGGTATCTCGTCGAGGATCGTCACGGTGCGGGGGTACTTGAAGGCAGCCATCCGCTGCTTGCACCACTCGACGAGCTCGCTCTCGGTGGCGCTGGCGCCGTGTCGCAGGCTTACGAAGCCTGCGACAGTCTCGCCGCGGTAGGCGTCGGGGATGCCGACGACTCCTACCTCGCGCACGGCCGGGTGCTGGTAGAGCACGTCCTCCACCTCGCGCGGCCAGATCTTGAAGCCGGAGGCGACGATGAGGTCCTTCTTTCGGTCGACTATGTAGAACCAGCCCTGCTCGTCCATGAAGCCGATGTCCCCGGTGAACAGGTGACCACCCGGGATGGCCGCCGCGGTCTCGGCAGGTTTATTCCAGTAACCCGGCACGACGCTTTTGCTCTCCATGACGATCTCCCCGGCCACACCGACCGGCGCGTCCTTGCCTTCCTCGTCAACGACCCGCACGTGGAAGCCGCTCATCGGCGGGCCGACTGATAGCGCACCGCTGGTCGGATCCACTGGAGCCCTTCGGCCGGCGGGCACGGCGTGCGACTCCGAGGTGACCTCCGTCAGGCCGTAGAGGTTGTGGACGTACGCGCCGAACTTCTGCTCGAGCTGCTCGACCGTCGACGGGGAGACAGGCTGTCCACCGCTCCACAGCTTGGACAGCGAAGATAGGTCATGCCGGTCGACCGCCGGCTCGTTAAGCATGGCGATGTAGGCGGTGATTGACCCCATGACCCACGTCGCCCGGTACCGCTCGATGAGTCGAGCCATGACGACCGGGTGGAACCGGTAGCCCAGCACCAACGGCATCGGTAGGAGGAAGGCCACCCCGATGTGCGCGATCAGGCCCGTGACATGGAAGAGCGGCGCGATACCGAGGCACACGTCAGCCTCCGTCAGGCCGCACCACGTCCGGTAATTCTCGGAGTTGAACACGACCCCGCCATGCGTGTTCATTGCACCCTTCGGCGGCCCGGTCGTGCCGGAGGTATACACGAGGAAGGCGACGTCCTCCCCGGTCAGCTCAACGGGCTCCGGCCGCTCCCCCTCGTACGCGTGGATGAGCTCCATGACATCCTGTGTGCCACTCAACTTGCGTCGCCGGACGCCTGGGAAGATGTCCTCCGGCCACTCCTCGACGAAGTCGAGCTCGCTGGCGCTGAGTAGCGTCACACCGTGTCGGTCGGAGACCGCACGTAGTTCGGGAATGAGCTCGGCGAGCATGATGATGACCCGCGGCTGGGCGTCCGTCATTACGGTGTCGAGCTCAGTCTCGCGGAACATCGGGTTGAGTGGCACGAGGATCGCTCCGAGCCGCCACGCCGCAATGGTGGCGAGCACGAAGGCCGGGATGTTTTGCACCTGCAGCATCACCCGGTCACCTCGCACCACGCCGTGGTCCTGGGACAGGCCGACAGCCAGGCTCGCGGAGAGCCGATCCACCTCGGCCAGCGTGAGGGTGGTGTCCAAGTAATGCACAAGAGGGGCGTCCGGTGAGCGGCGCAACGCAGCGTCAAACATAGCTAGCCCGTCGGGCACTGGAAGGACCGGGTCGGCCGGCACCCCCTCGTCATAGAGTTCGAGCCAGGGACGCTCGTCATACGTGGTCATGTGACACTCCTACTTGTTGGTGGGGAGCTGGATGGCGCCCGGGCCGGGCGCCAACCACCGAGCCGACGTCGGGCTCAGCGCGTGGCCACGTTGGAGCGACCGCCGGCCGCTCATCTGCCCGGATGACGCCCTCACTGACGAGGCCGGCGATCGCCTGGGCGTCCAGGTCGAGGATGTCGCGCAGCACGTCGCGGGTGTGCTGGCCAACACCGGGTGCCACCGCTGGTGCTGAGTGGGCACCAGCGAGGCGCAGCGGCGTCTTCGCCGCGACAAGCGAGCCGACACCAGGCTGGTCGATCTCTAGGAAGAGCGGGTCCGCCCGCAGCTGCGCCGCGTCATTCGAGACGATCTCGCGGAACGACCGGTAACGCTTCCACAAAACCTTGGTGCGAGACAATCCGTCCTCTACCTCGTTGGCGGTCCGGGTGGTGAACCACGGCTCAAGTTGCTCGAAGATGGCGTCCCGGTTGATGAACCGGTCGCTTTCGCAGGAGAAGTCGGCGCTGAGGTCCCACTCGAGCCGGCCCATCGCGTCGGCCAGGCCGGTCATGGTGAGCAGATCTGACCAGTGCCGCGGCGTGAGGACGACGACCATGAACCGGGCTCCGTCGCCAGCGAGTAGGTCCCGGCCCAGAGAGCCGTAGACATCGTTGCCGATCTGGCTCCGGTCAACACCGTTGAGGTGCGCCTCGGCGAAGTAGCCGAGCGTGCTGACCGTGCTGAAGGCCACATCCTCCAGGGCGACCCGGACGCTCTGCCCCTCGCCGGTCAGCAACCGGTGCCGATCGGCTGCCAGCAGGCCGCTGACAAGGTAAAGGCCAGTGGCAATGTCCCAGGCGGGCAGGACTTGGTTGACCGGTCGGCTCGAGCTCCCGTCTGCGTACGGGTGACCCGTGATGGCTGGCACCCCTGTCGCGGCCTGGGCCAGGTAGTCGACGCTCGTGCCGCCGTCGCGTCGGCCCTGGAGCTGGACATGGATAACGTCCGAACGCTGTAGCGCGAGCGCCTCGTAGGACAGGACCGAGTACTGCTCGGAGTTCGAGATGAGGATCCCGCCGGCCAGTCCGTCGGCACAGACGAGGTCAGCGACAAGCTGCTGGCCGGCGGACCGGTTCAGGTCCACCTCGATCGCCTGCTTGCCGAGGTTGAGTCCGGTCCAATAGAGGCTGGCCCCGGCCGGCGCGATCGGCCAGCGGGAGCGGTCGTTGGCGCCGCCCATTGGCTCGACCCGAATCACCTCAGCGCCGAGCTGCGCCAGGGTCAGCCCACAGAGCGGAACCGCAACATAGCTGCTCAGCTCCACGATCCTCATTCCCTCGAGAGGACGCGCTGCGGTCATGACCGGCCGAACACGACGAGGGCGCGGCCTCCCTCACCCCGCTTCATCCGCTCGAACGCCTCGGCGACGCCGTCGAGGCCGATGCGGTGCGTGACGAGGTCGCCCAGGTTGAGCTGACCTGAGCGCACATGCTCGCCGAGCTTCGGCAGATCGCGCTCGGGGTCGCTGTCGCCGTAGACACTGCTCGTCAGGGTCCGGGAGAAGTGGAACAGCTCCAGAGGGTTGAAGGTAACCTCCTGGTCCCTTGGACCGACGCCGACGATGACACACTTGCCGCCGCGGCGTACCGAGCCCCATGCCTGACGGATCGTGGCCGCCGCGCCGACGCACTCGAGCGCGACATCGGCACCGCGGCCGTCGGTCAGGGTGCGGACCTGACGGGAGAGCTTGGGGTCTGCCACGAGGAAGTGTGTGGCGCCGGCCGTACGGGCCAGTTCCTCCTTCTCCGCGGACCGGTCGACGGCGATGATCGTCGTGGCTCCCGCAAGCCGAGCGCCCATGACGGCGGCGAGCCCGATACCGCCTTGCCCGATGACGATGACGGACTGCCCAGGCTGGACCCTGGCGGAGTTGGTGGCCGCGCCGACCCCGGTGAGGATCGCGCACCCCATGAGCGCGGCCTCCTCCAGAGGCACCCCGTCGGGCACCGGCACGACCGCGGTCGCCGGGACGACAATCTCCTCGGCCATCGACCCGATACCGAGCAGGACGTTAACTTCGGTCCCGTCTGCGAGGGTGCCGCCCGGGGTGCCGGTGATGCCCTCGATCGTCGAGCAGAGCCATGGCTGGCCGTGCTCGCAGTACCAGCACTCCCGGCATGGCACTGCCCAGTTGAGCACGACGCCCTGACCAACCTCGAGCCCCGTCACCGCGGAACCGACCTCGGCGATGACGCCGGACGCCTCGTGGCCGAGGACCAAGGGGTAGGGCGGCGTGAGAGTGCCGTTGACCATCGATAGGTCGGAGTGGCACACCCCTGCCCCGACGACGCGGATACGTACGTCGGGGGCACCGAGAGGGCGAAGCTCGACGTCCTCGACCGTGGGGGTCTCGTTGACGCCTCGTACGACGACCGCTTTGACCATGACTGGACTCACTTTCGTTGTGGGTAGGTCGGGGCGCTCAGACCTGGATCGACTTGATCTCGGTGAACTCGTTCATCGCGGTTACCCCCTGCTCCCGGCCGATGCCCGAGTGCTTGTAGCCACCGAACGGCGCCTTGGGGTTGTAGGCAGCGCCGTTGACGTCGATCTGTCCGGTCCGTACTTTGCGGGCGAAGGCGATCGCGTGATCTTGATTCGCAGACCACACCGACCCGTGGAGCCCGTACTTCGTGCCGTTTGCGATGGCGAGAGCCTCGTCCTCGTCGCTGAACGGGATGATCGACAGGACCGGCCCGAATCTCCTCCTGGGCGATGACCGAGTCGGGTTCGACGTCGGCGAAGATCGTCGCTGCGACGTAGTGCCCATGGCTCGAGTCGCCACCGTCGGCGCGGGTCGGCTCGTCGAGGCCTCCGGTAACGAGCGTGGCGCCCGACTCGACCCCCTGGCGGATGTAGTCGAGGACCCGCTTCTTCTGGGCTGCCGAGACGAGTGGACCGAGTTTGGTCTTCGGGTCCAGAGGGTCCCCGATCGCAAAGGCCTCGGCAGCCTTCTTGGCCAGCGCGACTGCGTCGTCGTGCTTGGCTGCGGGCACAAGCATCCGCGCCCAAGCGGTGCAGGTCTGACCCCCGTTGAGAAAGGCGTTGGACACGCCGACCTTGACGGCGGCGGCGAGGTCAGCGTCCTCGAGGATGACGTTGGCCGACTTGCCGCCGAGCTCCAGCGTCACCCGTTTGACCGACTGGGAGGCCAGCGACGCGACCCGAGTCCCGGTCACCACGGAGCCGGTGAACGAGACGACGTCGACGTCGGGGTGCGTGACGAGAGCCTCACCGACGGCCGCCCCGTAGCCGGTGACCATGTTGAGTACCCCCGCCGGCAGGCCCGCCTCATGGACGGCGTCCATGAGGCGGAACAGCGACAGCGGTGCCACCTCGCTCGGTTTGAGCACCACGGTGCAGCCAGCCGCGAGCGCCGGGGCGATCTTGCATGTGGCCTGGTGGAGTGGGTAGTTCCACGGCGTTATGGCACCGACGACACCAGCGGGCTCGCGGGCGATGATCGAGTTGCCGATCCGCTCCTCCTGCTCGGCCTCGCCAAGGGCCTCGATGTAGATGTCGAAGTCGGTGATGGGCAGGGCGGCCTGGATCTTGGTCGCGATGCGCAACGGCGTGCCTACGTCGGTGGCGATGGCGCGGCCGATCTCTTCCTGCCGCGTGGCCAGCGCATCACGGACGCGGACGAGGTGATCTCGCCGCTCCTCGCGGCCGAGGGCAGCCCAGGCCGGGAAGGCGCGCTTGGCGGCGGCGACAGCTGCGTCAACATCCTTGGGTGTGCCCGCAGGAATCGTGGCGATCTGCTCACCCGTAGCCGGGTTTTCTACAGAAATCGTCTCCGTTGTAGTTGAGGGCTGCCAGATGCCATCGATGTAGAGATCCGAACGGATTTCCATAGATTCCTCCTTCGTAGGGGCGGTCTGGCGACTGAAGAGGCAAACCGATCAGGCAGAGCCATTGACCTCGATTCTATAGACAAGGCACGATGGTCGTGCAACCCCCACCTCACTGACGAAAGGTGCTTCAGCATGTCGGACAGCGACAAGATCAAGGTAACCATTCTGCCGACCGGAGCCATGCACGCTGACCTCACGTGGCTACTGATCGCCCCGAGCAAGATGCTCAGCCGCGCCGGCGGCACGGACGTCAAGCGAGACTGGGTGGAGCTGCCGACCCACGTCGTCTACATAGAGCACCCCAACGGACAGAAGCTGCTCTGGGACGCGGGAGTCCCGCGTGACTGGGAGCAGCGCTGGGCGCCGCCCGGCTTCAACGAGTTTTTCCCCATCGACACCGTCACCGAGGACCAGTGGCTGGACAGCCGCCTCAAGCAGCTCGACATCGAGCCGGGGGACATCGACCACCTCGTCCTGTCCCACCTGCACCTCGACCACGCCGCCAATGCGCAGCTGTGGGCGGGCACGGACACCAAGATCATCGTCGACGAGAAGGAGAAGCAGGGCGCCCTCAGCTTCGACGGCTATAACCTCGGCGCCCACATCAAGGGCGACTACGATGGCCTGCCACTCGACACCATCTCGGAGGACACCGAGATCCTCCCGGGGGTGACGATCTTGCAGACACCGGGCCATACGTGGGGGACCTTGGCCCTCAAAGTCGACCTCGCCGACGAGGGCACGATGATCTTCGCCTCGGACTCACTCTACCGTCGAGAGAGCTACGGTCCACCGGCCATCGCTGCGGGCATCGTCTACGACACGGTCGCCTGGTTTGCGTCGGTCGAGAGGCTCCGCGGCATCGCGGAGGCCTCCAACGCGAAGGTCATCTTCGGTCACGACCCCGAGCAGATCGCCACTCTTAAAACCGGCGTCGGCAACTACTACACGTGATCGCCAGGATGGAGAGCGGACATGCCGATCTATGACTACAAGGGCGACTGCGGCCACCGCTTCGAGAAGCTCGTCGCATCATGGCGCACCCCCAACCCGGCGTGCCCGGCGTGCGGCAGCGCGACACAGCGCATACCGAGCCGGATCGCCCGGATCGGTGGCGCCGTAGCCCCGGACTCCTACGACTCCGCACCGACCTCGTGGGAGGGGCTCGGTGGCGGCAACAAGGACGCCATCACGCACTGGCGCCGCAAGGTGGAGGAACGACGCTCCTTCGAGGAGCGCCATCCGGAGCACCTCACCCGACGCGAGGCGATCGCCTCGCACGAGGGCGTCTTCGAGGGGCGAGCCCTGACCTATAGGGAGTTGGCCGAGCGCAGCGCGCCGAGCGGTAACACCAGCGTCGGGATGGCCGAGGCCTCCAAGGCACGCACGCAACCCCCGTCCCCCACCCCCGACGCGTAGCGCGCCGCGGTCGGTCCCAGCCTCGCCCGCGTCCGAGCGCCCCCACCCCACTCCCGACGCGAGGGTGTGGCGTGGGGAAAGTCCGCATCAGCCGATGCCGAGGAGAGCGGGCGAGCGCTCCCGCATCTCGCGCTTGCGAATCTTGCCGGTGATGGTCATCGGGAACTCGTCGGTCAGGTAGACGTAGCGCGGTACCTTGTAGCGCGCGAGCCTGCCGTCGCAGAAGGCCTTGAGCGACTCGGCCGTGATCGGCTCCCGGCCCTCGCGCATCCGGACCCACGCACACAGCTCCTCGCCGTACTTCGCGTCCGGGACACCGACGACCTGAACGTCGACGATGTCGGGATGGGTGTAGAGGAAATCCTCGATCTCCACGGGATAGATGTTGTCGCCGCCACGGATGACGAGGTCCTTGAGCCGGCCGACGATGCGGAAGTAGCCTTCGCCGTCCATCGTCGCCAGGTCGCCAGTGTGCATCCACCCGTTGTCGTCGATCACCTCTGCCGTCCTGTCCGGCTGCTCCCAGTAGCCCTTCATGACGAGGTATCCCCGCGCGCACAGCTCACCCGGCATCCCGACGGGCACCGTGAGTCCGGTCGCCGGGTCGACGACCTTGATCTCGACGTGGGGGTGGACAGTGCCGACCGTCGAGACCCGTCGCTCGAGCGAAGCATTGCTCGCTGTGTGCGTGGACACCGGCGAGGTCTCGGTCATGCCGTAGCTGATGGTGATCTCGGACATGTGCATCGAGTCAAGGACGCGACGCATCACCTCCGCTGGGCACGGGGAGCCGGACATGATCCCTGTGCGCAGTGACGAAAAGTCAAAGTCTGCGAAGCGCGGGTGCTCAAGGATGGCGATGTACATCGTCGGGACGCCATAGAGCGCCGTGCACCGCTCCTGCTGGATCGCGACCATCGTCGCCTCCGCGTCGAAGGCTGGGGCCGGGATGACGACACAGCTGCCGTGGGCCATCGACCCGAGGTTACCCATGACCATCCCGAAGCAGTGGTAGAAGGGCACCTGCACGCAGAGCCGGTCGACCTCGGTGAAGCGCTGCACCTCGGTAACGAGGAAACCGTTGTTGAGGATATTGTGGTGTGAGAGAGTGGCTCCTTTGGGGAACCCCGTTGTGCCGCTGGTATATTGAATATTTATGGCGTCATCACGGTCAAGGGTCGCGAGTCGCGCAGCGACCCCCGACGTGTCCTCCGGCCCAGCCATAAGTTGCTGCCACTCCGGAGTGCCGAGTACAACGACATCCCGCAGCGCGTCCACGTCGCCTCGGATCTGATCTATCATCTCGACGTAGTTACTCGTCCGGTGGCCCGGGGCGGCGATAAGGGTGCGGATGCCCGCCTGCATGAGGACGTAGGCGGCCTCGCGGGCCTGATAGGCGGGATTGATGTTGACGAGAATCGCCCCAATCTTGGCCGTCGCGTACTGGACGAGCACCCACTCGGGGACATTAGGCGCCCAGATTCCGACTCGGTCTCCGTGCTCGATCCCGAGCGTGAGCAGCCCGGCGGCGAGCCGGTCGACGTCCGCATTGAGCTCCGTGTAGGTCCAGCGTCTCCCGCTCGGCACGTCAACGAGCGCCTCACGGTGACCGAAGCGATCGGTGGCCACCTCGAGCCGCTCACCGATCGTCTCCCCGATGAGGGGCAGGTCGGCGGGTCCACTGGCATAACTGAGAGTCGACGCGGTCATGCACGGTACGATACTTTCTATAGAAATCGGAGTCAATCAGCACATTCTTCGGCTGAACGGCCCTTCTGCACCGATTTGTCTATAACGCCAGCCCAAGAGGCGTCGCGCCACATAGCTTCCACAGCTCAAGCGGCCGGGGCGGCGTCGTCAGTGCCGCCCGCCGACAGCGCCGCGTCGTCGTCGAAGCGCTGCC
>JAABUL010008846.1_pt1 | contig 10034 bp, 11 predicted proteins | sample 5559151 | NCBI WGS metagenome assembly JAABUL01 (sample SAMN10711876, study PRJNA513368) | rock metagenome | isolation source: Antarctica rocks | place: Antarctica: Victoria Land, Pudding Butte sud | reverse complement strand
CCGCAGCGTGGTCGGTGCTGTCCCAGCGCATCCGCATCGTCCAAGCGGCACGATTACGCGACGACCTCGTCCACCGGCACGGCGAGGACGGTGCGTTCCCGGCGCTGCTGGTGCTCCGCGATCTCGACCTTGACCTTGACCTGCCGGGTCGTAAGGCCGAGTACCTGCACGCAGTCGCCAACGCCGCCCTCGAGGGACGGCTCGACGGCGCGGCCCTGCGGTCGGTCGACCCGGACCAGGCCGTCCGGGTAGTGCAGGAGGTCAAGGGGCTGGGGCCCTTCGCCGCTGAACTCGTCGTCGTCCGCGGAGCAAACGCGCCAGACGCCCTCCCGCGGCACGAACGCCGCCTCGAAGCCGAAGTCGCCGAACGCTACGGCCCCGACCGGACCCTCACCGAGGTCTCCACGACCTGGCGCCCATACCGCACCTGGGCCGCCGTGCACCTGCGTACCCTCCGCGAACAGCGGACCCACGAAATCAGCGGACAGCGCCCCGCCCCAGCCGGATGACGCACTCCCCGAGCTGCACCTGCGCGACACCGCCACCAGGACACGGCTGGCCTACCGACCGTCTCGCAGAGCGATGGTAGAGCGGACATTCGCCATGAGCACCCGGGTGAGGAGCATCGTCTGGTCGGTCTGTCCCGGCATTGGTCAGGGCCCGGTGGTCCGTTGATATGCACTTGTCTTTCTAAGTTAGCATGCTAACATCTGCCACATGGATAGCGGGTTGAGCGTGGATCTGCACCGGCTGACGGCGCGGATGGATCGGGCGGCCGATCGTTTCCTGAGCGAGTCGTACGGGATCTCTTACCGGCGGTTTCTCACCCTGTTGTTGGTGGGTGAGTTCGGTATGCCCACCCAGCGGGCACTGGCCGAGGCCTTGGGCGTGAGCGAGCCGTCGGTGAGCCGGATGACCGGGGTGCTGGTCAAGGCTGGCTACCTCGAGGCGGGGTCGGACCCGGCAGGTAGCAACCGTCGACAGCTCAGCCTGACTCCGGTCGGCAAGGAACTCGTCGGGCAGTGCCGCGAGCTGTTGGAGCACCGCTTCGCGGAGCTGATGAAACTCAGCCGGGTGCCCTATGCCGACTACGCCCGGCACACCCGGCAACTGCTGGAGGCGCTCGGCGTCGAGCCGGGAGTGCCCCGGTGAGCGGGTGGGAAGTGCTGACGGCGACGCACGCCAGTACAGCATCGGTGGGGCTGCTGCTGGGCGGCTACCAGCTGCGGCGGCGGGTCAAGGGCGATCGGGTCCATCGGAGCCTTGGGTGGGTCTGGGTGGGCGCCATGGGGTTCGTGACCACCAGCTCGTTTGCCATTCGTGAGCTACGGCACGGACAGCTGTCGCTGCTACATGTTCTCTCCGTGGTGACGCTGGTCAGCTTGATCATCGGCGTCGTCGCGATCAGACGGGGCAACGTGGCCCGCCATCGCGGGGCGATGCGGGGCAGCTGGTTCGGGCTGATTGGTGCCTTCGTCGGCGCCGTGGCTGTACCCGAGCGTCGCATTCCCACCTTCGCGGTGACCGACCCCGCCGGGGCGACCCTGGCCGCCGTCACGATCCTCGCGCTGACCGTCGGCCTGATCTGGCTTGCGCACGGTGTCGACCGTCACTTCCCGTCCCCGCCCGAGCGCGGCGCCGATCGCCGCCGCACCAGCGAGACACCGGCCCCCACGAGCGGAACCGTCGGTGCGGTCCCCGCCGCCGACGCGTGAGAAGGGGACCTCTGTGATCGCCACTGTGCTGACCGGACGACGGGCCACGTGGATCGTGCTCGCGTTCTCAGTGATCGCCCTTCTCCTGCTGGCACCGGTGACCGGCAAGCTCAAGTCCGTCCAGAACAACGACGCGATCAACTACCTACCTCGCGGGGCGCAGTCGACCCAGGTGCAGCAGATCCTGGCCGAGCTGCCCGGCGGCAACACCGCTGATGCCGTCGTCGTCTACGCCCGCACAGGCGGCCTGAGCGGGCCGGACCTCGCCCGGGTCGCCGCCGCCCGGACCGCCATCGCCAACGGCGTCGACCTCGCCGCCCCCCTCGGCCCCCTCGTCGGGTCCACCGACCACGCCGCGGCGCTGTTCCGCGTCCCGTTGAGCAGTGCGGCCGACGCGCTGCCCGACAAGGTCGCCCGCATCCGCGACCTGACGGCCTCCACCGGCGGCCTTCAGGTGGCCGTCACCGGACCCGGCGCGGCGAAGGTCGATGCGACCAATTAGTTCGCGGGCGTGGACCTGACGCTGTTGCTCGCGGCCGCCGCGGTCGTGGCCCTGCTGTTGCTGCTTATCTACCGCAGTCCCATCCTGTGGCTGCTGCCCCTCGTGTCCGGCGGGCTGGCCGTCGTCGTCGCGATGTCGGCGACGTACGCGCTCGCCCGCTGGGCCGGCCTCACGGTCACCGCCCTGTCCTCGGGCATCCTCTACGTCCTCGTGTTCGGCGTCGGGACCGACTACGCGCTCCGGGCGCCAATGTCGAGATATGCCGCCGCGATCCGCGCCAAGATCGGCCACGACTTGCTACTCCTGCCAAGCCCCAATTGCCGCCGGGTCTGCATATGAACCTGGTTTGACGAGCCTCTGTCAACTCACGCTCGCGGGCGCGCCGCTGACGAGCGGTTCGCGCCGAGTATCAGGATGCCTGCCTCGAAGCCGGCCGGCCTGCCGTCTTGCCGCCTGACCGAGACCGTGCTTTGAGCGCGACGTTCGCGACTCGTCCCAAACCTGGCTTGACCTGCGCGACCGTGAAGCCGCCTCCACCGGTCCAGTGATTGGACGCACTGGCGCCACGAGGGTCTGTACCTGTCACCACCGCGGTCAGCCGTGGGACCAGCACGTTCGCCACAGTTGTAGGTGACCGTTCGATCGCTACCCAGGTACGCCCCATCTTGTGCGCGACGGCGGCGGTCGTCCCCGAGCCTGCGAACATGTCGAGCACAAGCTCGCCCGGGTCGGTGGCCACGTGGATGATGCGTTCGAGAAGCTGCTCCGGCTTGGGTGTCGCGAAGACCGCATCAGCGTCCGGGAACAGCGCTTGCAGGTGTCGCTTGGCGTCGTCGTTGGTGCCGGTCTCGTCGGCTGACCACACCGAGAACGGCACAAGTCCCCGGATCTGGTGCAAAAACAGCTTCAGTCGGGGCGAGCCGTTTCCATTGCTGGGGAACCAGATCCGGTCATCAGCGAGCAACTGCTGGAACGCGGGCTCGGTGGCGTACCAACTTCGCCCGCGAGGTGGATGCAAGGTGCGCCCGGTGGGTGTGGTGATGGTGTACTGCTGGTTGCGGCGGAACCCGGGGGCAGTGAACGGAGCATCCGCCCAGGGCCCACGCGGGTCGTTGTCGCGGTTGGTGAGGTCCGCAGCATCCTTGGAGAGCAGGTTTCGGCGCTTCTTCCAAGCCCTTGGCCCGGCGGGGGCGTACACGTGGATGCAGTCATGGTTGTTTGAGAACGCTGCCCGGCTCTCGCGGGTGGTCCGCTTCTGCCAGATCACAGTAGAGACGAACGCTCCCTGACCGAAGACCTCGTCGAGGATCACACGGGCACGGTGCGTTTCGGAGTCGTCGAGGTGGACCCATACTGAGGCGTCCTCGGCGAGGTAGGGGCGCACGGCCACCAGCCGATCGCGCAGCATGGATAGCCACATGCCGCTTGCGAGGGCGTCGTCGTAGTCACCGAAGCCTTTGCCAGTGTTGAACGGCGGGTCGATGTACACAAGCCGCACGGAACCCTCACCGATCGCTGCAGTTGGGCCCATCTCTGAGAGCACGTCTAGGCCGTCACCGCAGACGACAATGTTCGAAGATGGCTGCTCTCCCACGACGCCGAGGCTGGTCGACGTCGGGGGAAGTGGGGCACCCCTCGGGGGCACCCATCGGTAGCTTGTGGTCCCGTCGGCAACGAGGAGGCGATCCTTATGGGGCCAGGACAACGTGATTCCGCCGTTTGGCGTTGCCGCCGTCCTACCGGCTACACCCCTCGGCATGGCACCATCAACGAAGAGGCATTAAACGTACCTAGCCGAAACATGCGTTGAGTGTAGGTGGCGCCGGTGACACGGAAGCGGACGACACGCGTCGATGTGTCGGAGTTGCTGTGTCAGAGCTCAGACAAGCAGCCGGGTCTCCGGTGGCCTGAGGCTGTCGATGGGTTGGTGGACAGGCTTGTCGATGCAGCGAATGCTGCGGGTGCGAACACGAGTCGGCGAGAGCTCGTGGCTGCCGTGATGGCGGCGTGTGAGCCTGACGGCGGCGTCTTGTTCGACATGCTAGTCCGGTGTCAGACGATCACGGTCGGTCAGGCGATGGGCGACGACGGGGCGGAGGTGGTTGAGTTGGTCCGTTTTGGACCGGGCAGGCGGCCGCGTGAGCAAGGGAGAAGGTAGGCAACACGGCGCGGCGACATGCCGGCCGAGCACGTGTCGGCGCCTCACGTCACACTACGATCGCAAGACCTGCCCGCCCCTAGCTGCCTGAGACGGAGGATCGGTTCTTGACAATGCTGGTGCCTGAATGTGCCAAGGAGACCGAGGCCCTTCCGGTCAAGCCATTCATTCGATGGGCGGGAGGTAAGACGCGCCTCCGACCGAGGGTCATCCCGCATATCCCCGAATCCTTCAATAATTACCACGAGCCGTTTCTTGGCAGTGGTGCGATATTCCTCGCTATAGATGGACGCATTAATGGACGCGCATACCTTGCTGATCTGAATGGCCACTTAGCAAATGCGTGGCTGGCGGTTCGCGACCATCAGGGGGCCCTCAAGACATGTCTGGCGGAATACAAGAGTCTGGACTCGAAGGAGTACTACTACGAGGTCCGGGCCCAGGTGCCGAGCGACCCGATCGAGCAGGCGGCTCGATTTCTGTACCTGAACGGCACCTCGTGGAATCACTTGTGGCGAGAGAACTCCAAGACGGGGGCGATGAACGTCCCGTGGGGGAACCGCCAATTCAAAGAGTTCGATGCCGATACTTGGCGAACACTTAAAGCCAGGTTGCGAGTCGCAGATGTTCGGCAGGAGGATTTCCGGGTTGCCCTTACGCGAGTTGAGGCGGGGGATTTCGTCTACCTGGACCCACCGTATCTGCCCGTCTGGTCTGATCCGAATGAGAAGGAGCCAACGTCGAAGTTCAACAAGTACACAGCGCGCGTCTTTGAGCAGAAGGATCTTGAGGAGCTGGCGCGGCGGTGCGAGGATTTCACTCGACGCGGCATTCGCTGGGTTATGAGCAACCGGGACACCCCTAATGTGCGAAGGTTGTTCCCTTTTGCTGACGTCGTCACCTTCACCACTCACCGTTCGCTCGCGGCCCAGAGTAAACGTGCTGTCGAGGCGCGGTGCTCGCCTGAAGCGATCATCATCGGGAGATAGAGAATGGCAGCTACAATGGTCGAGGCGATCTTTGTTATCTTTTATGGGACTGCTACCCATAAAGCAACATATGGCCGCGATGTCGAAGATGACACCTACACGAAAGACTATATTCAGCTGATCCAAGACAGCAACTTCCGAGAGGTGCTTGAGAAACTCTTCCCCAGGAAACAGCCCGGGGACAAGTCGACAAGGATCGAGTACCGGTGGCCCGGCGATTCAACATCGGGTTCTATCGAGTTCCGTTCCGCGGACCGTCCGCACCTGGCGTGGACAACGACGCGTGGTGCACCCGCCGCGTGGAAGATGACCCCCGCACCGGACGCGAGATCCGTTCAAACCATCCCCGGAGACCCCAAGGCAACCGACCCACAGGTCGCGAACAGCCAGTTTCAGGCGTTGGCGGACCAAGGAATACAGCCATACCTGGTCGCCGTGAAGTTGAAGGGTGAACAGGATGTGTTGCATGTCCGGACGTACCTGAAGAACCCGCCAGCAGGTATGGAGTACGCGGACGTTGGCAGATTGCCTGCGGCCGTCGGGGAGCTGGTCACCTCAACGACAAAGAATCGGAACTTCAAGTGGGCCCTGCTCGACACGAATGCCGCCCTGATGACGCCAGATCTGGCCGCCATTGTCGAGCGTCTGGCGGAGAACCCTGCGGTGCTCCTGGTGGGACCCCCGGGCACCGGCAAGACCGTCCTATTGGAGCGCCTCGCACGGTTCGTCGCTAGTCCTGGCACGGGTGTGACCTTTGACCCAGACGCGAATCACGACGCGTGGGGTGATGCCGGGCACGCCATCCCCGGCAAGTCGCGAACCGTTGTGCTCCACCCGAGCTACGCCTATGACAACCTCGTCGTGGGCCTCCTCCCCGAACCTGTGGAAGGCGGCGGTGTCGGCGTTCAGGTGGTGACGGGGCCTCTAGTGAACCTTGCTCACTACGCGTCTGAGCCGGGTCGCCGAGCGCTACTTGTGCTTGACGAGTTCAACCGGGCGAACGCTGCCGGAGTCCTTGGTGACACTCTCGCCCTGCTCGACGAGGACCAGCGGGGAACGGCCATCGTCGACCTGCCCTACGGCAACCTCGCGATAAAGGTCCCAGCCGAGTTCGAAGCCAACGGGACAACGGAGGTCAGCCCGCGCTTCACCCTTCCCCGCACCTTGTGGATCGTCGCGGCGATGAACACCTCCGATCGTTCTGTCGCTCCCCTCGACGCCGCGTTGCGGCGACGGTTCACCATCGTGGATATGCAGCCGGACTACGAGCTCCTGTCCCAGCACCTTGCCGTTGCCGATCCAGTCGACCTTCAAACCCCGATAGACAACTGGACGGGCGCGCATGTGGGAAACCTGGCGGTGGAGCTACTCCACGCGCTGAATTCTCGGATCGATGGCGTCCTAGGGATTGACTTTCGGCTGGGTCACTCCAACTTCTGGCACGTCCGCGGTGACACCGTCGAAGCGGCCCTGCTGTCACTGGCGTCAGCCTTCGACCATCGGGTGGTCCAGACATTGCGCCTGTCGCTCCAGGACGATGACGGGGCGCTTGCCGCCATCCTGCGCGCAGGAACATCCCAGCAGCCGCTCAGCGGTGGCGGTCACGTCGCCTGGTGGAAGATGGCCGATAAGGAACTCGGCGCGTTCGCATCGAATCGCCTCATGTTCCGAGAGGTTTCATCGCACGGATCGGACAACCTTCTCGCTGAGCTTCGCCGCCAAGCGAAGGTCTAGTCTCGTGACGGAGCCGATGCTGTTCCGAGAACTCACCGCCCGCCCGGTGCCAGCGGAGCTCAGGGAGGAGTTGACTGGTGCTGCCCGGTCGCTGACTGACGCGCTACGGCCGCGGCTGAAGCTGCTTGAGGTCGACGGCGATAGCGTCACCATGCAGAACTTCGTAGGGTCCGCACGGCTTGCCAGCGATTCCATTCTGGAAGTCAGCCCGAAAGTTGACGCGTCGACGAACTGGGCCGAAGCCGTAGTGCAACTACTGGAGCCGGACACCAGGATCGCGGTCACCGGATCTATGCGTTCGACACCATCGGCGCGCAACAACGACCTGTCCTCGGCGTTGGCCCTAGAGTACGCGCGCCGGCTTGAATCCGCCCTGCGCTCGGATGGGTCGCTCCACGTGTACGAGCATCTCCACAAGCGGTCGCGCAGACTGCAGGGGCGGCTCGACGTCACGAAGTGGGTTCGGAGTGCGGTCCTGAACCCCGCTATGTTTCCCATCAGCCGGGACGAGCTGACCCCCGCCAATGACTTCAACCGCGGCCTCTCCATTGTCGCTGGCTGGCTGTCGCGGGCAGCATCGGATGCCGTGCTGCACGCTCGCCTCCGGCGCTTGCAAGCCGCTGTCATCCCCGGGCACCCCGTGCCGACATACGTGAACCCCGCGGTGGCTGCCCGGACCATCCCGTCACAGTGGGCCAGGTTCGTGCCGGCCTGGTCGATCGCCGCGTCGCTGCTGCGCAATCGCTCCGTCGTCGGAGATCCCGGACGAGCTGTCGGGTTGGAGGTCGCAGTAGAGAGTTGGCCACTGCTGGAGACCGCCCTTAAGCGGGCGCTACTGGAGCTCGCCCGAACCGGCGGGTACGGAACTGTGCCGAAGGCGAACCACCCGATCCTCCGGTTCGAAGAACGCGAAGTGTCATCGGTGATACCTGACGGGATCCTCACTCGGGATGGCGCGGTCGTCGCTACGTTCGAGTGCAAGTACACGCGCCCGAGCCAAACGCCAGACAGCGCACACGTTTACCAAGCCCTCGCGACCGCGGCCGCCCTCAGCTCTCCACTGTCTGTGTTGGTGTATCCAGGCACGGGCGAGGTAAGACGACACACGACCGTGGGATTCAACGGGCGCCCCGCCGAACTTGTGAGCCTTGGGCTTGACGTGTTCTCCTACCGGCGAGGCATCGGCGACGTTGAACGTGCCGCGAAGATCTCGGCAGCCGTGCACGATGACGACTGATCGACACCCTTCGACCCGTCGAGTGGAACCAAGTCGGTGGTCCAAATCCACGAGACCGCCGCACGAGCGCAAGTCAGGTCATCAGTCATCCGGCGCACTGCGCACGTGGATGTGGTGCGCCCGCTCTCCGTCGTTACGAACAGGTTCGGTACAACGAGCGAGATGTGGAAGCTGTGCTCGACGGGTTGGATGCGACACCGGCCGGGTTCTGCGAGGAGGTGGCCCGAATGGACCAGTGGGACCGTATGGTCACGCGATTGCCGGGTGAGCACCGCACCGCGCGGTGGCCGGTGCGCCAGGCCATGCACGAGGGGCAGCATCACCTCGATGACATCCGCTGGACCACGTCAGCGTCACTCGCGCCAGACGTGCTTCATCTGGCTGACCCGACGGTGGATGAGCGCGACGCCAGCGTCACCCTGCAAGGTGTTGTCGTCGATCATCTTCCCGCGCGCATCCGCTCCTGCCCGTCTTCTACTAGTCCTTGTGATGCCGCGGGTTCGTCATGGCTGCCGCCACCGACACGTTCGCGCAACCACAGACCTTTGTTCGGTACAGGGGTGAGCAGTGAGGTGGCGGACGTGACCGTGCTCAGGCTTCCTGCGCGGCGATGCCGGCGTTGATGAACGGCAGCCAGAGGCCGTGGAGACCGTGGATGGTGTCGGGCACCCTCGGCCAGACCCTGCACTGCACTGACGGCATCGGCCGTGTCGTCACCTGTGACGGCAGCCGTCATCCGCATGCGTCCCGGCCACCGTCTGGACCCCACCCGGCGAAGAGCACTGGCACGGCAGCACGACGGACAACATGATGTGCCACCACGCGATGCTCGAGGGCACCGGCGACGGGGACGGCACCACTGCTCGAACCCGGCACCGGCGATCAATACGAAGCTGCAGCCACTCGTGACCAATGACGTGAGCTGATAAGGAGTACGTGCCACCGCACCCTCATGCCGTTCGTCGGTCGAGTTCGCAGCGCGGTGTGCCGACCGCCGGGATGTAGCCGCTACTAGTCCCGCTGCCTAGACCGTCCGAAGTGGAATGCGACTCGTTACCGGGCGGCCATAGCGAACGGCGACGCGGGCGAAGGATGATCGGCCGCCGGCGACCGTGCCCTGTCGATGTCCACGGGTTGCTGTGGCAGGCTAACCCGGAAACACCGCAAACCATGCGAGGCGGCGGGACAGGATGCTGGACGGGTTGGCGCAGTGGGCACGGAACGTCCTCGCCGACCTCGACAGTTTCGTCGGCGTCGGTGCGGCCTCGCCGGGGCAGGCGAACGGTCCTCGACCCGACGCTTCCATCGATCGCAAGCATCCCCGAGGGGACCTCGCCACCGTGGCACACAAGACAACCGTGCACTACCTGGACGATCTCGACGCTGACCAAGCTGCCGAGGAGACGATCACCTTCTCCCTCGACGGAGTGTCCTACGCGATCGACCTGTCCGCTGAGCACGCCGCCACTCTGCGCGAGGACCTCGCGACCTGGATCGAGCACGCCCGCACGACAGGCGGCCGCACCACCACTCCTCGCGCCAGCCGGCGCGCTCCGAAAGTCGCAGCCCCTACCCCGCGTCCCACCGCCCCTGACGTCCCGCTGCGCCGGAACAGTGAACACACCGCAGCCATCCGCGAATGGGCCCGCAACAACGGCCACAAGATATCCGACCGCGGCCGCATACCCGCCGCTATCCT
>JAABUL010008843.1_pt1 | contig 10037 bp, 7 predicted proteins | sample 5559151 | NCBI WGS metagenome assembly JAABUL01 (sample SAMN10711876, study PRJNA513368) | rock metagenome | isolation source: Antarctica rocks | place: Antarctica: Victoria Land, Pudding Butte sud | reverse complement strand
TTTTTTAAAAATTAAACATATTAGCTTTATAAAGCTATTAATAAGAGATAATATAATTTTATAGTATTAATAAAGCTATTAAGATACTTATAAGTACTTATTTTATATATATTATAGATATAGCTAAGTCTACTAATATATTAAGCTAATTTCTATATATATTCTTAAATTTAGATCTTAAGCTATAATTTAGTAGATTTAGCTTAATATTATAAACTTTAATATTAAGATAAAGAAATATATATATTATTAGTTAATATATATTTAAAATACTTATATTAACTATTACTTCTATAGTTAGATTAATATTAGATATTTTACTAATATTTAGATTTTATATAGTATATAGCTTATAATTAATATATATTTCTACTTTATATTATAATGTTAATTATATATCTTAGTTATATAGAGGTTATAAGCTTTTATACTTTAATATAATAATAGAAATAAGCTTATAAATATTTAAAAGTACTAATTAGCTTTACTAGCTATTATAAGGCTATTAATAGATATATATTATATTATTATCTTATATACTCTAAATATATATTATAATTTATAATTAATAATTATACTTAATCTTATAATATATAGATTAATACTCGTTAAGCTATTAACGGAATAGAAATCCGATAACTTTATTTAACTCTTTATTATTAAATACTATCTAAGTAATTATTAGGATATTATATTATATAATTAATTATCTAGGATAGTAATATCTTATCTTAAAAAATGTAGTTATAATACTTAATAGTTATCGAGATATATAAAAGATAAAATTTCTAAAATCGTACGTCACGTGTATCCGTACGCCAGGTGTCTCGGCCTTCTAGTAGGGTGTTTAAGAAACCGTCGCATCCGTCAACGAGCAGGCTACAGCAAGAGAACGATAAATTGCTGCTCTTGCTACGGCAGCAGCAAGAGCAGCAGAAGCAGCAAATGGAGATGATGGAGCGCCAGATGGCCCAGCAGAAGGAGATCATCGAGCTGCTGAAAACATCGCGAACGACATGACGCCGTGGCCGGGTCATTTCCTAAACTACCTACGGGAACATGCCGACTGTCGAGTCGCTAGCCGCTGCGCGTTGTTGTCCTATAGCCAAGCTCATTCGTCTTCGGCTACCTCCAGACCAGCAATCAGGCTCTCCGGAGTTTCGTCGAGTCACACACGAGCCAGGAGGATAGTAGCCTCTGCCCAGGAATGGCCACATGGGAGTGGTTCTGTGATGGCTTAGGCGCTTGGGCGGCGTCTCCCCTACAATTTGTCTTATGCTTCTACCATCCCGTGAGGGATCCAGTCCCGGACCGAGTCTTATCTAGTTACCCTGCAGTGTTTCGCTCTCCCTCTTTCTTTTTTCTCAGTGCTTTTGTCCTTCTCTCGTATAGTTCCTCAGTTGCCATCGAATTCCTTCTGGTAAAGGCCAATTCTGACCATACACGTTGGTAAGTTACTCCCTATTGTCTTCGACTGGAGATTGCGGTGTGGTTGGAGAAGCAAGGGAAAGACGGCTGATCTTCAGAGACTTGCTCTTCCGTCGTGTCTGGGTGTTTATTCCTGTTGCATCTCAGTGCCTATTGATTGACTTTGCATAGGCTACATCAGCTTTCCCGGGCTTCAACCTTTCTTGCTGCCCCATCGGCCGATGCATACGAGAAAAATGCCTCCCAGAAGAAGCGTTGGTTCATTTGCTGCTGAACAGCCTACGGTAGTGATGCTGCGAGAAGTTCCGTTCAAACTGTAGTGCGGCCTCACCGGTTTCGTGGCACAACGAATCATCGAGACCGCATAACCGCCGGAGGCCACCTCTGCGTCAGTGTGCATGGAGTTCAGCCTCCTACTAACTGTGTGTTTCTTCGCGCTACATGTCTTATTTGTTTCCTCAACGTACTTCTTCCGGCTGCACAAGACTTAGGTTAATCTGTACACTTTTAGTTAGATTTCCCGTTGTCGTGTTACCAGTCCTATCTTCGGCGCACAGAATCAAGATTCAGGAGAGGAAAGCATGGTCTAAGAGACTGCGCAACATCGCCGAGTGTCCGCATAGACGATAGCGGAGGCGGATGAAATGGCTTCTGCTGGCTACTTAGGCGATGCGCCGACAGGCATTGACGATCTTGACCAAGTCCAAGATTTACGCCCACCTCCATTGGCGCACATCGTCGACAGATCAGTGTCACTATGCAGAGACCCGAAACAGGGCCATTTCGCGGCATTATCGGAAAACGAAGCCCAAACCAACGACGGGCTGTTGCAAAACTACGGGCTCCATAGCAGAAGCGGAGATATCAGCCAAGCATATCTGTCCGAGAAGGAAGCGGGTATTGAATGCAATTGCTGCTTTCTCTGTTTTCGAAAAGGTACCGAGGATTACACTATCAAAGTCTTCTTTGCTTGGCCCAGTCGGAAAGTAGTAAAAGTCGAGGAAAAACGTCTAAAGAAGAAAAAGGGCAAAAGGGCGCTGCATAAGACATCTAAGAGCCGAAGTCCCGAGAGTCCGGCAACAGAACTGAGAGGCCGTACAGAAGGCGGAAAAGCGGTAGAATTAGGGGGGCCCACAAGACCAGCGGACACTACGAAGCGCAGACCCAAATCGTCTTTCGAATGCGAAACGTCTTCGGTGGATCAAGGGAGCCGGGCGGAGGTAATGCAAGCGGTGCAAGATGCTTTGTACCAACAGCAAGGACGGTGGAAGAGGTGGCTTTGGGGTTATGATATTCAAGGCGCGCAGGAAATAAAGGCGAGTCATATATGCATGTTCAAGTCAAGACAGCACTGACCGTGAAGTACGTAGTTCCATTTCGACAATGTTGCTGAGAATGATCTGGCTCCCATATGTGTTAGTACGCTTCAGGCGACGATCATTCGGGATACAGCTCAGGCCGCGATCGACAATGCGCCGACGAGTGTAGACTACGACCATGGCGCTGCGTGCTGGGGTCCACCGCATCACACACAAGAGTGCCTGGACAATCAGTTTTTTGGAACTCCATGTGTGCAAGATCAGATTTCGGAGGCCACAAGTCGATTACATGGATTCCGTATGCAACATTGGCTTAAGGAATGTCTTCAATGCCCTGGCAAAGCCCAAACAAGGCGTCTCCTAGAAGATGGTCTGATTCAAAGAAGTTTTGTTTATCTAGCAGAAGATGTTGGTGCCTCTTCTGCGCATTTGCGACAGTTTCCCTCTGCTTTCAGAACCATCATAGCTAACCGATATACAGTCTATCTCTATGCCAACCAATGCTACTCAGTTGGCGGCGTCTGGGGAGCTTCGTGGAGTCTATGTAACACTTGGTTGGGACCTGAGTCGCATGCTTCGACACGTTTGTGCAGGAGGCGTGTGGACGCTTTTTGGTCTTGCTACTGTCTGGCTCGGCTCTATTATATGGGCTGGACAGACAAAGAACTGGAGCACTGCTTGGGCTTTTGGACAGGTACTCGCAGCTTCTATAGCTCTTCTGTTGCACCATACGTGAGAAGAGCGGGTCAACGTTATGCAAGGCATACATACGGATGCGAAAACACTACGGCAACCTTGTCAAGACGTGCTAAGTGGCTTGCATCCCCAGACGATGCACCTGTTCGCATCTGTAAGCAATTGTTGTGAGCAAGATTGTTCGAATGATTACTTGCAATTCGTAGTATGTATGGATACGCCTGTCCTTCAGTGCGTCCAAGACTTCATTGATCAAATCCATGCAGTTGTCTTATGTCCAGCGCATGACGCAGACTAGCAGGTACACACCTAGCCTTCACAAAGTCTTCGTGGCAAATGCCCTGTAATGTCCCATTTCTCGAGCTTCGCACTTATTTAAAATCAGTAGGATAGTGGGAGAGTGGCTAAGGCACAAATAAATCAACTCAATCAACACACACCTTGTTGGATAGGTATTTGGTTGGTTCCTGTTACAATTGGTAGTAATCCTCAATTCCACTGCACCTATTAATGACACTGTTTCGCGCTCCGCTCAAGACTGGGCTTTATATTACCTTATCGACCTTGTTATTACAACTACATGGCGTCTACCATTACAAGCTTCTTCTCGTCAGCTCCAAATACATTAGAACTTGTTGTGAGTTGACATTTGATAAGGTCCGACGTCAGTTGCTTAACCTGCCTACACGAGTAAGGACTGTATGTATATATGCTCTCATCCTGTAGGCAACAGCAGGCAGCAATGTGTCCTAGCACCGTTGGTGTAGGCGCTAGCAGGCAACAATGGCATGTACAGAAGCCGTTCACAACAGAAGCAATGCAAGTATGGAGGACAGATTTGGTAGAATTCTTGCACTCGCATTGAGTCGGGATTATTTTTCATCTGAATGGTCACAGTCTGGGTTGTGTTCTGGGTAGAAAGCCTTAGTCGCCTCAGAAGTGCTGATGTACGTCCGTGGAACCGCTGCGATGCCATGTGGCTAAGTGCGCTCCGCAACTTCCGCAGCGATGGTCAACGTTCTTCAAGTTACGAAGAGCATACGGCACCCATGCGAATAACACGGTTGTGAAGAACAGTCCGGCTGCCCAGCCGCTGCGAAGCAATTAGTCCCCTAAGGATATCTGCAATGGGATTATCCAGGACTTACTGATTGGTATTGCCGACATGGTGGCTGGCTCTAGTTAAAGATCGCTCTCCGCAAAGGGAACAGTCAGCTGGAGCCGACACCCGACTCAGACAGTGCAACGGCACGGCTGTGCGGTAAGTCGGAACCGCTCCGAACGGCTGTGAGACGAAATTGTGCAGCACTGGGTAGAATATTTGGGCGCTGTTGGCGTTTTGGGGCTCGGGCAGCATTGGTACCGGAGCGCTGGTTGACCTGGTTGTGTTCGCTCGTGCAATGCTAATCGGTTTAGTGACTCAAAAGCTGAAAATGAGCATGAAGAACTTACGCAGCAATAGGATCCTCTCGGTTCGTGGAACGTCGCAGTGGAGAAATCGGAGTCGACAACTCTCCGCTGCGAGGGTGCGCCTGGTATGGTGGTGATGCTCAATCGTTGGTCAGCCTCACATATCGAGATGGTCAATCAAGCTACCTACGCTTCATCCAATCGTCCGATGCCATTTTAGGGATTGAATTATTTACACCTATGCTGCTTTAAGAGTCTCCCACAGCGCGAAAGTTTGGGGAAGGAAAGGGAAGACAAATGATCAATAGCTTACACGCAGCACCTTTCTAATACTCATTTTAAATCTCTACACCGCAATTGTACGCTTCCCGATTGAGTAGAAGTGACGCGTCGTCTTCTACTAATTTAGACACAGGAATGTAGCATCGTGGATGCAGGGACATAGATTTGTCTAAGCGGCAGAGTGGGAGGTGCGCAGCAGCTCATTGGTGACGAACTCGAACTAAGTGGTGCTCTTGATTGTTGCCTACAGATATCGGACCAGATGCGCTACTTCGACCAACTCTGATGGATTGGCCGGATCGACGATTACAGCCTCTTTCGACTTCTCGTCTGTGCTTTCCTGCCAAAATACCTGGCACCTGGCAGTCTATTCTAGGACCTACCTGTACCTTTTCACGACCCAGTATGCGATCAGTCGTGTGACAGATGCTCGATATATGTAGATCAGATGAAATTCTTTGTTGCAAATTGCGAATCTTATTAGACACATTAAGAAGGGGGACGCTCTCCACGAATACCCTATGATTGATTCGTGAGCTGCTTCACGATTGCCACCTACTCTGCTGATGACTGTCGTTATCGCGATCGTTGATCGTGCCGCCGCTGGAGGAGCTGCCTCCGACGGGGAGGCTGCTATCCAACCGCAACGCTCCAAAATGATCGTCTCAACATGCCCAAGTGGAGATTGACCCTGGTCGGCAATTCTAGTAGGCTATCCGCCTCTCGCCGCTGTTGTCTTTTCCCTTATCCCATCTCTTCCTGATCCCACCTCCCTTCCTTTCGAATTATCCACAACCCCAACTCAGAGCTATAATACTGGTCGACTGCATTGGGATATGCCTGACCTGCAACGCACCACACGGTCTTGGAGAGTGCCACGACAATGGAGAGGTACTTTCGACAGATCCGGTCGCAAAATCGCAAGTTGGCCACGACCAGGACAACGAACCCTCCCGAGGACGAGGGCGAGTGCGAAGGTATCCAGGACCAGCAACATCTCGACAACCCGAGCATCGTACTGTATGCACCTCTGGGAAAAGCCTTGAGAGATTCCTACTCACCGGAGTAATCGGACTGAGCGGACCATCGGAATCATAATGACGATGTTTCTACGACGATGCAGTAGACGGTCACGGTCATGGTCACGCAACAGGACGAACTTGGCTTCTGATGACGAAATGGGTAATGCGATCTTGTGCGAACGAAAGACCAAATCTGTCCCAAAGATGGCTACATCGGCGACTCGTGACATTGCCACCGCTGAGGTATCCACGGCAGAACAGCAGAAACCCTCATTGACAATTGGTCTCCGATTTACAGAGGCCGTCTAAACCCTGGAACGGGGAGGCGGTCTACTACCATCCACACCATTTGTTGCTATGATCAGCTGCAGCAGTGGCGTTTGATCTACCGAGCCTGCAGGACACAACCAGGATGCAGACCGGACGAAACTCCGCGCCTTCTTCAACCTCAGCTCATCATGGACTTATGCATTGCTGCTGGACGACTCATAATACATATCAACGCCCCCTCAAGGCAGAACACCACCAGCCCATATTTGTGCAGTTAAAGATCGCTAATTCGTTACTTCATTGCGAAGTAGACGTCCCATCTATACTCGGATCCTGAGATCAATCCAGGGCGATTCCCCATCTTCAGCATCGATCTGATACCTCCAGTAGGCCGGTTGTCCTCAAACAATTACCCTCGATTCTCGAAAACGTGGTCACGAAAAGCCGCCCTGCCCGCTCGGGGAGTTCAGCAGAGCGTCGCCAAATTGCGGCTGAGAGAGGTCTATCGGCTGTGGATAGCCCTGGCTGAACGACTGCTGCCTCGACTGACCGTTTGCTGAGCTTGCTGGACCCGAAATCGAAAAGCGTGACCCTGTCGACGCCATATCCGATTCAGTCCTGTTCATGGAACTCACACTGCCGCCGAGAGATGAAGCCTCCTGCGAAATCATACGGCCAACACCCATCGCCATCTGCTGCGCTTGCGCTATGTTGAATCGGTGGATCGAGACGCACTGGCATGCACCCGGCTCGTGGCACAGTAGGGCGTTGCGAAGAAATGCCTTCTGGTCTCTCAACTCTCGTACCTTACGCTGAAGGTAGGCGTGCATTCTAGCCCCATTGCGGTGGACGTCCTGCATCTCCTCGGAATTGGCCTTTTTCTTCGCGCGGCTATCCGATTCTTCTCACGCTGGACGGTCGTCGCTGTGCTCTGATCGTCCTCCTCACCCTCTTCCGCCTTTGCTTCGTTCATTGGAGAGTCCTTCCGCTTCTTGGTCTTTGAGTGCCGCTTGTTCGCTGCGTTCCGCGCTCTCTGCGCCCGGTTGAGCTTTGTGATTTCCTCTTGCGACTGCTGAGGGGCTTTTGCGGCGGATTGGTTTTGGAAGACCGACGCAGTATTATCATCCGGAGGTGTTATCTGCCCGAACTGCTGACTGACGTTACTCCGATTGTTAACTATGTCGGATTGCGCTGATGAGAGAAGGCCTCCAAGGCCAGACCAGTTCCCCGCAGTATTGGGTTGTCCGCCAACGCCACTTCCGAAGTGAGAGATGGTCGCAGGATCGACGTTGAACGCTCTTGGATCCATCTGGAAGGACGCTGACGCGCCTTGATAATCGCTAAAGATACCGTTCGGCAGGTTCGCGTCGCTGCGGAGACGAATTAGCATAGTGTGGGTGGAATCTATGCGTTACTACTTACAACATGCCGTCGGCGAGAGGAAAGTCCATCTCGCTACCATCGAGCTCTTGAAAGTTCATAGACATATTAATATTGCCCGTGTTCTCACCGCCGAGACCGAAGGGCGCATGGTCTTGGGTGTTCTGATAGCCCGCGGACGATCCACCCGAAACTCGAGACGACTGCTTGGTCGATCTTCCGCGAAGCATCGCGAGAACTGGTTCCCAAGGTTAGTAGAGTGCGGTTGACGACTTTCAACACGGTCAAGACCTACCGACACCTGCTTGTGCTGGGTTTTGGGGGATTGCGTCATGGGCTCGAGCCGATTCCGAAACTTCTCTCACGATCTAAGGTTCTCGAATGGCGAAACCCTTAGCTGGTGGCCTTGGTTCGCGCCTGGAGACCTAAAAGTCCTTTCGTGCGGCGGAGATTACTCGTGGTAGGCGCGCTGGATAATGCTGATGGCGGACTCGGTATGGTTGATGGTGGCGAAATCTGCTGCTCCAGACGCGGCACACTCTCTGGCGATGTCCCAATTGGACGAAAAAGTGTATTGTGTCTACTGTCTCGATCCTCGGACTCTTGGACCTTCAACGGCGCTTCCATGGTCCTGTGAAACACGGTAATATGAGTTTGCAATGGTTTCGCCACTCGCAGATATTACGGTAGGAGGTCCGAGAGAGGGCGAAGAAGATGTGGCTGAAATCCAGGGTCCATCACGGCTCTACCCGCTGTGCCAATATTTTGCCGCGATTTACGTGCCGACTAACCCTAGCATGGCCGTACTAGACGAATCGAGAATCTTCTCTCGGCTTACGTTATGACGTGTATCGTGTGATTGACTAGTAACTAAGTGAATTGTAACGTACTATCTACTTATTCTAATTATAGTAGCTAAAAAGGAGGTTAATATACTAAGGAACTAGTACCTAAGGCTCTAATTCTTAATATACCCTTTTTCCTTAAAGTCTAATTAATTAGGTAATGTTACATTACGTAAAGTTAACTTTATAGAATTTACTTATATCTAACTCTATTACCCTAAGTTAATTAATATTACTTACTCTTTACCCTTAACTAACTAATTAGAGGGTTAAAAGAGAGTAAAATTATATCTAGTTTATTAACTATTAGATACGCTTTATCGTTAACCCTTTAGTAGTAAAGTAATATAACTCGTAATAAGCTTTAAAGGGGAATACGTAAGACTATTAGGTTAAACTCTTTTAAGGGGCGACCTAGAATCGAACTAAGGACCTTTTAAATTATATTAAAGGAAGTTATTAATAACTTCCTAGACCCGTAATAAGTAGAAAGAAGTATTTTTAAGTATTTAGGGCTATACTAACCTAAATAATTAATAGAATCTTAATTAAAAGACCTATTAATCTTCGCTTAATAAAGTATTTTCCGCTTTAGTATTTAGGTAACTAAGCCTACTAACTAAAGAGTTAATATAAGCTACTAAACTAATAGTTAGTTAATTTAGCGCTTATACTATAGTATCTATAGTACTAGCTACGTACGAGTTATAGTATATAATACTAGCGAAGTAGAAGCTAAAGGATAGCTAAGCTTAGAGCGTATAGTAAGGTTACTAAATAACTAAGCTTTATAAGCCTCTAGCCCTTAATAGTAATAGTAAGGTTAAATAACGTTAGATCGCTTTAGTTATTAGTTATAGTAAATAAGTATATAAAGGAGATAAAGTATAGCTAGTATAACGTTAGTTAAATAGATATTATAGTTACTATATCTATAGATAGATATAGGTTAGTAAAGGTAAGGTTAAGATCTTATCTTATCTTAATCTATATCGATAAAATAGAAGTTAAATTTAGTATTTTAGTAGTACTACTATAGTAACGTCGATAGTACTAATAGGTTTAGTTACTTAATAAACTTAGCGTACTTTAAAGGTAGTAGTATCTTAGTAAGGCTACCTACTAGTATCTAGCTAGTCTATAGCTATTTAAAGTAAATACGTCCTTCTAAGTATTCTTACCTAAGCTAGTAGTTATAGATATCTATATATCTTAGCTTAGTCTTAAGTTTAGCTATAGGTTATATAATAAGCTAGAGTATCTACTAATTATTATAGTATAGTACTAGCTTCTAATCTAGCTTTAGATTAATAGCCTTTATAAATCTTATCTACTAAATAAGCTCTAATCTAGCGTATAATAGAGTAAGTAGCTCTACGTTAGTA
>JAABUL010008841.1_pt1 | contig 10038 bp, 10 predicted proteins | sample 5559151 | NCBI WGS metagenome assembly JAABUL01 (sample SAMN10711876, study PRJNA513368) | rock metagenome | isolation source: Antarctica rocks | place: Antarctica: Victoria Land, Pudding Butte sud | reverse complement strand
GCCTCATGAGGTCCTCCCTGGGTGTGTTGGTCGATGGTGGTACACCGACCATACGCGCCAGGGAGGTTTTATGCAATACGCGTCTGGACTGTCAAGCTCAGTCGCTCAAGTTTGAACCATGTCTTACGCGCTGATGGGGACAACGACGATGAACACGGGAGGGATTGCGCGTATAGATACACAAGCAGAGACGAGAGGTCACTGGCACCGACGGGATCCATCACAAGCGGACGTGGCGTCAGATTTGATAGCGCATCCGCGCCCACGCGGGCGGATACGACCCATTAAGAATGGCGCCATGCCGGGGCACGACCGGTCCTTCCAGCCCGCCCGCGTTGAAGTCCAGGCCGTCCGGCCCCGCCGTCACGCCGGCGATGACGATGTACCCGCTCGCCGCCGGGTAGACGAAGTGGCGCGGCCAGTGATCGTACCGCGGGTCGAAGAAGCGAATCGCGCGCCGGCCGACTCCAAGGGAGACGCGCTCACCTTTGGTCCGGTTGCAAAACGAGCACGCCCAACCGTAGTTGTCGATGTGGTGGGGACCGTGACGTCCACGGCGCGGCCGGACGCCAGGGAGGCGGTCGGCGACATAGTCATCCCACAGGCGGGCGGGGATGATGTGCTCCACCTCGAATTTGCCGAGGGTGGGCAAGAGACAATACTCACAGGCGTCGTGCGCGCGTAGGCGCACTACTTCGCGGACATCCGCATTGTGCGGGTCGTGGACGGCGCGCCGACGTAACGCGGCGACACGCTCGGCGATGCGCGGCTGCACGGCGTCAGATGGCTCGCGCGCGTTGAGTCGCCGACGCGGGAGTAGCGCCGTTACCCCTGTCGGCACCGCGGGTCCGCTGTCGTTCCTGAGCGTCGCGCACGACCTCCGCGCGCCGCGCGGGGTCGGCTTCGATCTCCATCCACCAGGCGAGCGCTCGCTCAACCTCCGCCAGGGACTCCGCGCGCACCTGCTCGACCGGGATGCCGCGACGGCGTGCCACCTCGGCGAACTCGCGCTCACTGACCGCCCGCCCCCACGCGCCCACGAGCGCGTCCAACTCAGCCCGCTCATCGTCGGTGAGGGGCCGCTGGTCCCGCAGGTCGAAAAGCTCCGAGAGACGCCGACTCTGTTCCGGGGGGAGGACATCCTCCTCCTCGGTGACCCGATCCGTCCCAATCGCGCCGTTCTCGCCCATGAGCGGGGTATCGACGGCGAAAAGGTCGTCGAGCCGCACGTCGAGCACCGCCGCCGTCGCCGCCGCGATCTCCACATCGGGGCGGCGCACCCGCTCGTCGCGCGCCAGCCGGTCGAGGGTCCGCGCGTCCACCGCCAGGTCGAAGCGTGTGGCGATCTGGCGCCGAAGGTCGTCCACGGTCAAGTTCCGCGCGCGGAGCAGGTCACCGAGCCGCGAGTAGACCATCACGCCCATCGGCCATCCTCCTATCGTTTGCCGTCATTTGTCATCCCAGCGGTCGCACGCCGCGACGATGGCGCGCCTACATATAGTATAAGTGATGAGCGGCCGGTACGACGGAGCGCGATGCCGTGGATGCCGTGCATCTGTCGCGGCGCCCATGACAGCCTGTCCCCGCATCTGTATACTGTAGGGGGAGCTGTCTAGCTCGAAGGAGAAGCATCGATGCACGCGGCGCTCCTGCTCGTGCTCCTGGGCGCACTCTTCCTGGCCTTTGTGCTGGCCGTGTTTCGCTATGTCTCGCCCCCGCGGTCCCGCACACCCGCTGATCGCTTTCTGGGTGGAACCCCCTCGCGTGAGGATGAGCGGTGTTGGTTTGGCGGCGGCCTGTTCTACTACAATCCCGACGACCCGGCTCCCGTGGTCCCCAACCGCTACTTCATGGGCGTGACCGTGAACTTTGGCCATCCGCTGCCACGGCTCCTCGTGGTGATCGTGGTGGGACTGCTGCTCGTTCCGGCGGCCCTCGCGCTTGCCTTCAATCTGCCCAGTGCGGGCTGCCACTCATTTGGCTGCGTCCCCTGACCCGGCGAGGCGACGCGTGAGGCCGTTTCCCGATGAGTCATATGGATGTCATCGCGGCCCACCATCGCGGCGCCCCTGTGCATGATACTGGGGGCGCGGCCGGTCCCGGAGTGTCGGATCGTTGTCGCCCTAACGCGTTAGGGCGCGGGATTGGTCACGATTCCTGCTCTGGCGCGCGGACCTGTGTCGTCCGGGTTTTGCCCGCCGCCGTCCGGCGATTCTCCTCGACCCGAAACCGCACGATCCGCCCGATCAGCTCCAGGGGTAGGGGACGTTCGAGGGGGAAGCGGACGGCGCCTTTGCTGCTCTCATACACAGCTAGCTCCTCTTGAAAGGCTTCTATCCCGTTGGCGGTAGGATAGAAGCCGATATGGTTCTTCAGGGCCGCAAAATACACGAGCGTGCCACCCTGCGCGAACGCTGGCATACCGTAGCTGATGGTCTCCTCCGCCTCCGGCGCCGCGGCATGAATGGCGGCGCGTAGCTCGTTCAGCATCGCGCGTCGGTCCAGTGGCGCCGCCGCGATATAGGCGTCAATCGAGGCCCATCGTGTCGTCCTGTCCATAACGTCTCCCCCTTATTATCGTATCCCCGGCGCCGGCTCCCCTATTTTAGTCTACCGGCCGCACTTATGGTGACCTGTTTAGCAGAGCGATAGTGGAACGCCTATACTGAGGGTAGGACCGCGCCGCCGGAGCATCGGACGGCACGAGGCGCCGCCGCTGGCGTAGGATGTGGGGAGGACAATCATGAGCCAGGCATCGCTGACGCACCCGGTCGAGGAGATCGCGGACTTCTTTGCCCGCGCCCCCTCAACCGAGGAGATCGCGGCGTTCCGCTTGTCCGAGGCGACGGTCGAGCGCGTGCGCGACCTGCTCGTCAAGAACGCCGCAGGGACGCTCTCGCGCGGGGAGAGCGAGGAGTTGGACCAGCTGGCGCTGCTGGACCGCATCGTGATGCTGATCCGCTCACGCGTACCGCCGCCGGGGACGCGCGCGGCAGCGGCGCGCGCGTGAGTGAGCGCGTTCCGGCGGCGCTCCGTCGCGCGATACGGGCGCGGGCGCGGGGCCACTGCGCGTATTGTGGCATGGCGGACACGGAAACGTTGGTCCCGCACGAGCCGGATTATGTCATCGCATTGTAGCAGCTATCAGTCCGATCACGGAGCGTCCGCTAGCGAACGCACGTTCTCCGCGCGCACAGAGACCACCCCGTCGCGGCGCTCGACGACGCCCCGCACCCATGCCACTGTCGCGCCCCGGACGGCCGCGCGGTCACGCTCGTACACCGCCGGCGGAACGACAACGTTGATCAGCCCCTCCTCATCTGAGAGCGTCAGGAACGTGACACCTTTGGCCGTTCCCGGACGTTGCCGCGAGACAACCTGCCCCGCGATGTCGATAGCGGCGCCACGCGGCCACGTCCTGAGCTCGGCCACGCCACGCACCGACCGGCGCGCTAACTCCACGCGCAGGGATGACAACGCGTGCTGTCCGGGGGAGAAGCCCAGGGCGCGCCGATCCAGCGCTTGGTCTTCGGCCACGGTCGCGGGCGGCAACAGGGCAGGGGGATCGACGGCGGCGAGGATCTCCGGCAGCCAGCGCTCGCGGGCGGCGCGCGCCGCGACGGGCGCGCGCCACAGCGCCTCTCGCCGTTCCGATATAAAGCGCCGCAACGCCCCGGCGCGCGCGAGGGCCAGCGCCTCGTCCTCCTCCAGCCGCGCCTTCAGGCAGAGGTCGTCCAGGCTCTCCGGCGGCGCGTCGCCCCCCATCGCCGCGTCGATCCGCGCGCACGTCGCGGCGCCCAGGCCACGGATCTGCCCCAACCCCAGCCGCACGGCCCCCGCCTCGACCGTGCAGCGCGCGCGGCTGTGGCGGATGTCCACCGGCCGCGTGCGCACGCCGTGGCGCGCGGCGTCCTGCAGCACGACCTCCGGCGGGTAGAATCCCATGGGCTGCGCGTTGAGCAGCGCCGCGCAGAAGGCGGCGGGGTGGTACACCTTGAGCCAGCAACTCACATAGGCGAGGTAGGCGAACGCGGCCGCGTGCCCGCGCACGAAGCCGTAGCCGGCGAAGGCCTCCACCATCGTCAGCACCTCGGCTCGCGTCGGCGCGTCGAGCCCCGCCGCCGCCAGCCCCTCCTCCAGCCGCCCCCGTAGCGCCGCCATGCGCTCCCAGCTCCGCCCGCCGCTCATGGACCGCCGCAACTCCGCCGCGTCGGCCGCGTCGAGTCCCACCGCCCGCGCCAGGTCGATCACCTGGTCCTGGAACAGGCACACGCCCAGCGTCGACCCCAGCACAGGTTCGAGCAGGCGCCGCCCCGCCGCCCCACCAGGGTAGCGCACCGGCTCCTTGCCTTGTCGCCGCCGCAGGTAGGGATGGACGGCGCCACCCTGCATCGGACCGGGCCGGATCAGGGCCACGGCGACGGTCAGGTCGTCGAGCGTGCGTGGACGCAGCCGCGGCAGGCAGGCGGTCATCTGTGCGCGGCTCTCTAGCTGGAAGACGCCCACGGTGTCGGCGCGACAGAAGTAGTCGTACACAACCGGGTCATCGCAGCGGAAGCCGTGCAGCACCGGGCGCGCACCGCTCTCCTGGGCGATGAGGTCGAAGCAGGCGTCGATCACGGTGAGCATGCCCAGGCCCAAGAGGTCGATCTTGATCAGGCCGGCCAACTCCACCGCGTCTTTGTCCCACTGCACGACGATCCGTCCGGCCATGCGCGCCCGCTCAAGCGGCGCGACCTCGGCGAGGGGACGCGCCGTCACCACGACGCCGCCGGGATGCTGTCCCCGGTGACGCGGCAATCCCTCCAGCCGCGCGCACAGCTCCTGCAGCCGCCGCGCCATCGGCCCCGGCGGCAGCCCGACTGCCGTGGCGGTTCCCCCATCCGGCGGCGTCATCCCGTGATCCTGCTCCCGTGCCAGCAGGTCGATCTGCTCCGGCGCGAGCCCCAGGGCCATCCCAACGTCGCGCACGGCCGAGCGCGCGCGGAAGGTGATCGTGGTACTGACCAGGGCGGCGTGCCCGGCGTAGCGCGCCAGGGCGTACTGGATCACCTCTTCGCGCCCCGGACGCCCGTCGGCGCGGTCCGCCGGCAGGTCGAGGTCGATGTCGGGCGGGTCGGTGCGGCCGGGGTCGAGGAAGCGCTCAAAGCTGAGGTGGTGCGCGAGCGGCTCGACTGCGGTAATCTCCAGCGCGAAGCAGGTAAGTGAACCGACAGCACTGCCCCGCCCCTGACACAGGATGCCGCGCCCCCGCGCGTAGCGCACGAGGTCCCACACGATGAGAAAATAGTCGGCCAGCCCCAACCGTGCAATGACACCCAACTCGTGCGCCAGTCGCCCCTGGACCGGTGCGCCCTCGGCGGCGTCGCCGTAGCGGTCCCGCGCGCCCGCCGTCACCAACTTCCGCAGATAGGTGTCGGCGGTGTGGCCGGCCGGGACGGGGAAGGGCGGCGGCGCCGCGTCGATGTGGGCGAGCGCGAATCCGCAGCGGTCGGCGACCTCGACCGTCCCACGCCGCGCCGCCGGCAGGTCGGCGAAACGCCGCGCCATCTCGGCGGGCGACCGCAGGTTCCACGCCGCGCCGGGACGCAGGACCGGCCGCGCCCGCGTCAAGGGCACGCGCTCCCGGATGCACACGAGCACGTCCTGCAGGTCGCGGTCGCGTGGGTCGGCGTAGTGCGCGTTGCCCGTGGCCACGAGCCCGACGCGCGCCCAGCGCGCCAGCCGCGTCAGGCCGAAAGAGAGGGTCCGGTCGTCGCGCAGGCCGGGGCGCTGGACCTCGACCCAGACGTGCGCCGCGCCGAAGATGTCGCGGAGCGCACCGAGCGCCTCCCGCGCGGCGCGCTCGTCCCCCCGCAGCAGCGCGGCCGGGACACGCCCCGCGCGGCAGCCGGTCAGGCACTCCAACCCGTCCGCGTTCTCGGCCAGGAGGTCGAGCGTGGCGTGCGGCGCGCCTTTCTCTCCCGCCAACTGTGCGCCAGATATGACGCGACACAGCGACCGGTAGCCGGCAGCGTCGCGGGCCAGCAGCGTGAGGTGGCTGCCGTCGTCGAGCGTGAGTTCGGCGCCGGCGATGGGCCGGATGCCGGCGGCGGCGCAGGCCCGCGCATGCGCGACGAGGCCGGCCAGCGCGTCGTGGTCGGTCAGGGCCAGCGCCGGGTAGCCCAGTGCGGCCGCGCGCCGCGCCAGATCCTCGGGCGGGGACACCCCGTCGAGTAGGCTGTGCGCGCTGTGACAGTGCAACTCGCACCAGCCTGCGCCGTCCCCGACAGTCACATGTCTCTGCACGACGTCAATCCTTTCCATTCGTGACGCCGTCGGCCTCTGTCAACCCCCTGTCCGGCGCGATCCCCGCGTGTGACAGGGGCGCCACGCCGTCCTCTGTCAGTCGTAGATGCGCTCGACAAACCACGCGGCGCCCTCGTCGACGGAGAAGATCTCGTAGACGAGGGCGCCGTCGAGCACGATCTTCATGTAGGCGCGCTCGCCGCACAGGGGGTCGGCCACGCCGCCCTCGCCCGTCCCGTCGCTCTCCGCCCACCACGGGGCGGGACGGACCCAACTGGCGACGACGTGCGTCACCACGCGTTCGCGGCCGCCGCGTCGCACCCGTGCGGGCAGCCCATCCGCTCCCCGACGCACGTCGAGCGGGGCCGGGGGCCGCAACCTCCGCGTCATGGCCCCGGGTCCACCGCGTCGCGCGTCCAGCCCTCGTCCGCGAGCGGGTCCGCGCGCCAGCGGTACGCCAGGCCCAGGCCGTCGCGCGGTGTGTGGGCGGCGAGGACGGCGGACAGGCGTGACTGTCGCCGCCCTACATGCGCCCCTTCGTCGTCCCACAACCCGTGCTGCGTCGCGTCGGGCGCGCGCAGGTCCGTCGCGCACAACTCGACCGTCTCGACCGCCGTCAGGGGCCGCACCCCGGCCAGGAGGGCCAGGGCGCCGGACACGAGGGCCGGCGCGCCCTGGATCGGCGGCCACTGCTGCCCGCGTCGCGCGTGGCGCGCCCCATCCTCGCAGGTGAGCTGGAGGGTCAACGCGGCCGCGGCGTGCCCCTGGCGCGCCAGCAATCCGGCGAGACGTTCCCCCAGCTCCCGCGCGGTCGCCGCGAGGACCACGCCGTCGAGCACCCCGCCGTCGAGCGTGCGCGTGACGGTAAGGCGGGCGGGCGGCGTCCAGCGGCGCAATGGCGACTCGCCCGTCCCCGAGGCGATACGCCAGGCGGCCCGCACGTCGTCGCCGAAGCGCAGCGACACCCCGGCGTCCGGCAACGCGGCCAGCGCGCCGGCCGTCGTGATCCCGAGGTCACGCAGTGCCGCGACCGCCGCCGGCGTGAGGCCCAACGCGGGGTCAGCGAGCGGCAACGCGCGCAGGAACGCCGTCGTCGCGTCAGCCCCGAGGGCGCGCGGCCCTCCCGCGTCCATCCGGCGCGCCAGCGCCCGCGCGACCACGCGCGTCGGCCCCGCCCCGGCGCGTACGGCGAGGCCCCGCGCGGCTAGCGCGTCCACGAGGCCCCGCGCCACCACACCGCCGTCCCAACGCGCGGGGTCCGCGCCCCACAGCGCGGCGAGTCCGTGCGCATCGAGGTACGCCACACCGGCATCGGCGTCCGCCGCCTCGACGAGGGGCGAGAACACGACGAGGGCGTGCAGCATCTCGTCGTATAGGAGGGCCGCGGCCACGGGGTCGGGCGGGACGACGACGAGGGTGGGGCAACGCAGGCGCGCCTGCGCGACGCTCTGTCCATCCGCGACACCGACGCTCGCCGCCAGGGGGCAGGCGCAGACCACGCGGCCACCGCTGCCGATAGGGGCGACGGCGAGCGGCGCGCCGCGCAGGGCCGGCTGAGCGCGCCACGCGGCCTGAATAAGCGGCGCTGGATAGATCTCGACGGCGATGAGCGGACCTGCCGCCGGTCTCGCATCGACGCCCACGGCCCCCCGCCCATGCGTGCGACGCGGTGATCGTGCCGACGTTCGTGCGGACGCGGCCATCAGCGCGCCGCCCCATCCACAGAGCGTTCCGAGACCGTCGCGGCACCCCCGCCCCCAATGTCCCAGGCCCGCCTGATGCGCGCTTCGAGCGCCGCGGCCAGATCGGGGTCGGCCGCCAGCGCCGCGGCCACGCGGATCTCCGTGCGCCCCAGCGCGACCCCCTCCGCGACCAGACCGAGTCGCGTGGCGGTGACGCATCCTGTCAGGAATCCGAGCGCCACCAATTCCCGCGCCTGATTCACGCCATGCTCGGTCAATTCCAGTGGCAGGGCCGGCCCGCGCCACAACCCGTGATGCTTGACCACCGTGGCCGTCGCGCCCAGGCCCACGACGTCGCCGTGCGGGCCGAAGCGCAGGCCGGCCGGACGCAACGCTACGCGCAGGGAGGCGGCTTGGGCCATGACCGCTCCGCCCACGGTGTCCCCGGCGCGCGCCCGGTCCGCGTCGTCCCGCGCCAGCGGCGCGTTCGTGAGCAGGAGCGCCGTGCGCCGGCCACGCAAGGCCAGGCGCAGCCGCGGCAGCCAGACGCGCAACAGGCGCAGGTCGCCGGCGCCCGGAAGGTTGAGCAGTCCCGAGAGCGACGTCACCAGGAGCAGGTCGAGCGCGCCGCAGCGGGTCAGCGCGACCAGGGCGGCCCACGCCTCCTGGGCGGTGGTAGGGCACGCCAGCGTCAAGGCGGAGAGGTCAACGCCAGCGGCGGCGAGCGCGTCGGGGTCGGACGCGCCATCGGCGTCGAGGAGCAGCGCCAGCCCGCCGTCCCGCTGCGCCCGCGCCAGGGCCGTGTGCGCCAATGTCTCCTTGCCGGCTCCGTCGACGCCGGCGTACTCGGTGAAGGCGCCGCGCACGAGCCCGCCCGTGAGCAGGTCGAGGCCTAGCGAACCAGTCGAGAGCGTGGGAGTCCCGCTCACTGGCCCCGACGCGGTGAGATCACTGGCGGCGCGAATAATATGCGCGCCGTAGCGTCGCCGCAACGCGGCGACGACCACATCCAGCGCCGCGCGCTGAGTCGGGGAAACGCGACGGGGCCTGAGCCGCTGCGCCATAGTCTGCCTATCCTTGTTTCTATATTAGAACGCATGTTCTATATATACGATGAAAGCCGTGTTGTCAATGACTTATGAGGATAACGGACAACCGGACGCGACGACGGTCGGCGTGGGCTACACTACCTGCAGGGGGGACTGCGGCGTTATGCCTGTCTCGGCGTGTGGGTGGTCTACCGTGCAGGGTGCGGGAAGTCGCCGTGGAGGTGGGTGTCGCGGCAGGCACAAGTAGCGACAGGAGCAATCAGATGAACGACAAGGTGAACCTGTCCGACAAGCTGGCCCAATTCGCCGACCATTGGGCGCCGCGCACGATCGCGCAGTTCAACGATCACGCCATCATGGTCGTCAAGGTGCGCGGCGCCTTCGTGTGGCATTCGCACGACGACACCGACGACGTCTTCCTGGTGCTCAAAGGGCGCCTGGTCATTCACCTACGCGACCGCGACGTAACCCTGGAGCCGGGTGAGCTGTTCGTCGTGCCACGCGGCGTGGAGCATCAGCCGTTCGCGGAGGAAGAGACCGAACTGCTGCTGATCGAGCCGTTGGGGACACCGAACACCGGCGACCCGGAGACCGCGGCCCTTTATAGGGCGATCTAATGAAGGGGAGCGTGCCGTGCGCCGGGGCGGCGACGAGCGGGGCGCGCAGGAGTCGCGGTCGACGCGGGCGGCACAGAACAAGCCGGACAAACGCGTGGAGGTTCGCCCAAGGCGAACGGAGCGCGAGCGCGTGGCGAACCGGCGCCAGGAGCGGGTGGAGAGCATGCGTGCTGTCAAGCGGTGTCAATGGTCACGTTAATTAGGCTCTGCGCCACTCTTGATGATGCAGGCTGAACGACGAAGGTTAGGTAATAGTAGGGTAAACTATAAATAAACGTATCTTACTGAAAAGTCGGGGGCTACGCGGCGGCGAGGGCCACGGTGGAGCCGGAGTGGGCTTCGGCCGTCCGTTGCGTGATGAGGGCGGCCAGGGAGGGCATCTGGTAGGCACCAGACAGACGG